>Ga0210241_101262_pt1 | contig 19755 bp, 8 predicted proteins | sample ChrtobMetP5a_8mM_FD_155488 | JGI IMG/M metagenome (GOLD analysis project Ga0210241, IMG submission 155488) | Chrysochromulina tobin associated microbial communities from unialgal haptophyte culture, Seattle, Washington, United States - P5a_8mM | ecosystem: Host-associated > Algae > Haptophytes >...
TCACGCGGTATGGGCACCAGAGGAAACTTAACTCGCCGACGGTCCGTCGGCGTCAGTTCCTTCTCGGCTGCTCCGTTCCGACGATCGATGCGCACAGGCCAGATGTACATGAGAGAGATGATGTGTTCCCACCCACCCACCGCGATTCAGAGCCTGGTCTAGCTTTAGCAGGGACCGGGATGTCGCGCTCACCAGGCTGCCTTTGTGTAGTTTGATGAACCTGCAATCACCAACCTACGCGACCAAGTTTACCCACACCTGACAAATTTCATGTCCGCGTTACTGAACGCGAAAATCCACAATGATGTTAAAGTTCAAGTTTATGTTCGTTTATGTAGTAACTTGAACTTGAACACGATGAAATGTCTACTAAGAACTAACGACAGCGGCGCGCGCGCTCACGCTCACTCTTCTCTGAGGATCATGCGTGACGCCTTCTCAGCGATGGCGTAGGTGGGCAGGTTGGTATTGCCTGATGTGATGGTGGGCATCACACCGCAGTCGGCAACGCGCAGGCCGCCGATGACGCCTGAGCGCGTGCCGTCGCGCACCTGCAGCCTGCTGTTGAGGACAGCACCCGGCTCGCCGTCCCTGCCCATCATCGTCGTCCCGGCCGGGTGGAAGATAGACGTCCCTATGTCGCCCGCCGCGCGCGCAAGCTCCGCGTCCGTCGTCAGGAGCGCTCCAGGCACGTGCTCCTGCGCGCGCAGCTCGGGAGTGAGCTGCGCGGCGATACGACGAGTCCAGCGCATCGCCGCCGCCGCGACCGCACGGTCCGCCTCTGTCGAGAGGTAGTTCGGGTCGATGCGTGGCGCGTCGCGCGTGTCCGGCGAGGTCAGCTCAACGCTACCGCGGCTCGTGGGGCGGAGGTGGCACACCGAGGCAGTGAGACCGTTCCAACTGTGCAGAGGCTCCTCCCACGAGTCGAGCGAGAGGGGCTGCACATGCCACTGCAGGTCAGGCGTCCGCGCCTCCTCCGAGCTGTGCGCGAAGACTCCGAGCTGTGAAGGCGCCATCGAGAGCGGCCCCGACTGGCGCAGCACGTACTCGGCGGCGGCCTGAGCCATGCCCCAATGTGAATTGAGACGCGTGTTGAGCGTGTCGACGCCATCGGCGAGCCGGAACACGGCGCGGATCTGCAGGTGGTCTTGCAGATTGCGCCCCACGCCTGGCAGGTCGACGCGAGTCTGCACGTTGTGCGCCCGCAGCAGCGCGTCGTCACCGATCCCAGAGCATTGCAGCAGATGCGGAGAGCCGACCGCGCCGGCCGCGAGCACGACCTCGCGCCGAGCTCGAATGGTGCACGCCACGTCCGCTTGCTTCTCGGCAGCGCTGTCCTTGCGACTCTTGATGAGTCCCATATCCACCGCAATCGCGCGCAGATAGCTGGCCACCCCTTCCTGCGTGTCGCGCTGCCACACATCGATCCCCGTGCACCGCAGCTTGCCGTCGCCGGACTCGTCGCGCTCGAGCTTGAGCTTGGAAGCATGGATGCCCCTCAGGATCGTCAGGTTCGGGCGCGCCGTGAGGATGGGCGTCACAAAGGCTCGGTAGGGCGAGAGGCGCACCCCGCCACGCCGCGGGCCGGACGCGTCGGACGACGCACCCAGTACGGCACCCAGTTGCGTCTGCGTCACCTCAAAGTAGCCAACGCCCGCCGTCTGGGAGTCGATGAAGTGCGTCCGCCGCGGTAGCTCGACTTTCTCGCACGCGTCGGCCCACTGGTCGAGAACGCGCCAACTCATCGCCTGCCGCGTCACTTCCAGTGGACCGTCAGTTCCAAGCATGCTGCCATCGGCGAGTACCGGCGTGGCGGCCGTGTACTTCATCTGGCGCTCAAAGTGGGGCCGCATCGACTTCCAGTTCCAGCTGTCATCCTCGAGCGCTGCCGCCCAGCCGTCGTAGTCTTCCGCCTGCCCACGCATCGCGATCATACCATTGATGCTGCCTGAGCCTCCGAGCAACTTGCCTCGCGGGTAGAAGATGAAGCGTCCGTTGAGGCCGGGCTGCTCGCACGTTCGGAAGCCCCAGTTGGTCCGGTCCTGCGGGTAACGCATCGTGTAGATGTAGCCAACAGGGATTTGCACCCAGTGATACATGTCGCTTCCGCCTGCTTCCAGCATGACCACGGTCTTGGAAGGGTCAGCGCTCAGCCGGTTGGCGAGCACGCAGCCTGCACTTCCTCCGCCCACGATGACATAGTCATACTCACCCAGATCCTTCGGCGTTGCAACACTGCGGGCTAATCGCCGATGAGAGCCTGGCAGACGTCTCGTCGCCTTGCGCAGCACCGAGTTCATGCGAATTGACGCACCCGCGCGGTCGGCGATACGCGAGGAGAAGGGATTGGAAAAGGCGCGGAACGCACGCGCAGCGAGCTGTAAATGTTTGAATGGAAACCAAGTTTAAAGTAACCAACAACATTAAATTCCTAAGAGCTTGACTTGACTTGACTTGTCTTGACACGCCAAAATGCGCGACCGTCTTCCGCCTCTGCACACCACCTCCCTGTGCCGCGGCGATGTCAACGGATCAGCAACTTGGCTGGCTACGCAACCTCTCGAAGGCGCAGCTATCTGAGGCCACGCTCGCCGTCGTGCAGATACAGAAGGAGGTCAACGCCCTTGCAACACGGGTGAATGGCGAGCACGAGCTTCGATCGCTAGGCTGGGAGCGCCGTCTCGCCCTCGCCAAGCGCGAGTGGCAGGATGATCTGGAGGCGATGCGTACCGAGTGCTCGATTATGCTCAAGGAGGCCGACGAGCTCGTAGCGCTACAACGCGAAGAGGCCGAGCTGTACCGGGAGGAGGCTCTGCTGCGCGTGGCCCAGCGTGACGCGGCCGAGCAAAAAGTGCTGATGCTGCAGGGGAGCCAGCGGCGCCTCGTCTTGCGCGCGCGCGGAGCGTTGCGGCGAGCGGAGGAGGCTGAGGCCGAGGCGGCCGAGGCCACCGCTGCAGCCGACCGCGCGAGCGCCAGTAACGAGGCGGCCCGGCGGCGGGCCGAGGCGGAGCGCGACGTGCTCGTGGCGGCGCTGGCGATCGGCGAGGGCGAGGACGGTTACCTCGAGCGGATCGCGCACGACCAGTCGCTGCCCGTGGCGCAGCGCGAGTCCGCCATGTTGCGCGCCAAGCTGCAGGACTTGCGCGATATGGCCGCGAAGCACGCGGTCGATGCGGGCGCGGTGGCCCACGCGATGGCAGAGGTGGAGCTGCGGGAGGCGCGCGCGGAGAGGCGTGCGCAGGCGCTCGAGCAGCGGCTGCACGCGTGCGAGGGCGAGCTGGGTGCTCGGCGCATGGCCGAGCTCCAAGCGGCGCGGCGCGCCATGGTCGTACACAAGCCCGAGGGTGGCGGCGGCGAGGTGTCGGGTACACTGACACTTGGGAGTGCTGGTGGCTCGCAGGGCGAGGCCAAGGGCGCTGGCGCGTTGCAGGCCAAGGGCGAAGGCGCGTTCGACGCCGATGAGAGTGGCCGCGGGCCGAGCGGCGTCGGCCCCACACGTTGGCAGATCAGCCTTGCCGAACGCTGTGCTCTGGCAGAGGAGATGGTGGAGGCTCGAAATGCGGAGCTCGAGGCCACAAGGGTGGAGCTCGCGGCGGCGACGGAGGAGCGGCGCCTGATCGGCGAGGGCGCCGCCGCAAGGTCGAGCGCGGCCACGTACATTGAGGCCCGATGTGCGGCGGTCGAGGCTCTGCTCGCAGCGAGTGAGAAGGAGAATGTGGCGCTACGCAGTGAGGTCGCGACCCGCGCCGCCGAGCTTGCGGCGGCGATGGCGAGGGAGCGCGCGCAGGCCGAGCTCGCACGGCTGCGCGCCAAGCAGCGCGCCCTGCCTGCGTCCATCGACGCCCTGGCGTTGGAGGTGGTCCCGCCACCATCACCACAACCAAAGGACGTCGGCGGCTTATTCAACCGCGGGGTCAGCTCGCCGCCTGCCGCCCCATCGCCGTCGCTGAGCGGCCGGCCGGGGACGTCGACCGGGGACGTCGACGGAGTGTCGCCGGCGGCAAAGACGCTCTGGCGCATCGGCGAGGCCTTGGTCGGTGCGGATGTCGACGCCGCAGGTCTCGGCGCCTCACCGTTGCTGGGGCAGGCGGCCGTCGAGGCAGCGAGCATCGGCGCGCGCTTCGGCTGGGGAGCGTCGCACGACGTGCCGCTTCCCAAATGTGGCTATGAGTGGGGCACGGCCTCCCGGAGCGCCGAGGCAAAGGGTTCGCCCCCGAAAAGCACGGCTCCCGCGCCGAGCACCGGTGCCTTCACCGAGGGCGCCTCAGGCGTTGCGGCACTCGTTGCGCTCCACGCGGCCGATGCCTTTCTAAAGGCCGAGACTTCCGAGGACGCGTCTGGCGTCGCCCCCTCGGCGGGCGCGAGCACTCAAAGCCCGGTGCAGAAAAAGAGGCCCGGAGCCATGGTGCGCCACGACACGCGCGCAGCCAACCTTGTGAGCGGCGCCGTGGTCGACGGCGGCATGGGGCATGCAAATGTGGAGGCGTATGGAGGCCGGGCGGCGAATGGCGCTGTCGCGGGTGCCTTCGACACGCATGACAGCGTGGTCGAGGCTGTGACGGCCGCCTCGCTCGAGGCGACGCGTGCACAGCTCGGTGCGGCGCGCGCCGAGTGCGCTCGTCTCGAGGAGGAGTGTCGACTCAGCCGTCGAGAAGCCAGTGCCCTCGCACGATCATCGGAGGCGGATGCGGCCATGTGCCTCGCGCTGGTAGCGAGGCTTGAGGCGAGCGACGAGCGGCTGGGCACCTCGGAGGCGCGCGCGGGAGCCTTGCAGCGCGTTGCCGAGGCACAGGCGGCAGAGCTCCTGGCGGTGCGTGCCCAACTGGACGCGGCCAACGGGCGCGCGGTGGCCGCGGAGAGGGGGCAAGCTGCCCTCAAGGCCCGTACAGCGCTGCAGGCGGAGAGCCACGAGGTCACTCGGCGCGCAGACGCGGCGCTGCGCGAGGAGCTCGCTCAGATGCGGCGCGTGTGCGAAAGGTATCGCGGCGAGGTGAGCCGCGTGTGCGCCGAGCTGCACACGACGCGTATGATGGTCGCGCATCTCAACGAGCGGCTCGATGCGCAGAGTGAGCTCGCTCGCCTTCAGATTGGCCTTGACCCGGTGCCGCACAGTGGAGGCATGTCGCCAGAGCGCAAGCACGCGCTGCTCGCTCGAAAGCAGCAGGGGACGACGCGCACCATCCTCCAAAGCGTGGATGGCGCGGCAGGCGTGGCGGCGGGCGCGGCGGCGGGCGCGGCGGCGGGCGCGGCTGCGGGGGGCAAGGTGTTGCTAGCCGGAGCGACGACGCGCGTGCCGCTCGTTCGAGTGACCTTGCGCCCGTACGACAGGGCAGAGTTTGGCCCCAGGAGCGCGGCCAGGGATGCCAAGGGCGACGGCTCGGCGTCACAGCCTCTCCATGGCACTACCTTTCAACCAGTTGGTGGCGTCGTGCGCTTTGGGGGCTCGCAGGGGGCGGTGGCGCAAGAGGAGGCGGTGGCGAAGGTGGCGGAGGTGGCGGAGGTGGCGGCGGCTATGGAGCAGGAAGCGTGGAAGGCGGCGGTGACGTCAGCTGCCACCTTCCTGGCAGAGTCAGGTGGTGGCACTGGCAGCGAGCGGCCGCGCGTCTCGACCGCAAGCCAGTTTGAGCGCTGGTTCGACTGGGGAGTGGCACCTCCTCCAAAACCAAAGAAATGAACAAGTACGCGCCGTCCGCTGTGGGGACATGTTGAGGATGGGAGGATAGTAGAAAGTCAGTTGACGATAGATGGGACTCCCGGTTTCGCGGAGGCTCCACAGTCGGAGGCTAAACTCCCCGCGAACCACCGTCGGAGCCGACGGAGTTCTCATTGTTATGTTCAGCCCGTTTTTCATCAGAGCGCGATCTCCCCGGCGCTCCCGTCTGCATTGAGCAACCCGACAGAAAGCAAGCTGAGAGACGAACATATCGTCTAAGATGCAGATGACCAAGGTCCTCCTCATCTCGTTCATCGCCACCGCCTCGGCCACGTGCGGCACGCAGTGCGGCGGCTGCACTGCGCCCTGCGTCAACGACCCGTCCGCATATTGCTTCGACTGCGGCTTCTCACCGTGCGAGGATGTCAGTGGCTACTGCTGGTCGTGTGCCGGAGCCGACGGCAACTGCTACGCATACGACTGTGTGCTCTGCGCCATCCGCCCCGACCTTCGCCCTCATCCATTCCCATATCTTTACGACACCACAACGCCATCGGGCACTCGCCGCGCTCGCGAACCCCATACATACCATGTGCATCGCAGGTGGCTCCACCTGTTCGACCGTTCCGTGCTTGGACGTCGCGGCCACCGCCAACGCGGTCCTGAAGAAGACCAACTCGACCACCGGCTTCGCAAAGGCCAAAGGCGAGCAGCTCGCGACCCGCATTGGCTCGGCCACGTCGAAAGCCGCCGTTGCCAAGTAAGCAGACGGTCAAGTAAGCGTGCGGTCCACAGGTGCCGTGAACGTTCCAGCTGCGGACCGCACACGACCAGGGATGTTGGGGCTTCTCGATGGACGCTCTACCGTCGTGTGTAGTGTGTGCCCCCTGTGCGTGGCCCTAGTCCGCGCTTGCGGTCCCCGGTGCGTGGCACGGACTCCGTGCCTCCGATTTCCTACTTTAACGACCATGCAACATGCAAGCACCAAGCTTTAAACGCAGATACTACGGGACACGGCGCTTGGGCCTCGGCCGCTCTCATCCACTGAGAGGAATAGCATACGCTTCGCGCAAGCGCGCTTCCTTTCCGTCTCGTTACCAATACGCGCTGTAAACGCGCTGAACCGCTCGACTCGACGTAGCGCTATGCGTTAGCCACTTCATTTACCTCCATTTACCCGACTATTGAGATATTGACTATATACGGCTTACCACTAGCGCACTACGTGCTGCACCGAGTCGTCGCGCTCAACTCGGTCGCGCTCAACTCTTTGTAACTATGGAGGCCATGTTTGGCCGCGGGATAGAGGCAGTAGTGCTGCACGATAAAGATCGAGTCGAAGACCATCGTTACAAAGCCGAGGGCAAGTTTAACGGGATCGCCCGTGAGGGCGGCCCAGTCACCGCTGCAGCCCGCATCCAGCACCTCCTGCACGAGCGAAAGCACCCCTCCCGAAAAGTCGAGCACGATGTTGTCGATGACCCACCCGGCGGTGCTGCGGCGGCGTGCGTTGAGAAAGACCTGTGGAACGTACTTGGTGACCGTGATGGCGAGCTTGACGTACGAGAGCGCATACAGAAAATGGAGCCACGTGCACTCTTCGCAGGCTCCCAACGCTACGCTCGGCACCGCCACGACGAGGGCCACGACAAAGGCCGACAGTGCCAGCTTCACCGGGAGCGACACGTGCTGAGTGCCGCGCGGATACGCGCGCGTCTGAACGTAGATGATCGTGGACAGTAGCAAGCCGTGGAGGGAGAAGAAGACATCGGATACATGCACGATGGGCAGGTTGCCATGGTTTGCCTCGGCAAACTCTGAGCGAACGGTCCCGATGAATGCGAGCGAAACGTTGAAGGCGCTGTAGCATGCGTAGCCGCACACGTTTAGGGCGACGTAGTCTAGCGAAAGGCCAATCACCGACTTACGCTGATAATTCAGCAGAACTTGCGGGTAGAAGGACAGGGACCACGCCGCGAAGTAGGTCCATCCGAAAATCGAACTGGCCACCCGCGCCGCCGTCGAGCACGATGCGATCGACTCGTCCAAATTAGGAATGCCGAGGCTGGTCCAAAGCCCCAATCCGAGGCCGAGGAGCACCAACAGCAAGGTCAGCACGGGCCGGAGGCGGACGTACAGCTCTGCGTGTTCACCGCCAGGGCCGTGGTTGCGGGCATCATGGCGATGGTTGCTCGTCTTGAGACACGAAAAGTGCATGTGGAGATGGGAGTGGGTGCGCATGCCCACCCCGTCGGCGTTGACCTCGAGCGCACGGAGCTGCTGCGTCGTGTGCTTGTGGCTGATCTTTTCAAGAATCGGGTGCTCGTGCACGTGTTCGTGGTAAAGCAGGACCCACAGGGTGTATGTCAGAGCCGCCCCGCCGACGAAGCCCGCTGAAGCATATACGAGCACGTCGAAGGTGAGCGAGGAGGCGACGTCGGTGGTGGCGGTGGTCGAGACCACAAAGGCGCCCACGTAGGCGGACATCGTGCCGAGCGAGCAAATCGACTTCTCGACCGCGCCCACCGAGCCGCGGTAGGCCTCATCCACATGAAGCTGCTGGAGGGTCTCGTTGGCGAGGTCGAACCCGTACAACCCGAAGCGCGAGACGACGATGAGGGCGAGGAAGACGAGCATCGGGGCTGAGAGCCCCACCTCGCCGTGTGTGGCGTAGAAGCACGCGGTCGCGCCTGAGACCGCCGCGGACTGCAGCCAGAGGTGCCCTGTAGCCACCCGGCGAAGGCCCGCACGCGCCGAGAGCCACGTGAAGAAGGTCGTGCCCAGCACGCCGGCGAGGGCGCCGGCAGCGCGGAAGGCGGCGAGGGCGGCGGGTGGGACGCCGCGTATCTGGAGGTAGGCGGTGAGCATCACGTCGTGCGGAGAGAGCACCGTGAAGTACAGGAGCGAGTACGAGAGCACCAGCAGGGGGATGCCCGAGGGGTGCCGGATGAAGATGGGCCACGCAGTGAAGAAGCCGGGTCGCTCCTCCGCCTCGGCCGCCGGCTTGGGAGACGCGAGCACCTCGTTTTCGGCGTACACCGCGCTCAGCAGCCTAAGCTCGATCGCAAAGGTGACGACGTTCGCGCTCGCGACCGCCACGAAACCCGCATCTGCACCGAGGAGGTGGATGGCCACGCCGGCAGCGAGCGGCCCGAACGACTCGGCGAGAAGGTCAATCCTCGCCATCGCCGAGTTCACGGACGAGAGCTCTTCCTGGTCGCCGTCGGCCCAAATGGTCGCGACCCAGTCCTTCCTCACGGCGACGTCTGAGATGAGCGCGCCGATGGCCTCCACGAAGCCGCATCCGATCATCGACGCGAGAAGAGCCCACGGAATTCCTCCCGATCCAGCCTTCTCGTACTTGCACAGGAGCCCGAAGACGCCGATGGCGCCGACGACAGCCACGGCCTGCAATGCGATCCCGCGCCGCACGACGGGCATGCGCGCGGTGTGGTCCATCCACTGCCCCACAGCAGGACCCATGACAAACTGGAGGCCAAAGACTGCAAGGCCGAAGATTGCCGGCGCGATCAATCCACCGTTCGAGGAGAAGCGAAGTAGGAGGAGTGGCGTAGCGAACTCCCACGCCTTGGAGCCGAGCTTGGTGCACGTATGTGAGAGCAGCAGGCGCAACTTGGCTGGCATGTTTTTTCATACGTCATGAATTCATTTCTATGAATTCACACCACACGTAAACAGCCGACGGGTATCTCGAAATGAGACACATGCAGGCGGAGAGCTGAGAAACAGCCCAAAAAGAGAAATAATTCACTCTGACCGAAGTGTAAATCACAACACAGCGCCGTTGCACCGGTTGTTGCGTCTGTCGAGTTTTGACGTGGTTCACACCAACACGTAACACGCAAGCACAAAAAATACTTCTGATTTTCACGCAGACGTCACATGGAATACCGCGCGGGCATACCGCTCAAGTTACCGCTCATGCACTCCGCGCTCTACCCGAAGTTGAACGCAAACGATTCGACCGCTGCCGTTCCTGCAGCTGCGGCTCTTCGCTTGGTGTCGCTCGCCCCGATCGCGTGCCCGTTCGCTTCCGCTCGAGGCTCGTCCGCGCGCGCACGCTTCGCCAGCAGTCCGCCCATCGTCGCGCTCGACTGAGCGTCGTGATGAGCGTCCCGCAGCGGCATCTGGGGCGGCTCGTCGACGAAGAGGAAGGCGGCGATGATGTACCGCGTGCCGTGCACGATGGGTTCCCCTCCATGGAGGGCAGCGCCATCGAAGGCGATGACGTGGCCGACGCCCGGGCAGAGCGAGCGGCGCAGGCCCGCAAAGTACGTGCCGCCGCCACAGAAGCCGTCGTTGAGGACAAGCGTGAAGCTCAGCCGAGACTCGTCCATGTGGAGCGGTAGATGCGCCTGCGCGCCCGCCGTGTACTTGACGAGGAAAGCATCGTGCACTCCCACTGCCTCGGCGGCGATCCCAAAGTGGCGCGCGAGCAAAGGGCGCAGCCGGTCGCGGAGGGCGCGCCGGAACCACGCGAGGAGCGCGGGCACCTCGTGCACGGGCACATCCGTCGTGGGGACGGCGTGGTGGCGGCTTGTCGTCCATCCGCCTGTGACGGCCGCGTGCGCCTCCGCCATCGCAATCGCCTCCGCACACTCGGCGGCGGCGAAGAGGGGTGCGCGTGTGCTCACGACCCGAGAGCGACACGGGAGCACGACCACCTCACACTCCGCCCCCGCCGGGACGACGCTCGGCGCCCAACTCGGCGCCTCGTCGTCGACCGCCAGCGGCACGTGAGCACCGTCGCCGGCCTCTGCGGCCACTGCATACGCAGCATCTTTGCGCGCCTGCTTGGCCAGCAGTGCATGCGAGGGCGCCAGCAGTGCGCCCGTATGCCACGCGGCATGCGCCTCGTGCCATCGGCCCAGATTGAGCAGCGCCATCCCGAGCATCATCCACCCGTCACCCTCCGCCGCCGAGCTCGACAGCGTCGGCCAAGCCCCAGTCGGCGCGTGGGTGGCGCCGTAGTGAGCACTTGCATGCAGGCCTGCCCCAGTCGGCGCGTGGGTGGCGGCGGCGGCTGCGTGGCTCCCGTAGAGTGGCCCATGCAACAGAGCGACGACCTCCTCAAAGCGCCCGTCTTCGATGGCGTCCCTGGCGATCTCGAGCCGCGAGCACATCGCTACCCCGCGTCCTCCTGAGCGCTCGCATTCACACCGCACGCATTCACACCGGTAGCGTCGCCCGAGCGTCGCCTGCAACATCGCCGCCCGCGCCTCGACGTCCGCGGAGCTCACGTTCACCCACGCCAGCGTGGGTGGCTCCCATGCAGCCGAATCGGCGGCCCCGTTCGTGGACGGCTGTGCATGCATGTGCTCACCACAGCGCGTCGTGGACGGCTGTGCTGGTCGCAAGGGCACGAGAGCCACACGCAGCCCCGACGCGCTGGCGGCAGCCGGCTGAAGCTGGGCAGTGGGCAAGCACGAGTGCGCGAGCGACCCTAGCCGCGGGTCAAAGACGACGAGAGAGGCCGGTGGAAAGAGGTGCGGTGCGCACTGGGCAAGGAGGCAGCGACGGCGGCGCTGCGCCACCGCCGTCGCATCGGTCGCCGTGTCTGGCGCCGTATCGGTCACCGTGTCTGGCGCCGTATCGGTCACCGTGTCTGGCGCCGTATCGGTCACCGTGTCTGGCGCCGCGTCGGCCGCCGCGTCCGCCGCCGCGTCCGCCGCCGCCTCGGCGAGAAGGCAGGCGTGGAGCTGCTCCGCCGCAGTGCCGCCGGCCGGGCCGGATGCCGCGCGCTGTGCTGGGCGCTCGGGACGACGCCCCGCGCGCCGCTCTCGCTCGCACAGTGCCCAGCACAGCGCGCGTGTCGCGGCCACTGCCCGGGCTTCAGCATCGGCCACTGCCCGGGCTTCAGCATCGGCCGGCGCGCGTGCTGTAGAGCCTACCGGTGGCGCTGTGCTGGGCGCGCCTGCCGATGGCGCTGTGCTGGGCGCGCCTGCCGATGGCGCTGTGCTGGGCACGCCTGCCGTGGGCGCTGTGCTGGGCGCGCCTGCTCTGGGCGCTGTGCTGGGCACAGCCAGGGCGCTGCAGTAGGCGAGGAGAGGCGAGGGCGTCTCGATGGGCACGAGGCGGCAGCGTATGGCCCCGACCAATCGCACAAAGAGGGCGCGGGAGAGGAGGTTCGGTGCGCTCGCCTTGCCAGCGGCCTCGGGTAGTCGTTCACACAAGCCGACCCGAAGCATGTGCCACGCCTCGCCCAACGCCTCCGCCCGCTCCGCCCGCTCCGCTGCCGCTGCTCGGAGGAACGTCAGCTGCCGCCGCCCCGCTTCAGAAGTCGCCGCCTCCACTGCCGCCTTGCCCTCCTCTACCAAGGCCTCCTCGTCCTCCAGCTCGTCCTCCAGCTCGTCCTCCAGCTCGTCCACACCTTCCACCGCCTCGCCGATGGTGGTCGCAAGCTCTGTAGCCCGCGCCGCGGCCGCAGCTGCGAGCTCGGCAAGCGGCAGCGGCGGGACCTGCCGGGCTAGGCGCTGCACCTCGGCCAGCGCCTGGCTGAGGAGCGACGCCGCGAGGGTGAGGGAAGCGTCCTCGTGAGCGTCCTCGTGCTGACGTGTGAGGCGGCCGAAGGCTCGCAGAGGAGCGCCCTCTGCCAAGCCACCCTCACACAGCAATGCGTGGCCATCGCGCGCCGCCTCGCGGCACGCGTCCGAGCAATACGCCTCCAGACATGCACCGCCGGCCTCGCCACCCGCCGCAGCCTCGCCGCAGCCCTCGCTGCCGCCGCCCACACCGCCGCCGCTGCACGTCGCTGCCACGTTGCACCATCGCGTCACCACTCCGCCCGCCGCCACGTCCTTGGTATCTGGCAGGCAAGCGGCCGAAGGCAGCGCCGCCCGCCCGCCCGCCCGCAGCGCTCGCCGGCTCCGTAGTCCGAGGCTGAGGCAGAGCTCCTCGGACATGCCTGCCGCCGGCCGCAAGCAGTGCGCGCACAATAGGCGACGCGCGCGCGAGGCGCTCGTCTGGTAACAGAGCAGCGGAGCAAATGGGACGCCTAGCGCCGGCAGCTTCGCGTACGCCGGTTCCGTCGGCGGGACTGCGAGCAACGTCGAGGAGCTCTCATCACACTCCATGGCAGTCGAGGAGGTGCGAGGAGTGTGAACTGGGCAAGGCTGTTAATACTTTGTCGCCCACTCATCTTCCTTTTCATTCCCACAAACTTCACAGCCTGTTCACACCGTCACCCTGTGAATCAGCAAAAATGGCGGACCCTGGAGCGCAGCGCGTGCGCTTGAGGGCGCGCGAGGGCGAGGATGTCGAGTGGACGCACCGGGTAGCCCAGCGAGCAAGCACGCTCAAAAACATGATGGACGACGCTCCAACAGAAGATGGCGTCTACCCGCTGCCGACGATTGCGGCGGCAGAGCTGGAAATGCTCATGGAGATGTGCGAGGCCGACTCCATGCCGGCGAGACTCGAGCTGTGCTCGATCCCGGAGCTCTTCAGGCTCGTCGAGGGCGCCAGCTTCCTTGATGCCCCCGGGGCGCTCAATCACGCGCAGCGCACCCTCGCCTCGCGCCTCGAGGGCAAACGCGCCGATGAGCTGAGAGAGGTGCTCGGCGCAACGGATGACTTTGGCAGTGTGGAGGATCGTCTGGCGGCACTCGCCGAGCCGGCGTTCTCGCCGGAGGGGCAGCTGTCACTAGCCACGACGGGCTCTGCGGGGCCACCCGCGCTGGAGCCGCAGCCCTCGCTGTCGGGGGTAGAAGTAACGGACGATGCAAAGGAGGCGGCGTTGGGCATGGTCGACGTGGGCACGCTAGCCGAGCTCAAGGGTGTGAGCCGATCGTGGTTGGTGCTCGCGCGGCGCGTGCTCTGCTCCCGCCTCGGCCGCTGCGAGGGGCAGCCCGCGCCGACTGAGCTGGCTGAGATCACCGATCTCAACATCAAGATCATCGTCGACGCGGGCCGGTCATGGGAGGCGGCGGCGGCGGGGAGGATGCTGCCCAGCCTGGCCCGACTGCGTTGGGAGGGCTTCGAGGTGAGTGTGGCCGCGGTCCGCGAGGTGGATCTGGACGAGAGGGATGAGGACGAGGACGAGGACGAGAGGCCGTTCCTTGGAAGCCCTGCCAACACCGCTCTCCTCAGCTGCATCGAGGGAGAGGGCGAGCCGCCGCTCGAGCTACTGCTTGCAGCTGTCGCCTGCGCCGGCTCTGGCGAGATTCGCGGCATACCGGTGCAGATGATGCGCGACGACTCCGTCTCTGAGCTCGACCTGCAAAAGATAAATATCGGCGTCGAGGGTGGCATGCTTCTTGCGCACCTCGTGCCTGTCATGGGCAGGCTGACAGTGGCCAACCTCCTGGGCAATCAGCTTGATGCGGAGTCCGCCAAGATACTCGCTGAGGTCGCCAAGCAGAAGGGCATCTCGCTCTGCGGCATCCAGCGCGACCAGACCACCGCTGACTTCTCCAACCAGGACCTCAAGCCGCCCGATGCGATCCTGCTGGGGTCGGACCTGTCACAGGCTGTTGTCACAGACGGGCTGACGAGCATCAACCTCTCCGGAAACCAGATGTGCGGCATTTGGACTGTCTGGAGCAACCAACTAGGCACCTACACCGCAGAGGGCATCACTGCAATCGCCGACGCCCTGCGTGTTAATGGCGCATTGACGTCCGTCAAGCTCAGGGGCAACGAGCTCGGGGACGAGGGTTGGGGAGCCATCTTTGCCGCCATCTGCGCCAACAAGGACAGCAAGATCATGTCCTTGGATGCGTCCGGTGAGAACATCGGCCTTGCTGGTGGCAAGCTGATCGCCAAGGCGCTCTGCACGAGCGTCACAGGCACATTGACGTCCTTCAATCTCAGGGGCAACAAGCTCGGGGAAGAAGGCTGGGGCGCCATCTTTGCCGCCATCTGCGGCAGCAAGGACAGCAAGATCATGTCCTTGGATGCGTCCGGTGAGAACATCGGCCTTGCTGGTGGCAAGCTGATTGCCAAGGCGCTCCGCACGAGCGTCACAGGCGCGCTGACGGCCCTGAATTTGTCCTTGAACAGCCTCAAGGATGAGGGCGTAAGCGCAGTCTGCAAGGCCATCCAGAGCAACAAGGAGACCAAGATTGCGTCACTCAACTTCGAGGACAACGGCATCGTCGGGCCAGTTGGAGCAAACGCTGTGGCGGCTATGGTAGCCGTAACAGGCGCACTGACGTCCGTCGAGCTCAGGGGCAACAAGCTCGGGGACGAAGGCTGGGGCGCTATCTTTGCCGCCATCTGCGGCAGCAAGGACAGCAAGATCATGTCCTTGGATGCGTCCGGTGAGAACATCGGCCTTGCTGGTGGCAAGCTGATCGCCAAGGCGCTCCGCACGAGCGTCACAGGCGGGCTGACGGCCCTGAATTTATCCTTGAACAGCCTCAAGGATGAGGGCGTAAGCGCAGTCTGCAAGGCCATCCAGAGCAACAAGGAGACCAAGATTGCGTCGCTCAACTTCGGGAGCAATTGTATCGGTCCAGTTGGAGCAAACGCTGTGGCGGCTATGGTAGCCGTCACAGGCGCGCTGAAGAGCATCAACCTCTCCGGAAACCAGCTGTGCGGCATCTGGACTGGATGGAGAGGCCAACAACATGGCACCTACACCGCAGAGGGCGTCACTGCAATCGCCGACGCCCTGCGCGTTAATGGCGCGCTGACGAAGCTGTCGCTCGCCCACAACAATTTGGGGGAGGAGGGCACCAAGGCCATTTGCGAGGCACTAGAACAGAACACGACGCTTAAGGAGCTCGACATCCGCGACAGCGACATTGGTGGTTCAGCAGGAGCCAAGCACGTGGCCAAGATGGTAGGCGTCAATGGCGCACTGACGAACGTCGAGCTCAGGCGCAACCATCTCGGGGACAAGGGATGGGGTGCCATCTTTGCCGCCATTTGCGGGAACAAGGACAGCAAGATCATGTCTTTGGACGCGGCCGCCGAGAGCATTGGCCCTGCTGGTGTCAAGCTGATCGCAGAGGCGCTCCGCTCGAGCGTCACAGGCGCCTTGACACAGGTGCTCGCTTTCTGAACCCCCTTGATTGGCCTTTTCTGTTACTCTAATCCTTGCCTTTGCTTGAATGGTATTGCAGCTGGACCTCTTAAGCAACCAGCTGTGCGGCCTCGATCGTTATGGCGAAGGAACTTACACTGCAGAGGGCATCACAGCGTTTGCCGACGCTCTGCGCGTCAACAGCGCACTTACGAAAATCGAGTAAGCTGCAACCCAAGTCTTCTCGAATTCCTGTAACTGAAATCATCATCAACCCTTCGCTCTATGCACAGGTTGAGTGGCAATTTCTTGCATGACGATGCAAAGAGCCGTCTGAGAAAGGCTGTGGAAGGGAAGGAAGGGTTTGTGCTGGAGCTGTGAGTTCTTGACCGGAAGGATACTCTCGAGTCGCTCGTGCGTCTGCCAATAAAACAGAATGGCACTGTGGGCTGTCGACGGAGATTAACGGAGAACTTACTGGGTAGGATAAGTAGGTGCCAACAAATTTCCGATCTTACGGTGTCGGGATGCGTCACACGTGAGCGTGCCGTGACCATTTGGCGAGGGCGTCTCGTCCGGTCTGGGTATAAAGTATGCAAAGTATGGGTAACGGTCGTGCGCGCCGGTCGTGTGTGTACACCTCCCGGTTGCCGGTACCGCGGTAACACGCCTCACGCGCGGCGGTACGCACCGCACACATGACGCTCACATCCACCGATCGCCTAACTGATCGGATGGATCCATCGGATCACTTCCATGGATGGATCGCCACGACCGATGCCTCTGTGGGCAGTGCAACACCATACACCCATGCATACACCTCGCCCGTCGGCGTCGCCGCTGGGCCATAGCTCTATTTTAAAATGCAAGTGCGTCGCGAACGTCACACGATGGATAATGCATGCGGCAAACATGGCTTCGAGGGGTGCGCCACATATCACTGACCACACGACGAGAGCCCGACCCCTGCGGAACTCCGGTGCCACGCGCCTCGTCTGCGAGGCCCCTGGCCGTCGCGGTCACTGGCACGGGCGGAAGTATTTTCCCGCGGTCATCTTCATAGCGCCGATACGGTCCTTCCACTTGTGGTCCGTGAGTGCGGTGGAGATGCGCGTGTTCAGCTGCTGGTACATGAGGGCGAGCTTCTGTGAGCCCACACTCGGGTTCGGCGAGAACATGTTCTTTCGTAACTTGCGCTCCTTCGCGAAGCCAGGCGCCATGATGAGCAGCTGGAAGAAGGGCTTGATGATCTGGTACGTGTAGTCCTGCCAGCAGCGCTCGAAGTCGTAGCCAGTGACCCCAAACTCGAGGAGGGCCTCGTGGTAGCATCGGACGAGAACGTGCTCGTGCTCGCGCCGCGCTTCGACGGGCATGCCGCCCGCGATGATCGTCGAGACGTCGCCCAACGGCTGGCCTAGCATCGTGAGCCCAAAGTCGATCCACGTGCACCCGCCCTCGTACTCCGGACTGAAGAAGACATTCTCGAGGTGCGCGTCGCCGTGGACGAGTGTGAGCGGCTCGCGGAACATCTCGCGCACGGCGGCGAGCCGCCGGCGCCGCAGGACCGGGCGCAGCTCCATGATGAACTGCGCGTACTCGGACGCGAACTTGGGCACGCCGTCGTACTTCGGGTGCGTCGAGAAGCAGTGCGGCAGCGCCTTGAGCCCATTCTTAAACATGAGCATCCACGCGGTGATCGCGATGCACGACGGGAACTTGGGCAGCGGCCCTCCTGCGGTGAACGGGTGCGAGTAATGCTTGAGCACGCTTGCCTGCGGGTGCTGCCACCAGCGCGCGTGGAAGCGCGCGAGCGAGCGCATCGCCAGCCGCATGTGATGAGGCGAGTTGCACCCATCGACGCGCTTGTAGCACACGGTCGGCGCTTCCCTCGTCCCCGCAGCACTCTCCATGATGATGCAGTATTGGCGCTTGCCGCAGCAGCCGCTGCCCTTGCAGTAGCCCACGTAGAGCGCCTCCGGTCGATTGAGCCCTCCCGCCTCCACGCTCGTGTCGTTGTAAAAGTGCGCCTCCGTGCCAAAGACCTGGGCGAGCTCGACCGCCGACAAGTCCGGCGGCGAGAACTTGGCGACAAGGTGGCGCGCGAGGCGCGGCGCGGCCCCTTTGGCGCCATCGTTCACCTCAATCGCGAGCAGCACGAGCTCGCTGAACTCGCCCTCGCCCTCGCCGAGCGGCTTCATGATCAACTTGGTCACCTTCTCGTCCGCCCCCAGCGCCCCTTTGAATCGGAAAGCCTTCGTACACCACTCCTTGGTGAGGTCGGCGGTGCCCGACGGCACGGGCACCTCATGCTTCTTGCCGTCGAGCGGCCGGAAACTGGGCGGCCGCATGTCCTCTAGATTGGACGGCGGCACGCACTTGTGCAGCGGCTTCGGCGTGAAGCCGATGGATTCAGCGAGCAACGGCGGAGGCGGCACTGGCTGCGGCGGAGGCGGACCCACACGCCACGAGACGGGGCCCACGGGCGTGAGGCCGACGCTCTCGTAGTACGAGGGCTCGAGTGCGCCCGCCATCGACACCGGCTGCTGCAGGGTCACGGCCGTGTGCGACACGACGTCCAGGCCGCTCGACCCATTGGCCTCTTTGGCCGTGGGGGCCTTGGGCTCCGCGGACTCCGGCGCTGGCGCCTCGACCGCCATCTGGCTGTCGGGCACCTCCGACTGGAAGAAGGCGCGAACCTGGTCCGTGATGATGTCGGGCCTCTGGGACCTGTGCACGGCTTGATCACTCGCGATTGACATTGCTACGAGGTGCGAGGAATCGGCGTCGCGTCGTTTCGCCAAAGGCGCCGAGACGGGCACTTAGTCAATCAAATTCCTGTGCTTCCTGCCAAACCTCGAGACCACCACGCGCACGAGTGTCCTCTCGCTCTGGGACGCAACCCCCTGGACGTGCACCCTGGACGCACCGCCGGTCCCGGTCGGTCGACACCGTCTTGCAGCCCGACACCAACTTGCAAACCGACACACAGGAAACAGAGCCTACAACTCCACTCACTCACTGGCGGCGGCGGCGGAAGCGGTGTGGCCCTCGTGATGCTTCTCTTCCTCGCGGAGGCAGTACACGCGTAGTACACGCGTGTACCCGGTGTAGGGGATGTGAACATCAATAAGAGATCAGCCAATTGACGTACTCGTGGCAGGAGTGGACCGGCAAGGATTCGGTCAGCAAGGAGCAGGCGGCTTTCAAGCAGGAGCACGACGCTATTCACCCCCAAGGCATTACTAGTGTTGCCTGTACCATCGATTGGGACGCACCTGCCGGCACCCTTGCGCTGCGGCAAGCGTCTGCATCGATCTAGACGACATCGATCTAAACGACCCGGTGTGCTGGGCACGCGACGCCATCGCAAGTTTCCTCAAGACCCACGACGACCTCGCAGAACTGAAGCTGGAGTACAACGAGGCCGCCAGACCGGGCACGGTTCAGTACGACCGATTCCGCCAAGCATGGACGGCCGCTTCGAACAAGGGGTGGCGGCTCGTCTTCCACAGGACGCCTGCCCGCAACGTTGACAGCATCTGCAAAAATGGCCTCAACCCCAAACGTCGAACGGGGCAGACGCCGCAGACCTATGGCAAAGGCGAGTACTTCAGCTTCTCGTGGAGGTTCGCGAGCACGTACTGCAAAGGCGGGGAGATCAAGCTGATCATCTTCGTGGTCCTTTGTGACGAAACCGGCGTGTCCTACTACGGCATGACCAACGAGGCGAGAACGCCGGGCAACGGTGGTCATGAGATCATCGTTGTGCACAGACCGGGCACGGTTCAGTACGACCGATTCCGCCAAGCATGGACGGCCGCTTCGAACAAGGGGTGGCGGCTCGTCTTCCACAGGACGCCTGCCCGCAACGTTGACAGCATCTGCAAAAATGGCCTCAACCCCAAACGTCGAACGGGGCAGACGCCGCAGACCTATGGCAAAGGCGAGTACTTCAGCTTCTCGTGGAGGTTCGCGAGCACGTACTGCAAAGGCGGGGAGATCAAGCTGATCATCTTCGTGGTCCTTTGTGACGAAACCGGCGTGTCCTACTACGGCATGACCAACGAGGCGAGAACGCCGGGCAACGGTGGTCATGAGATCATCGTTGTGCACA
>Ga0210241_101263_pt1 | contig 19730 bp, 10 predicted proteins | sample ChrtobMetP5a_8mM_FD_155488 | JGI IMG/M metagenome (GOLD analysis project Ga0210241, IMG submission 155488) | Chrysochromulina tobin associated microbial communities from unialgal haptophyte culture, Seattle, Washington, United States - P5a_8mM | ecosystem: Host-associated > Algae > Haptophytes >...
CGCATCCCGATCGTCTCGATGATGGCGTACCTACGCGAGCGCGGTGACGTGAACGAGGATTTGATCAGGAAGCTCGTGGCCGAAATCAACATCAATCGCGAGGGCAAGATGGACCTGGACGAATGGGCACGAGCATGGGCCAAGCTACAGTGGCACGCACGCCTGGGACTCACACGCTCTTCAGCTCTCTTGGTCGACCAGAAGACACTCGGAACTTAGACACCGGACGGTAGCGTTTCAGCTCCCCAGCAGAACGGCTTCACTTCAGTTGAAGCTGCCTGACGGCGGCGCTCACCATACAGCCTCATATCTCCTCGTTAAATATGATTCCCTCGCTACCTCATTGACCTCAGTGACAGTTCTAACTCGACCCGATTCGGTTTCGGTTTCAGATGATACGAACATTTAATTTAGTCGACCGTTCAAACGGCTGTATAGTGTTTCGGCTATCGGCTGTCGTGTCACACGTCCAACGTGTATAGGTATCGCGAGTATGCAGTACGCGTACAGCTGAAAAAAACCGGCGCAGCAATTTTCTGCCACAGGCCCGCAAACGGAAACCGTCGCCGTCCCGATGTTACTCACCCGTACCGACGCGCGGCGGAAGGCTATACCTGTACCTCACCATGCAGCATGCACTATGGACACCGTGACGGACACGAACCAGTCCCCAAAGGAACCAATCCGACACTGGGATGGTGTTGGTGACTCTCTGACCTCGCTGTGGCTCTGTCGTCTACAGTACATGCGAGCGACCGCATCAACACACGGCTCATGCCTCGAGCCGGCCGTTGCTCGTATCGAGTGCCTGCTTCAGCACGCATGTGAGGACGTGATCGGCGCGCAGCACGCAACGCACGCTCGGTAGGGATGCGAGCTTCTGCCATGTCCTGACCTCGTCCGCGGTGGACACCACGACCACCCCTTTGTTGCCTTTGGCGCCGCTGGGAGGCTTCTCGAGCACCTCGCCGCCTGCGGCCAGGATGATCGCCTTGAGATCGGCTTGAGAAGGCTTCGTCTCATTGGTGACGACGAAGGCGACGCCGTGGAGGCAGCCGGAGCCCTCGGCGGCCGCCTTGCGCGAGGTGGTTGCGTTGAAGGACCAGTTGTCCTTTGCATGCTCGCCCTCGAGTAAGTACGGCTCTGCCGACACGAACGTGCCAGCCATTTCGCACGCGGCCAGCCACTTCGCCTGAACAATCCGGACAAGCGGGCGCGAGATGGCGACGCACAGCTTGGCCGTACGCTTGAGACCGCCCGGCGGCGCCGTATCGACCACCAGATGCGTGCAGCCCAGCACGGCGCCCGCGTCTTTGGACTCCTCGACACTCCCCTTGAGTGCCTTGACAATCTTCGTCAGCTTGTTGCGCAAGTCTGGATTGTCGAAGCCCGAGAAGCCCACGCGCACGTTCTTGTGCACCTCGCGCTTGCCGCCGGTGGCGCTGCCGCTGCCGGGCCCGCCATCCTGGCTCAGACTCTGGCTCAGGGGGGTTGGCTCAGCGGCGGCGGCGGCGGCGGCGGCGGCCTTGCGAGGCGCCTTGGACACTTGAGGGGTCGCGTCCGCCGCCTCGTCGACGAGCTGGCCGTCTCGACGCCGCTTGCTGCCGGCGCTGCCACTGCCCTCGGTCCTCGTGGCGGCAGCGGCGGCAGCGGCGGCGGCGGCGGCGGCGGCGGCGGCGGCTGTATCGCCCTCAGTCACCGACGGCTCTAGCTCGGGCGCACCCCTCGTGCGCTTGCGACTTGCCACCCCCTGCTTGGCCCCTGCTGCCACCCCGGCTTCCGCCTCTGCTGCGGCCTTCGTCAACTCGGCATCGGACTTCACCTTTGCCTTTGCCTCGGCCGCCTTTGCTTCGGCCTCCGCCGCCGTCTGAGCCTCTTTCTCGGCCTCGGCCTCGGCATTAGCTGCTGCCTTGGCCGCTGCCTCGGCCTTGGCTGCCTTGGCTGCTACTGCCTTGCTCGCAGCCACCGCCGGCACTACTGCAGGCGGTGCCGCCCCCAACGACCGCCCGCGCCGATCGGTCGCCGCCCCCTCGACCAGAGCCGGCGGCTCGACAGTCGCCGCACCGTCGGCTGCGGCACTGGCCTCCGGAGAGCAACGGCGCTTGCTAGGGCCTGGCTCCTCAGCAGAGGTGGTTGGAGCAGCCGTGGCCGCCGCCTCCGCCTCGGGCGCCATCGCTGCTTCGGTGGCACGAGAGCTGACCGACACGACGTCTTTGCCTCGGCGATGTCGGAAGGTGCCTTTGCCCTTTTCCACCCGCGGTGCTGCCTCGGCAGCTGCCGCCTCGGGCGCGGCCTTGGGCACTGCCTCGGGCGCCGCCTCGGGCGCCGCCTCGGGCGCGGCCTCTTCTTCCTCTTCCCCCGATTCCAAAGGCGCGTCGACTGGTTGAGTGTTCGCGCCGCAAGGCGGCTCTGAGCTCAACGCCTCGGGAGCCGACGCGATGCATTGCGTCGCCTCACCGCCCCCCATCCCCGCTGCCGTGGCTACCTCTGGCGCTGCCTCCTCCTCATCTTCGTCGTCTTCATCGTCGAAAACGATCGCCTGGGTCGCATTGCCTTGCGGTGGCTCCTCCGCCTCCGCCTCTGCCTCCGCCTCCGCCTCTGCCTCCGCCTCTGCCCCGTGTGGCGCTGCCGACACGTCGTCGTCGTCGTCCTCCTCCTCCTCGTCAAATGCAGCATACGCTTGCGTCGCCGCGCCCGTCGCAGTTCCTGGTGCCACTTCCACCCCGACGTCACTCGCTGCAGGCTCCTCCGTCGCCGTCGCGGCAGCGTCCTCACCTGCCACCTCGTCCTGATCTCCCGCCGGGGCCTCGGCTGTATCGTCCACGACAGTCGCGCCGGCCAGCTGCGATTCACTCGTCACAAATTGAGTCCCGCCCTCCGTGAGCGCCGCCCCCGTCGCCTCCGCCGCTGCCGCCGCCGCCGCATCATCGTCAGCCTCCGCCAACTGCATTGCGCCCGCGTCACCGAACGCAATGTCAGCCGCCTCCGATGCCTCTGAGCTGCTGTCGTCGCCGGCTCCACCTGCGTGCGCCGCCGCCGCCGCCGCCGCCGCTGGATGCACCGGGGCAGGGTGGGATGAGGCGGCGGCAGCCGCCGCCGCCGCCGGTGGCGCCTCCTCGTCTTCATTGTGGTCGTCATCATCAGGCTCGGTGACGTCGCCGCCATCCAAAGCGCCCTCCTCAGCAGCCTGGGCGGCTGGCGGCGGCACGGGCGCCGCGGGTGCTGATGCCGGCGGGGCCGCCTCGGCCGCCTCGTCCTCCCCCTCCCCCTCCGTCTCACTGCTGTCCCCTGCCGCTGCCGCTGCCGCTGCGGCTGCCGCTGCTGCTGCCGCTGCTGCTGATGCTGCTGCTGCTGCCGATGTTGCTGGTGGCACCGCCGCCGCCGCCGCCACGGGCACCGCCGCGGACATCGCGCCCGCGGCCTCCTCCTCGTCCAGAACGTCGTACTCGCTCTTCATGCGCGCCGAGGCGGGCGTACTGGCAGAGGGTGGCGCGGTGGCTGAAGCCGACTCTGCTGACAGGGCGCTCAACAGGGCGCCAGGCGAGGCAAACGATGGCGCGGCGGCGCTGGAGGACATCGACGACGAGGCGGCCACGGCGGCACCGATGGGCGCAGCACCCTCGACCTCCCCCTCGTTGTCGGGCTCCGTGTCGCCGTCATCGTTACCGTCGTCGAGTGCTTGCGTCTCCATCGCCACCTTAGCGTATGCCTCCTGCGCGGCGGCAGCGGCGGCCACGGCCGCGGCGGCCGCACCATCGTGGTAGCTCGCTCGCTGTCGAGCGATCACTTCCTCCTCGTCCTCGTCGTCAGAACCCTCCGCACCAGCGCCTGCTTTCGCCGCCGTCTTGCTGCCATCAGCGGCCTTGCGGACTACATCGTCGTCGTCCTCGTCCTCCTCGTCCTCCTGCGTCAAGCCATACCCCTGGGTCGCCTGCAGAGGCGGCGCTACCGCCGCGCCCTCCTCGGTCGGCTCTGCCGGCGCTGTTAGCCGCCGGCGCACCTCGTTCATGGCGTCATCCAAGCTCCCATCGCCGAGCCCGTGGTCGCGGAGCAGCGCCCACACGGTGTCGTCCTCGTCGATGGCGTGATCGAGGGCGCGATCGAGAGCGGCCATGGCGGCGTGTAGCCGATTCACCGCCACTAGGCAGATCGCTCGCATCACGAAGGCCCGGCTCCACCTCGAGTCGAGGGCAACGGCTTCATTGGCGTCCCGCAGTGCCTCGGCAGAGGCACCTGAGAGGCAGAGTGCTCGTGCCCGCGTGAGGTACAGCGCAGCGTTCGGCTGGCGGTCTTCTGCGGCGATTCCGCTGGTGGTGACGGATATGACCGCAGCGTACTCCCCACGCTGCAGGGCGGCCTCGGCCTCGGCTGTCGCGCTTGACATCGCGTGTTATTAAGGTCGCGGCGTGAGAAGAGAGCGCTCGCGATTTCGTTAGGCTTCACGACGTCAAGTCACGTAAAGTCAAGTCTAGTCAAGGCAATTCAAAGTCGGTGGTACATGTAACCTTTGTGCTGCGGGGCAAGTACGAGTCGGGAATCTCAAATGAAAAAGCCGACAGCGGAAGCCGAACTAGTGAAGCCGACGGCATTTCGCGGCTGATGAAGCCCCTTCCGATTTTCGCGATGCAGTACTGGTCGTTGCTAATTATCGCTATCGTGCTGCTGCACGCAGCGCCATGCCATGGATTTCACGGCGCCTTCCGCCCTACCGTCCGTTTGGCACCCGCCATCAAGATGGACATCAGCGGCGGGCCTCGTCATCGGCACAAGGTCAGTGAGCGGCGGCTGGCACAGGCTTCCGAAAGCGGAAGGAACAAGCTGTCCAAGCAGCGCCCGCGACAGAGCCGTATCTTCGGCCCATCGGACCGGATTATCGACTCTGATCAGCTGCTGCTGCACGGCGGTGACCTCATCCGTCAGCAGGTGGAGCGGGTGACCGCCGCTCGCTCCAAGCGTGAGGCCAGCGACAGGCGAGCCTCTGAGCGTGGAGCACCGGAGCCACTGGATGCGGCGATGACGCCACTCGTGCCAGCGCAGCTGCCGCCGCCTCCACTTCCGTCGGCCCCTGTAGCGACCCCTGCAGTTGTCGCCCAGCCTTTGGGGCCAAAGACAGCCGCCGCACACCCATTTCGGCGCCCTCCTCGTCCGCCAAGTGCAGCTGCTCGTGCCAAGAGCGCCGTTCCGGCGGCCGGCCGAACCAGTGCACCCAAGGCCGCCGTCCGGACCAGTGCACCCGAGGCCGACTTCTCGGAGGCGCTGCGCAGCCAGCTCGCTGCAGAGAAGAAGAGGGAGATGGAGATTCACATGAAGCTCGCCGCCATGCGCGAGGCGCGCGCGAGAAAGGCCGTCCCGACTTCGCGAGGCGGTGGCTCAGCAGCCGACCTGGCAGATTTTGGCATCTGAGCGGCGAGCCAAGGGCGGCGAGTTGCTGAGATGGATCTGCACCGGCGAGAGGGCACGGAGAGAGGAGAGAGAGCGGAGAGGAGAAAGAGCGAACGCTCGATGGGACAGCTCTCTACAGTGAATACGCATCCGCCTCTCGCGTGAGGGTGAGCCGCACGCTGAGAGAAGGCAGATGCCTGCACGCGGTCATGTGGCCCCCGAGCGGTCCGGCGACGCGCGACACGAACGTCGCGGGACGCCGCGCGTGGCCGCGTCGGACCGGTCGAGGTCCTCCGGGCGGTCAGTCGGGCCGTCGCGGGCCGGGTGGGGCGCGCGCGGGGGGCTACTCCTACTGGCTTCCTACTGGCTCGCTGTTTACGTAACGCATAGATGAACATTATCTTACACAACTGGGCAGACTCTCAGCTGGCAGGGCGACTTCCGCTGGGCGACCGCAATACAATAATATAGCTCGTTGAACCGGCAGGCGATACTCTCGCGTGCACACGCTATCACGGGCCGGCATATTCCATCGCGCCTGTGCGCACATTCCATCATCGTCTGACCCCGCCGTACCATCACATGCCACGCTCTGCTGCAATATGCATCATTTGGCCCCGCTGCACCCGACTGTCACACGACACGCCACGCGGCTATAGTACCTGTTCGTCCTCTGCTGCACGAAGATTCTGCAATCTGCGTACGGCGCCCCTCCCGCGTCTCATCCCCTCTTGACGACGACAGCGACCTCGTCTGCATGCGCGAGCACTTGCAGCGCGGCCGCCGCCACCTCGCGCTGCGCTGCCGTCCCATACACCACCAGCTGACTCAGGGCGTGGTAGCCGCCCGCGCGCACGATCGCTATGCGGTTCTGCTGAACGAGGCCGAGGTTACCCAGGCATCCAGCAGCCTGCTCCTTGGCCGCGGCTGAGCCGCTCTGCACGAGCGCGACGAGCGGCTCGACGCCGAGCTGTGCGATCTCCACCGCAATGTCCTCCGCGAAGGCCAAATTACGCAGACATGCAGCGGCCCGCACCTTTTGGCCCGCCGTCCCCTGTGCCGCCATTATCATCAGAGGCGGCACGACGCCCGCGCGTGCCATCTCATCGGCGACGTCGTCGTCGAAGGCGAGGTTAACCAACGTGCCTGCGCTGAATTCCCTCTGCATCGGCGTCCCCGCGATCAGCAACGCAATGAGCGGCGCGAGCCCGCCTAACTGAAAGATCGCGACGGCATTCTCGTCATTGCGCGATAGGAAGGAGAGTGCGCCCGACGCGTTGTGCTTCTGCCCCTCGGTGCCGTTTTTGCAAAGCTCGATGAGCGGCTCGATGCCCCCGCTCTCGGCGATCCGCTCCTGCGCATCCTCCGACGTTGCCGCTGCCTTGAGCAGCACACCCGCCGCATTCTCCTTCTGCTCAGGCGTGCCGTGCTTCAGGACGTTGATCACGCTGCCAAAGGAGCCGCGGCTGCTTTGGAGCGACATGTTCTCGAGGCTGCTCTCAATATCCGATGTTGAGGGCGACGCGCCATCCTCCGACGCCTCGCCTGTTGGCCACTCAGCCCCAACCGGGCTGTCCTGATCGGGCGAGTTGATCGCCTTGCCCCTTGGCTTGGGGGACTTCTTCTTGTTCTTGGGGCTGCCGGGTTTGACTTTCGGGGAGGAGGGCTGCGCGCCCGCCTTGACCTTGCTGAGCTTCGGCGACGCCGCCCGCTTGGCTTTGGGCGACGCCTTCTTGGCCTTGGGTGATGCGGTCCCACCCATCGAGGTCCTCGCCCAAAAAGCGTGCGATCCAGTCGTGCGAACTTTGGAAAAACGAATTTGAGAGCTCGACCGCCCGTGCTAACAAGTCGATTACCCCGTGCTATGAAACACACACGCACCGTCCCTACAGCACAAGGGCCTCTATTAGGACGGAGGTGTGGCCGAAGCAACCTGCTATACACAGGCCGAATCGTCAGAAGGTGGCAGGGGGCGAGGCAACCACTGACACCACGCCTCACCACAGGGTCAGGGATACTAGCCACTCGCCCGACTCCCACTGCGCACTGGCCGACTGAGTGTGGAGGGCGTAATGACTAATATGCAAACAAGAAAACTGGACAAAATAATCTTTCGAATGGACAATACCCTCCAGCGCCTCCCCAAACTCCCTTTTACGGCATTGGCATACTCGACAATGTAGAATGTTTGGAGCTTGCTCGCACAGCCCCGCCGATCTCTCTGCGGATCTTTGCGGGGGAGCCCCCTCTCGTCGTCACCCCTGGCCGGTGCGCGCGCGCGCCGCCGCCTCGGCGCCATCCTCGCCGCCTCCGCCTCGGTGGTTGCCTCCGCTCTACTTGAGGCCCTCGGGGTTCTTCTTGATGAAGTCCTCAAGCCACTCGGAGGTCACTGACTTGGGGCGCTCGAGCGGCAGCCCGAGCGCACGGTCCCAGAAGAGTTGCGCGAGCACGCCGAAGGCGCGGCCGACGCCAAAGAGGACCGTGTAGTAGTCATACTGGGTCAGGCCGTAGTACTTGAGCAGCACGCCAGAGTGGGAGTCCACGTTCGGGTACGGGTTCTTGGTCTTGCCGTGCTCGGTGAGAACAGTGGGCATCACCTCGTACACAGTGTTGACGAGCTTGAAGAGCGGGTCGTTGGGCAGGTGCTTGAGCGCAAAGGCGCGCTGGCACATGTAGCGCGGGTCGGTCTTGCGCAGCACGGCGTGCCCGTAGCCGGGGATCACCTTGCCAGCCTTGAGGGTCTCCCACGCGAAGTCAGTGATCGTTTCGGGAGTCACCTCCTTACCCTGCTCCTTGAGGGTCTGCTGCAGCCCTAGGAGCCAGCCGAGCACCTCCTGGTTGGCCAGCCCGTGCAGCGGCCCTGCGAGCGCGTTCATCGAGGCCGAGAGCGACAGGTAAGGGTCCGAGAGCGTCGAGCCAACGAGGTGGCACGTGTGCGCCGAGGCGTTGCCGCCCTCGTGGTCCGAGTGGATGACGATGTAGAGGCGCATCAGCTCGTGGAAGGCCTCGTCATTGAAGCCGAGCATCTGGCAAAAGTTGCCCGAGTAGTCCAGCTTCGAGTCATACTTGGGCACCACGCCGTCGAAGTACGAGACGCGGTAGATGATGGCGCATACCTCCGGCAGGCGGGCGATCAGGTTGAGCATGTCCTCATACGTGTGCTCCCAGTACTTTTTCTTGCTGGTGCCCTTGGCGTACTCGCTCGCGAACACGCTCTCCGTCTGCAGCGCCAGGATTGCCGACGAGAGCTGCGTCATCGGGTGCATGCCCTTGGGGAAGGCGCGGATCATCGGCTCGACGTGCGCGGGCAGCTTGGCGCGCGCGTGGAGGTCGGCGGTGAGCGCGTCGCACTGCTCCTTGGTGGGCACCTCGCCCGTCAGCAGGAGCCAGAGCAGCGCCTCCGGCGTGGGCTCGCCGCCGGTCTTGTAGCCGGGAAGCTTCTCCTGCAGCTCCGGGATCGTGTATCCTCGGAAGCGGATGCCCTCGAGCGGGTCGAGGAGCGAGGTCTCCCAGAGCATCGACTTGATGCTGCGGGCGCCACCGATGAGCTGATCAATGGTCACCTTGTCGACGATCTTGGCGCCGTGCTCCTTCTTCATCTTCGTGAGCGCCTCCTGCTTGCCCGGCATCAGCTCAACCAGGCGCTTCTTGAGGATGGACGCGCAGCGCACATGCTGCTGCGCCGGGCGCACGAGGCGCGAGGCACGGCGGAGGGAAAGCTGCGAAGCGCCAGCAAAACACGGACACACGGACGATGTTAAGAGGCGGGACGCGCGCGCGCGCGCGCCGGCCGCCCGCGCCGCGAGGGCGTGGCCCACGAGTGCCGACGTCTCACTCACCATAGAGGACTTGCTTGATGAACCAGGTAGGAATCCGCAAAAATGCAGATTCAAAACATACTCGGAGGGGTACTGGCGCCAGCTGGAAGAGGGCGACGCTGTGAGCATGCACACATCGCAGTCAAAGTGCGCCTGGAACAAGCTGGTCGGCGCCCCCTAAGAATCTTGAAGCGCTCGCGCTGCGCTGCGCTGCGCGCGCTCGGCCGCGCCCCCGCGCCCCTCTTGCCCCGCGCCGGGCCGTGCAACGGACAGATGCTGTTGATTCGTAGAATTCTTTTGTACAAGACATATAATATTGAATTGACGCGATTTGCATGTTTTCCAATGCTCACGGATCCGTTCCATGATTTGATGCGTTCGCGGCATCATTCGCGCGATGCCAGCAGCACAAGAGCGCACACCTAGAGGCAGGCGGGGCCCACCCGACTTGATGAGCTACAGCACATTCGCCGCCAGCATCTGCAATCCCGCATCACCACAGGGGCAGCTTCGTGCGATCAACGACCTCAACACTATGATCGACGAAGCGGACGCTGGCAACTTGGGCATCGCACAGATCTGCGAAGACCTTCGATGCCTTGGAGGCATTGAGGCGCTCATTACGGTGGTGAGCATTTCAGCCCACACCGATGACAAGACGTTGGTCGAGTCCGCTCTCCTCTTGCTGAGTAACATAGTCTCAAGCACTGTGGATATGAAAGCGGCTCGGACGCATCGTCTGCTGAAGAGCTTGAACGCCCTTCTCATCATCAAGCCGCTGCTGTGGCACGAAAACCTGCAGCTTGTGCTGTTCACCCTCGCAATCATGGCCAACCTCCTCGACGCGTCGTGCGTCGATTCTGTCGACAGCGCGGCGGTGGCGCGTATGGTGGAGCTTTGCGAGGCCGCGTATGGCAGCTTGGTCTCATCTTTTTCCAAACAGTCTCTTGCGGCGTATGTCAAGGCAACGACGGAGCACGCAGCACAAGAGCTCATCGCGCAACGCAAGGCGGCCGCCGCCGCTGCGGCGGAGGCGGCGGCGGCCGCTGCCGCCGCGGCCGAAGCGTTAGCGGCCCAGGCAGAGCACACCGTGCAACAGCTCGTGATGATCATGCACGTGGCGGCAGACACGGCGTCGGAGCTGTCCTTCCTGCAATCGCGCGCGCAGACCGTTCAAGATCGCGATTGCACCCTGCCGGAGCTGAATGAGATCAGGCAAGAGCTGAGCGGCAGCCATTGCAGCAGCCATCGCGGCAGCCGGCGGCGGTACGTCGGGCGTCAAGCTTCTCAAGTCGGGGATGAGCCCCGCCGCGTTGGCGGCGTCGCGACCGCCGGGAGTCTGAGTCAATCTCGCTCGAGTGCTCGCGGGGAGAGTCAATCTCGCTCGAGTGCTCGCGGGGAGTCCATCATTGATCCCATCACCGTCTCGCCCCGGGCGCGGCTCGTGTTGCCGCCCCGCCCCCCGTCGATGGCGTATGACACTGCCGCGTGGGGTTCCGACTGGGCACCTGCGATGCCGCCGCCGCCTGCTCCCCGGCAACATCCCGCGTTCACATTAACGACTCCTCGCTCACGCCGCCTAGGAGCCCGCGGAGATGGTGCGTCCCGGATGTCCTCCCTACACGTCTTACATGTTCTGGGGGGAGGATCCTGGCACCCGGGCTTGCCGCTGCCAGAAGCCTATGGCCTGCTGCCTGACCTGCGCATAGCTATGCGCGACCTGTCGACGCCGCTGGCCTTGAAGGCGCGGGCCGTGCAGGCGCGCAGCGCCCGCGCCGAGTACGAGCTGCAGCAGGCTACGTCAAAGTGCGAGCTACAGCGGTGTCGACGATAGACAGGTGTCCAAATATGCGAAATGCAAGCACCCCTGCGTGCGGGAGGAAGGAAGGTTAGCGAGCCAGGTGGGGAGCGAGGAGACGCATGCGGATGGCATTGTCGCCGGGGGCGTGATTGTGGGCTGATGCTGTCGTGCGTCTGAGTTTTGTCGTGTCCATTCAACTCTAACGTTGCCAACGAGCAACATGCCACACGAACAGGTCGAACACACAGTGCGCATCTTCATTACGGTCTCGAGCATCAGCATCATCACCGTAGGGCCCATCGCCTCTCGCGCCGTGCTGATCACCCGTGCAACCACGAGCGCACGGGCGAGCGCCTAGCGGCGTCTTCCTCCTCTGAGAGTGCTACCGCGCAGCGGCGCGTCTCAGAGTGCTGCGGCCCTAGGGCAGTCCTCATGCGCTCGAGAGCCGATTTCAGCGGATCGAGCCCTCCGCCTGCCGCGCACTCGAGCCGTGCGTGGACGGCCTCGAGAATCAGCGTCGTTTCCCCTGTAGGGCCCAGCGCCTCACGCGCCGTGCTGAGCACGCGTGCATCCACGAGCGCGCGGGCGCTCCCGATGCGGCCTTGTGCGCGGCGCACGTCAGCGAGCAGGGCTTGTGAGCGCAGCCGTGCATGATGGCCCTCCGCGAACGTTGCGACGCAGCCGTCGAGTGCTTCGAGAAGCAACGTCTCGGCCTCGCCGAGCCGGCCCTGGTCTTGAAGCAGCCGTCCCAGGTCGGCAATGGAGCTGAGCGTGCCCCGGTGCCGATCGCCGAGCGTCGCACGGCTTGCGTCGAGTTCCTCGCGGAGCAAGACCTCCGCCTCCTTCAGCTTGCCCTGGTCCTGCAGCAGCGACCCCAGCGCGCCGATGGCACTGAGCGTGTCTCGGTGCCGATTGCCGAGCGTCGCACGGCTCGCCTCGAGCGCCTCGCGGTACAACACCCCAGCCTCCTCGAACTTGCCCTGATCCTGCAGCAGCGACCCCAGCTTGCCTATGGAGATGAGCGTGTCTGGGTGCCGATCGCCGAGCGTCGCACGGCTCGCCTCGAGGTCCTCGCGGTACAACACCCCCGCCTCCTCGTACTTGCCCTGGTCCTGCAGCAGCGACCCCAGCGCGTTGATGGAACTGAGCGTGTCTCGGTGCCGATCGCCGAGCGTCGCACGACTCGCCTCGAGGTCCTCGCGGTACAACACCCCCGCCTCCTCGTACTTGCCCTGGTCCTGCAGCAACGACCCCAGCTTGCTGATGGCCCTGAGCGTTTCTCGGTGCCGATCGCCGAGCGTCGCACGGCTCGCCTCGAGCGCCTCGCGAAGCAACACTCCAGCCTCCTCGTACTTGCCCTGGTTCCGCAGCAGTGAACCCAAGTTGGCCATGGATTTGAGCGTTTCTGGGTGCCGATTGCCGAGCGTCGCACGGCTCGCCTCGAGGTCCTCGCGGTACAACACCCCAGCCTCCTCGAACTTGCCCTGGTCCTCCAGCAGCAGCGCCAGATTGTTGATGGCACTGAGCGTGTCTGGGTGCCGGTCGCCGAGCGTCTCACGGCATGCGTCGACGTCCTCGCGGAGCAAGACCTCCGCCTCCTCGAACTTGCCCTGGTCCTGCAGCAGCGACCCCAGATTGTTGATGGAACTGAGGGTGTCTGGGTGCCGATTGCCGAGCGTCGCACGACTCGCCTCGAGCGCCTTGCGGAACATGAGCCCCGCCTCCTCGAACTTGCCCTGGTCCTGCAGCAGCATCGCGACATAGGAGATGCAGGAGAGAGTGGTTGGGTCCCGATCGCCCAGCGTCGCACGGCTCGCCTCGAGCGCCTCGAGAAGCAACATCTCCGCCTCTTCGAGTTTGCCCTGGCTGTGCAGCAGCGACCCCAGATTGTTGATGGCGTCGAGCGTGTCTTCGTGCCGATCGCCGAGCGTCGCACGGCGTGCTTTGAGCCCCTCGCGGTACAACACCTCCGCCTCGTCGGGTTTGCCCTGGTCGTCCAGCAGCGACGCCATGTGATTGATGGCGACGAGCGTGTCTTCGTGCCGATTGCCGAGCATCGCACGGCGCGCCTTGAGCACCTCGCGGAGCAAGACCTCCGCCTCCTTGAGCTGGCCCTGGGCCTGCAGCAGCAACCCCAGGTTCATCTGCAGCTCCGACGTCGCCCGCTTCTTTCGCGGCATGCGCATCAGCGCCGCGCGGCCCTCCGCTGCGAGCCACTCACGCAGCGACGCGCACACCGTCTTCGTCACCGCGCTGATGCCGCCCTCGAGCTTCGCCACCTCGGCCAGGATGTAGTTGCGGTCCTCGATCTTGGTGATCTGCGCTTCGGCCGCATCGATGCCCGCCACGATGCCCGCAATCTCGTCAAAGTCGTCAGTCAGCAGCTCCTCGAAGCCATCCACGTCCGCGGGCGCGAGCACCACGTGCAGCGTGGCGCCCTTGGCGAGCGCCTCGACGAGCTCGAACAAGCACCACGCGCGCGTCATCGCGCCCGGTCCGCGGCGCATCCAGCCGGCGGGCGGTGCGCCACGGTCGGGCAGAAAATAGGGCTGGTCGGGCGCGGGCCACTCGGCCGTGAGCGGCGAGCAGTACAGGAGGATCTCGCGGATGGCCGCCATGGCATCGGCAAAGATGTGGTCCGTGTCCTCCTTGCGCGCCTTGCGCTCCTCGCTGCCCCGGGGGTAGCGGTCGGCATCAAACTCGCCAGAGAGCAGCGACTGCGAGGCCGCAAACATGTCGATCCACACGTAGCGCATCACGCCGTCGGCGGCCTCGAGCTCGGCCAGCCTGCGCTCGATGGCGTCGAGCATGTCGCCCAGCTTCGTTCCATCCCACGAGTACGAGAAGAAGGTGGTCGCGAGGCCGATGAGCGCGTCAACAACCTCGCCACGCGCCTCGGCCGTGAGCACGAGCGACTCGGTGAGCGAGAGCCCCGTCGAGCGTGTGAGGGCGCACACGCTCCACTCGAAGCCCTGCATCTTGCACACGTCGCCCATCAACATGCCGAGCGCGCCGCGCGCGCGGTAGAAGCGCCGGATGGCGCGCAGCATCTTGCGCGTGATGCCGCGCTGTCCGCTCGGCAAGCGGCGCGCGTGGGAGCGCACCGGCAAGTCGAGCGTGCCCTTGGGCACGCGCGCCGCCGCGATCGCATCGAAAAGCGCATCGGCGAGGGAATCGGCGGTGCCGCAGTCTTCGTCGCCAGCCGGCGCCGGAGTGCTCCGGGTCGATGTCGAGATAGCGCAGCCCGAGCCGCGCAAGCGCATCGATGCCGCAAGCCCGCAACCTATCAAGCCTTCTTCTACATAGTAAGTGAAAGTGACTCGTGTGAACGAAGTACAACCAGTCGTTAAATGAAGTACTCTGTACTTAGGTGTTTTGAATTTCTCGACTATAACAAGCACGCAAACAATCGGCTGGCTTCTGGAGTACAATTGTACATGTACTCGGTTGCGCTTGCTCCCTTGCGCTTGCTGGTAGATCCCGCGTTGTGACACGACGAACGACGAACTCACCCTTGCGCTTTGAACCCCACGGAGTATAATTCGGACACCCAAGACTCACACGTCCGGCTTGTCCGCGCCTTAGCTTGTCCGCGCCTAAGCCACCCCTGTTACTGCCCGCTCAGATTACACACACCTTACATGACCCGGAACTTGCGCGCGCTAGGGGGTGTGATTTTCTCCCCAAATCTCCGCGGATTCCTTCGTCAACTTTCCAAAAGGACAGCATGGGGGAAGTTACGAATTACAGTCGAATTACTTATGATAGGCGTTTTCGATTTTTTGTGTGATTTGTTTTTGTTACACTCGCCGAAACGGGGCGGTCGGGGCGGTCGGGGTAGTCGGGTAGTTATCCTCGGCTCGTGCTTCCAGATTTTGATGAAACAGCCGTCTGCGGCCGTCTGCGGTGTGGAAAGCTGTCTGCCGCAGACAAAAAGGACCAAAAACAGCAAGGCCGTCGAGCGGGGGCCGTCGAGCGCGCGACGTCTCGATCGGTGCGATGCTGACGACGAAGAAAGCGGTGAGCCGCCTGCAAGAGAAGGGCAGGTACCGCAAGAATCCTACACGCGTCGGGCCTGCGGTCTTGCATCTTTTGCAGTGGTCCCTGATCGCCGCGGGGGCGGGTGCAACCTTTCCTTTGTGGGTCGCATTTTTTCTCGTGGTCATCACTCCCCTTCTTGCCTTGGGGCTCGGTAGCCAGGACGAAGCAATTGGCCTGCCACTCCATTGGCGCTGCTGGCGCCGCACAATCCCTCATGTGCTCTTGATGGTGGTCTTCGTCGACATTCCACTCCTCTTGCTGATGGTGCTCTATGTGTACGTCGGGGTTTGCTTCCTGATCCCAGTGGCCCGCATCATCTTTGAGACGCACCGTGCCATAACCTGTGCCATGACCGTAGTCGCAAATGAATCTGGCACGGAGCTCGCTTCCGCCCCACATTACGCGGAGTCGTCGAGTGCGAGAGCCGCGGACATTGAGGCTGGGGCCGCGTTCTGTGAGGCACCAATGAAGGCGGGTGGAATCGAAGCCGCACGGTACCGCGAGCATGCGTCGATATGGGCTGCTCTCGAGGGCGATGGCGAACACGTGAAGCCTGGAGACGTGCGGCTCCTCAGCCTCGCATGGCTCATGACGCTCGCCGACAGTGGCGGGGTGCTGCCGAGGCGGCAGGACCTGCCGAACGAGGCCTTCATTGATGCTGCCCGCCTTCGGCAGATCGAAGCAGGTGCGAGGCGCGGATGGGATCAAAAGGGATTCGCAGAGCACCTTCAGTCTCTCGCAAGTGGCGGCGGCTTGACGTCTCTCATCGCACTGGTTGCGGGTGTCTTCCGCTTTAAACGCAACGTCGACGATCTTCTCCCCATTGTAGCCATCAGCTATTGCTGGCTGGAGGCGGCCCACCCAGATAGGGAGGGCAAGCAGCTGCGGCTCCTGTGCGACCGGCTCAAGAAGCACTGCGGCGGCCGTGGACTGCTCGGCGCATGTCGCGACTACGGCTTCGCCGACATGGGCGTCTTCATCGACTGGGGCTCCGGGTACCAAAAGGACCCGACGCTGTGGCCTGAATGGATGTCGGTCGACGAGTTCCGAACGATGTCCGAATCGCTGAGCGACGAGGAACTCATGAAGGCGGCCGTGGATGGCGTGCAGATGGTCGCTGAGCGGCGTGCGTACGAGGGGAGCCGCTCCAAGGCACAGAAGGAAGCCTTCCAACGCATGCTGTTGCACACGATGGACCTCTGGTACGCGCACGCCGCCGTAACGGTCGTGCTGCTCACACAGCTGCCCGATGAGCTGCCCGCTGGCTTTGACAAATCGCGCACGTACGCCAGTCGCGGCTGGACGACGTTTGAGCGTTGTAGCTCCGAGCTCGCCAAGAATTTCGACCTGAAGGTGGCGAAGTGGAAGCTGGTGATCGATACTTCCGACAAGAGCGGCGTCAAGAGCGGCGGCGCGCTGCGGCGGCTTCCGACGACGCCAGAGCGGATGGTGGATCTCCTCAAGGACTGCCGATTCACCAATGGCGCCGACCGGCAAGCGGTGATTAAGCTGTATGAGAGGACGGCACCGCGGAATGTGCTGGGCGCTCTTGTGGAGCTCGACTACATGGGGTCCATCTTCGTGAACGACGATCCGTGGTCGTCGCCCGCGAGGCTGGCGGAGGCGCTGAACTACTGCTTGAGCCTCAAGCGCTTGAAGTTGCACGGCTCGCGGCTCGACGATGAAGGCGCCACGCAGCTCGCGGCCGGGCTCAAAGACGGAGCGCTGCCGGCGCTCGAAATCGTTCATTTAGCGTCGTGCCGCTTCAGTGCACGCGGCGTCAGAGAGATCTTCAGCGTCTTCCGCCGCGGCATCGCCCCGAGCCTTTCGGTTCTTCTGATCGCCTTCAATCCTTTTGGCGACGCGGGCGTGGCGGAAATAGCCACGGCGCTCGCGAGTGGCTGCATGCCCCCGCGACTCGCCGTGCTTTTGGCCGGCGTCGACATGGGAGACGACGGCGCGAAAGCGCTGGCGACTGCCCTACCCAGAGCTGGCCCCGGATGCGACGTAAACTGCGCATTCAACCGGATCGGCTTCGTCGGGCAGTCGGCGCTCCTACGTGCCGTTGAGGCAAAGCATGGACTGAGTGTGAGGCACCTCCTTTCGGTTGCTTTTAACGGGGTTCTTTGGCCGGCCGCCCTGTCACGCGCACCATGGCTCAACTCCACAACCAAACGCAACGTCTACGTACCCACTAATCCCCCACAGGGAATTCCCCACAGTGGTTACTGACTAAACCATACTAAGTCTAGGGAACACCTAGGGTACACATAGGGAACACGCTCATTGAGCATACACATGCCCCGTGACATGAGCATACACATGCCCCGTGACAGCCCCTCACGGCCGCGGCGGAAGCCATGCGGCTGTACATACTAATCGGGGCAAACCACACCTGTGGCAGAGTAGGCATCGAAGAGACGGAGTAGCTCGTGGTAGATGACCCGGGCAACAGCCTTAGTCAGAAGATCGGCAATCATCACACGCCCTGATAAGTGGCGCACCTCAATGACTAGGCGGGCGACGAGATCGCGTAGGAACTCCGCCGCACGTAGGATATGCTTGGTCATCTTGAACGCTACCGGGTCACGAGACATATCGACGGCAGACTTGGAGTCCGACCACATCACGCTGGGGCCCTCAAGTGGGATAGCAAGCTCGGTGAGTAGATCTCGCACAAAGATTAGATCGCGGGCGGCCATCATCGCTCCGAAGTACTCGGCCTCAGCAGAGCTCAAGGAGACAGACTTCTGCATCTTCGAGAACCAGTGGAACAAGCACCCGTGGTAAAAGATCAAGCAGCCGCTTACTGAGAAGCGAGTTGCCCAACTCGAGTCAACGTAGGTGTCTAGGCCTCGTGCACTGTTGGAGGCGAGCACGAGCGGTCGAGATCCCACTGATTTGAGGTAGGCGAGCAAGCGTAGGGCAGCACGGAAATGCGGCAACCCCGGGTTGGTGAGGAAACGGGCCAACTGGCCGGCCGGGTAGGCAAGGTGGAAGTGGGTCATGTTCGCGAGCCACAAGTACCCACCAACCAGCGACATGTAAACATCGCGAGAAGCCGCCATAGCAGCGTGAGCCTCGGAGCCGATCTCAGGCTGGTCCGCAGATGAGAGCACCAAACCCTCCTCCATAGGCGTGTCGAAGGTGCGTGTAACGGACGCATCAAGGAATGAACCGAACTTGGTGATCAGGTCGACGACGTACAGCTCCTGCGACATCGAGAGGGTGCGCGCCTGGCGATCTCGTGTTATCGCCACGCTCAGGATCCATTTGAGCTCGCCCTTGTCCTCGGTGGGAAAGCGGGCAGAGAGATCAGTGACGAAACGGGCGCGAAGCTCGGGGTCGTTGTCGGCGATGAGGGCGTCGTCAACGTAAACACAGACCCAAAGGACGGACCCCGCAGTCTGGAAGACGTAGAGGCAGGGGTCGATCGTCGATTGCGTCATGCCCCACGACGTGAGGAAGGAGGAGAAGAGGGCAGCCCATTCCCGACCAGCCTGTTTGAGGCCATAAAGGGATCGCCGCAACTTACACACCAACGGGTTCCCGTGCTGGTCGAAGGGGAACACATCCGGGGGTGGGCGCATGTAAAGTGGCACGTTGGGGTCAAGGAGACTCTGCAAGTAGGCCTGTCGGATGTCAATAGAAGAGAGATTGTAATCCCGAGCCGCAGCGAGCAGAAGGACGAGACGGATCGTGGACGTCTTGACCACAGTTGCGAACACCCGGTCGAAGTCAACGCCGTGCTTCTGTGTGTTACCGTCGGCGACGAGCCTTGCCTTGAACTTCTCGATGGATCCATCCGCCTTACGCTTGACTGCGAACACGTAGTGACAATGCATCAGGTTGGCACCAGGCGGCATCGAGCTAGCGGGCACCATCTCCCACGTTTCAAGGGCGAGTAGTCCGGCAAGCTCCTTAGCGATGGCCTCACGCCAGTAGTCACGTTGTGGGCTGCGCATGGCCTGGCGGAAGGACTTGGGAACATCCAGCTCGCCCAGGTCGGCGGTGATGGTCAGAGTAGCCGAGGTAGCAGCAAAAACGGCTGCATCGACAAGCCAGGAGTCGGGCCGATCATCGAGGGGTTTGCCGTCGAAGGCTTCGTCTACTGGGGAGATGGCGGAAACAAAGGCGAAGCCGAATGAGATCGGGGCGTGCAGGTTGGCGGCGGACACGGCGGCGAGCGCGAACAGGTTCATCGCGGCCTGCATGGCAACAGGGCCATAGCGCACGGACGATCCAACTCGGGAACCAGCACGGCGAGGAGCAGCTCCAGCAGCATCCGGTGGGCTCTGGGTCGTCTCGGTTACAAGCTTCCGTAGCTCGCCCCTGGGTCGGTTTGGCTGCTGTGAAGTAGCCCCTCCTGGCACGGCAGTGGCCCCTCCTGACATGATAGGAGCCCCTCCTGGCGAAATAGCCTCTCCGGACTCGACTGTCGGCGGCATCGGCGGAGATGTAGGTATAGGCGGAAGTGGAGCGGTAGTAGCGGGCGCAGGCGCAGAGGGCGCGGTGCCGGGAATGTCAGGGACACTGGTCGTAGGGCCGTCACGGGCGGCGTTCGAGGCGGCGGTCGTAGGGCCGTCACGAGCGGCGGTCGGGATGGCGAGCCCCTCTGGCGGCGGCGGTGTGGTGTCGTCTGCGAACCACGAGTACCGCTCGCCGGCAATGCCCGGAAATTGATCCTC
>Ga0210241_101266_pt1 | contig 19671 bp, 12 predicted proteins | sample ChrtobMetP5a_8mM_FD_155488 | JGI IMG/M metagenome (GOLD analysis project Ga0210241, IMG submission 155488) | Chrysochromulina tobin associated microbial communities from unialgal haptophyte culture, Seattle, Washington, United States - P5a_8mM | ecosystem: Host-associated > Algae > Haptophytes >...
GCCTCCTCTCCCCCCCCCTCCTCCTCCTCCTCCTCATCCTCCTCCTCATCACCCCCCCCCTGCTCCTCCCCCTCCTCCTCCTCCTCGCCCGCGTCCCAAGCGACGAGGTCCTCCTCCAGGTTCTTGCCGTCGGACACCTTTGCCCACTCCTCCGCCATCTCGTCGTCGTCAGCACCATTTGCCCGCGGCCGCTTCGGCGCGTTGCCCCCATACCAGCGAATGAGCACCGACCGGTTGGTGACGGAGAGCGCTGCGAAGTCGCCATCACACTGCTCCACGAGCTTGCGCAGCACCCCTGCGGCGCGCTCCTCGAAGGCGGCCCGCTCGCTGTCCAGCGCCGCCTGCTTCTTGGCAGCCTTGTCCGCCTGGCGCGCCTCCGCGTCGGTCTTCTTTTTGGCGGCGGCGGCGGCGCGGTCGGCACGAAGCTGCACGTTCTGCTCGTGGGCCTCGTGCCCGGTGGCACCACGCCCGGTATTCGGAGCCGTCGGCACCCCCTTGCGCCGCTTCTTGGCGGCCTCCCCCTGCCCAGAGAGTGAATCGAAATTTTCAGTTGGGTGCCAGAGGGGATTGGGAGGGGTTGTTGGATCTTGAATGAACAGACCTGCATGACGGTGGAGGCATGGTTGGCCAGCTTCTCAGCCATGGCGCTGACGAGGGTGAGCGAGTTCAGCAGTGATGTGGTGAGCGCGACCGAGCAGCGCACCAGCACGCCATCGATCACGACGGGCGGCGGCGTTGCATGCAGCACGCGGACCTGGCGCCAGAGCTCGGCATCCAGCTCGCCCGTCTCCTTCACGCGCGCCTCCACGCGCGCGCGCAGCTCCTCAAGCTGTGCCTCATGCAGCTGTTTCGCCTGCTCTGCCACCAGGGCCAGCTTGAGCCGGCGCTCGCGGGCCTGCTGCTTCGCTAGGCTCACGCTGCTACTGCTCCCCACCTCCCGCGCCAGCCGGTACTGCAAGCACACCCTCTTGACATCCTCATCACAGTGGTCCTCCAGCTGTGAAGTGAAGAGTGTCACTGCCTCACCATCCTCATCGGTGGGGGTGATCACGATGCGCGTGCCACGGCGCTGCGCCACCGCGGTGACTTCAAGGGCCTTCACGTCGAAGTCGTCGGTGGCGCCGCGCAGCTCAACACTCATGGTGCGTGCGTCTCGCAGCGCCGTCAGCAGGCGCTCGCTGCGCTCCGCCTGGAGCATCTGCTCGGCGGAGAGGCCGAGCACCAGCCGCAACGGCGCAGCTGCTGGCTGCATGTCCACGTCCTCATCGGCATGGGCGCTTGCAGCATCGCTGGCGGCATCCTCCTCAGCAGCAGCAGCATCTGCCGCCGCAAAGATGGCGGCGCGGATGGTGCGCAGCGATGTGTGGAGCATTGACCCCTCGCCGAACGTGGCGATCGCGGCCGTCCACATCTCGCAGTTGGGGTTCAGCTTACCGCCCAATCCGACGCGCCGCCACGCCGACTTGATGGCATTGGTGCGCGCCGCCGAGCTCAACCCCTCCGCGAGCTCCTTGCGCCAGGCGACGACCGAGGCCCGGAAGACCGCGTTGAACGCCTCCTTGCCCTTTGCGGTCTCGATGGACGCCGACTGCTCGCGCACGATGGTGCCGAACCAGTGCTTGGCTGCTGCATTGCAGCCCGCGTCGTTGGGCTGCGACCAGATGGTCGTGTGCGACGGCACGCAAATCGGAAAGATGTTGTTCTCCATCAAGTAGGCGAAGGCGCTGGGGCCCCAGCGGGACGCGTGCGCGTCGATGAAGAGCAGCACGGGCTGGCCACCCTCCTTGATCACGACACCGTTGTCCTCGATGCGCCCGCCCTGCGTGGGCAGCACGCAGTACTCGTTGAAATGGCGGCACCAAAAAGGGAACTCCTCGAGGGTCATGGAGCCGTTGGGGGTCACGCCAATGCCGATGTTGAGCGTCTCACCGTCAGGAGCACCTGCATCGAGAAGATTGCTCTTGTCGGCATCTTTTGGCTCCAGCCGCTTCACCTCCTCGCCGGCCTTGCGCTTCGCAGCTGCCTTCTTGGCGCTGCCGCCGCCGCGCGCCTTGAGCAGATACGTCGCGCAGAGGCGGCCATCCGCGCAGGTCGTCATGCCATCGGTGACGTGGACGGCCATCTTGCCATCGTGGCCGAGGTCGAAGAGGCGGCGCAGCGCCGGGTCGTTCCGCTTCGAGGCCAGCACCTTTGCACGGCCCTTCTCCGGGTTGGGCGCCTCCTCATCATAGTTGTACTTGCAGCTGTCGGGGATGTGGTCGTACGTGGCCCATGGGATCAGGCCACGAGCATGGAGCTCGCGCACATATGTTTCGACGAGGCCGAACCATTCGTCGCGGATCTCGACGGTGGCCTTGATGGCGCGCTCCTTGGAGATCGAGGAGGTCTTGTACACCTTGACGCCCACGCGCTTCGCCCACTTGCGCACGAAGGTGAGCGTGGGCTTGTAGAGGTGGCCCGAAAAGGGGTCCTTGAGATCCTCCTTGGCGATGAATATGTTCATGATGTCGCGCACCGTGATGAAGTCAAGGCCCAAGCCGCTGGCAGCAGCCAGGTCACAGCCCTCCTTGATGAGCGCGTCATCCTGCTCCGAGAAGATGCGCCGCGCGGCGAAGTCGTCGTTGCCCTTCACCGCGAACTCGTACGCGGCGATGTAGTCCGAGCGCACGAGCCAGCGATCGAGGCCGAAGCCCGCCTGATCGCGATCGGGCCCATCGAGCGCCCACACCTGCTCCATCAGACGCGTCAGCGAGCGTCGCATCGACGGGACGCCCTGCAGCCGCGCCGCCGCCGCCGCCGCCAGCGGCTTGCCGCTCTTGGCAGCCGCGAGGATGCTGTGCGCCGCGAGGCGGAGCTGCTCGATGGTGTACTGCCGCTCCGCACAGCCGGCCTTGGCGGAGGTGCACGTGCGCGGGGTTGCCAAGTCGGAGCCTAGCGTGGCCTTCTGAAGCGCAGATATCGGCGTGGCAACTGGCGCGAACGGGTGCTCCTGCAGTGCGGAGACGCCGGATGCCTCGAGGAAGGTGCAGTCGAAGCGCATGTAGCTCTGCAGCCGCGGGTCTCGTCCAGCTGAATGACGTAGGATTCCTAGCAGAGACGCCGCTGGTAAGAGTGCTCGCGATGTGCGAGCTTCTGCTCACGCACCGCGGTGCATGCATTCTGCGCCCGAGACGGCGTGGCATCGGTGTCACCGCACTCGGCTTGAGCGGACTGCAGCGACCCGCAGTGAGCGGCATGAGCCAGCGCGCTGAGCGAGCGCGCTTTGAGACTGCGCTAGCGGACTCGCCAGCGCGCGGAGGAAGCGAACTGTGAAGCGAAACCGAAAGCGAATCCGCGAGCGCGCGCGCTCGCGCGCTCGCTCGCCAGCGCGCTCGCGAGCGCCCCCCCCCCTCGCTGGCCCCCGCTAGCGAGCGGCCACTCTAGGAACGAGCGGACACTCTGTGGGTAACACCTTCCTAGGAGATGCTTCCGCAAGCAAGGATTCCAGGGAGGCCCTTGCAGCGTTGAACGCGCGGCCCTCGGGTTTTCACGAGTCTGGGTTGGCAGCCCATGCCTCCAAGTGGAGTAAACTACGCCAAGTGGGACAATATTGAAGATTCCGACGACGATGAGCCGCAGCCAAGTCGCGGTCGCATCTTGCCGAAGCACCACACGCAGCAGGAGCACGACAGAAATGAGACGCGCACCGCCAGTGTGACTGCGGGCTTCATCATCAAGACTACCGCACACGTGCAGCACGCTCAGCTTGGTACCGCCGACGCGCCTGCATACATCAACGTGTGTTCCTCAACAGCCGTGGAGGGAAAGATGTCAGCGACGCTAGGCGGCCCGCTGAGCCTCGATGCCACGTTGCCGTACATCGTGGGCGATCCACGGCAGGACGAGGACAGAGATGGCAATGACTGTGTCGTCGTGGAGTGCATGTTCCATCCAGACACATTGGCCGCGTACGAACTCGACAAGCGTTCGGCCGAGACGATCATTACTACCGCGCTCAATGTCGTCTCCGAGCTGGCGTTTCCGGTGGACAAGGATAAGGGTTCGTGGTCACTCTTTGAGCCTGATGCTCTGCGGGAGACCACGGGCAGGTACTTCTTCCCACCCGGCAAGCTGAAGGTTGCGTCCAAAGTTGCATCAGGAGATGACGACTTGTCGGGCGTGGAGTAAAACGGCATCGTTGGGTGTGTGATTGCTTTAGCAAACGGTCACGCGAGACGACACGCAGAAACAGGATAGAGGATTGGTCGCATCGGCGTTAACGTCGGCTTTTCGAGCGAGCGAAGATGTCGACGACAGCTTTGCACAAATTTGTGCAGCCGAGCTGTACTACAAACATGTGCGACATGTATAGAAAGACGTCGCGCGATACACATAAACACGGCATACACCGCACCGGTTCACTCGGCCCGCAGAAACGCGGCACTGCCATCCCTTAAGGGTGGGGTGGTGGTGGGGGGACTTCTATTTTGCGGCGCGATTCGGCCTGTTGCTTGTTGCTGTCGTCTCAGAAGTTCACTGCCTCCTCTCCGCCCTTCATCTCGATGTTCTCCACTGCTTCGTCTCTCGACCGCTCCGCGCACGTCTTTCCCGACCTGCTCAAGGGGTCTTGAAGTCGTTATTCTTCGCCGAGCGGAACCAGCCCTTCAGGATGGACTTGGCTGAGTCGAAGGCCGGCAGCTCCTTGATCGTGGTCGTCTCCATCTCGGCGAGGTGCGCGGTGCGGCCGGACGCGGCACACTCATCGCGCGTGGGCCGCGTATTGAGCACTGCGTCGGAGCGCCCGCGGAAAAGAAAAGGTAGCCCGATGCGCTCGCCTACAGCGGGCGCGACGACGCGGTGCTTGCACGGCGCGTAGTAATCCGCAGTGAGCCGGCTGAGCGTCTCACCGACCATCACCAGCAGCACGACGCTCCCGTCCGGCGGCGGCGGCGCTTGCTCGACCGGGACCCACAACCCGTCCGCACGTCGCACCGCTTCGAGTCCCGGGGTGCTCGCGCACGCATCGAGCGTGATGAAGCCGACGTCGTTGTGCTGCTCACACAGCACGTTCGAGCCGTACACGCCCTCGTCATCGGCATCGTAACGGCACACGCGGATCAGGGAATGGCTGAGGGACGGCGGCGCCGTATCGGGCGCCGGCGCGTCCTCTCCCTCGACAGGCGCCGTATTGAGCACCTTCTCAGCCGGCGGCGGCGGCGGCGCGTCAAGCAGCGAGTCGAAGAAGCCGTCGTCCGCGCCCACGTCGCGCGCGATGTGGCGCAGCAGCCCGCGCGCGATCCGATCGAGCTCGCACACAAGGCTGCGCAGCGCGGGCTGAAACCCACTCGGCTGAAGCTCCTTGAGCACGTACACGTCGCCCGCCCACAAGCCATCGAGCTCTTGGCGGACCTCGAGCTGCTCACGGAAGTTGCCGTTGCGGTAGCCGGTGAACTTGCGGTCCACGTGGCCGTACAGGCCCGCCTGCTCGATCTTCTCCACTTCGCTCTGCTTGAACCACTGGGACGCCGCCTCCTCGACCTCGTGGAAGAGGGCGCGCTTGGAGGCGGGCATGCGCACCGGCACGTACGAGTCGCGACGGAGCTGCGCGCAGAAGCGCGCTCCCGCGGCCGCCTGCGCCGTCGCGTCCGAGCCACCCACCAGCTCCTCGATCAGGAAGTACTCACGGTTGCCATTGTGGGAGCCAAGGAGCTCGTCGATGGCGTCCAATCGCGTCCAGCAGCTTGGCTCCTCGTCTGTCGTCCACTGAACGATCTCGCGCGGCCCGAGCGACTCGTTCATCCAGTTGAGAGCCTCCTCGAGCGATGCGCTTGTCGCAAGCGTCGCGCCGGCTGGCAACTGCTTGAGAACTTTGGTCGCCATCGCACGGCCTGCTGCACAGGCGGCGCCGCTCGCTCGCAGCACGATGAGGCTGCCACCGCCACAGGACTTGATCGAGACGAGCTCGAAGCCCTTTTTCTCATAGGGCTCGAGCACCTGGAAGGTGTGCGCGGACTGGGTGCGCAAACAGAGGTGTTCCATTCCGTCGTCACAAAAATTCGTCAAACTTTTTTCATTGTAACGCGGCCGTCAAGTCAAGTCCAGTCCAGTCAAGTCCAGTCAAGTCCAGTCAAGTCCAGTCAAGTCAAGTCAGGCACCCGACCCGCGCAGCCGCGCTTCGTCGAACGGCTTCAGAAGGTATTTGAACGGCTTCAGAAGGTATTTGACCTCGTTGGCCGAAAACTGCTCCCTCACGAAGATCATGGGCGGAGCTGATGACGGTTTCGTTAAAGTTTCGGGCAAGACCCCTGACCCCACACGGAGTTTAAACCAGACCCGGAGGATACACATTCTTTTGCTCTCGTACGGTCGTCTCTCTCAAGACTTGGGCGCCTTGCTGCGCAGGCTCTGCTCGAGCTTCTCGACGTCTGCAAAGGCGTCGTCGAGCCCCGAGCGTTGCTCGTAAACATTGTCGTCCTCGTCTGCGATTCTCAGGATGCCTTTACGTTCGGAGTATCGACTGCGCTCCGCACGCACGCGTCCCCCGCCGGAGCCCGTGATGGCACCGCCGCCCGAGTCGGCGCTCGCTGTGTGCAGCCGCCAGCAGCCGCCCAGGACGCAGACCACCACTAGGCCGATGATCAAGAGCGCGAAGCTGAAGCTGTGGGCAGCCTCGAGGTGAGCAGAATTGTACTTGCCCGGCGTCGACCCGAGCGAGGTCTGCTGGTGACCTGCATGGTGGCGCGAGCGCGCACCGCCGCCGGCGACGTCGGCGGCGGGCGCAGGCGCTCCAGAACTCGTGGCGTCTGCTACCAGTGCTGCTGCGTCTGCGTCTGCGTCTGCTGCTGCTGATGCGCCGGCACCGCGGTGGCTTCTGCTGCCGCCGCCGCCGCCGCCGCCGCTGCTGCTGCTGCTGCCGCCGCCGCCGCTGCCGTCGCCGTCGCGCGGCTTGGCTCCTGCTGCGGCCGCGCTGCCGCTGCAGAAGCCGCAATCCTTGCATTTGCACCATTTGCAATGGTTCAACTTCTTCGCCTCCTTACAGAACCCGCCGCACGCTTCGTACGCGAAGTCGCCTTTGATGCCCGACCGGCACGTCTTGCGGGCCGCCGCACTCGTGCCATCGCTCGGAGCGGCTGTTGCTGGCGACGCAGCTACTGGAGCGTCGCTCATTGCGGGCGCCTGAACCTTCACACGACGCTTCTTTTTCGTCGCGTTCTTCTTGAACGGCGACTCCCCGATGGACGATACAGGCGTGGAACCGGGCGCCGCCGCGTCCGTCGCACTGCTGATGCTGCTGGCGCCGCCAGACGCGCAGTAGCTGCACTGCTTGCATTTGCACCATTTGCAATGACTCGACTTCTTCGACTCCTTACAGAACCCGCCGCACGCCTCGTAAGCGTAGTCGCCCTTCATAGTCGAGGAGCACGTCGTCTTGACGGCGGTGGAGGCGCCGAGCAGCATGATCAGGGGACCGAGCATAAGTACCTTATAAGCGTTCTCGCTGGATTCCTGGCGACGGGCGACACAGGGCGTGCGCGCGCGCGCATTCGTCCGTCGGCGACGGCGGGCGCTGGCGTGAAAGGTGAGTTACGCGTGGTGAAGTGTTGGTGAATGTTTTCAAGCCATTCTCCAAGCGACCCCGCTTTCTAAATACATGTATTATGTCTCTGAAACTTCCCAAGACGAACTTTCTTCTGGATTCTCGAGTGAAACTCCACGAGGGGTGGCAGCATGGGCGACGAGCCACCGCCGTCGCTCGTGCTCGCGCAAGCGGATGCTGAACCCTATGATGCAGAGAAGTCGATCGCATACCTGCGCGCGCGCGGCGTCGAGGTGGAGCTCCACGAGGAACGTGCGGCCAAGGCGACCGCCGCGCGTGCGACCGCCGACGCATTGCGCGCAAAGAGCGGCATTCCCTTCCGGTATGTCAAGGTGCCCGCGGAGCCGACGGCCGCTGTGGTGGAGGAGGTCGCGTACGCACCGGTCGATGGATTGCCCCATTGCCGGAGCGACACTCTCAAGGATCTGCTAGCGCCGCGCTTTAGCGACGATGCGTGCATGGACGAGGACACGGTGGCGAGGGCCACGGCGTCGAGGCTCAAGGGCATGCTCGTCGGCGGGGGCGGCGGTATGACGCTCAAGGCGCCCTCGGCAGGCGCGTTGCAGGAGCAGGCGCTCGGCGGCGTGTGCGAGACGTGGCCACTCGCGCAGGCAAACGCGGACAATAAGTGGTGCTCTGTGCGCCTTTACATTGACGAGGTGGGTGCGCTGCGTTCGCGGCCGCGGAATGCACGCGCCGAGGCGCTCGCAAGAGCGGCGGGCCTCGCCGGCGTGTCCATCCACGGTGACGCGTACGTGGGCCGCTGCGAGCGCCTGGAGGGCGGCGGCGAGCGTTCCGTGGACTTCGTTCTGCCCGAGCTTGCTCACGACTGCGCGTGGGTCCTCGCGGCGCGACGCGAGCACGAGCGCACGGCGGCGTCGGCGGGGCACCGTGACGAGGAGCTGCTCGTATCCGGCGGCGATGAGACGGGTCTGTACACGTGGAGCCAGGGCGAAGAGGATGTTGAGGTGCGCGTGACCCGCGGAGTCCCCGAGGGCGGCAAGACCGCCAAGAAGCGCATCGACGTGAGCTACGGTAGCGGCGAGGCGCTGCGCGTCAAGGTGGATGGATCGATGGTGCTCGAGCTGCCGAAGCTCTTTGCGCGCGTCACGCCCGACGAGTGCTCGTGGTCGCTCGCCGACGGGCCCGTGCTCGTGATCACGATGGAGAAGGCAGAGGCCGGCCCGTGGGTGCATCTCGAGCTGCCCGGCAGCCGCCCGCTGCCGCCGTCGCCGCCGCCACCGCCCGGCGGCCTCTCGCTGTAGCTGTGAGAAGCTTGTGGGGATACGATGGGGTCCAACTACGAACATAGCGCGCCCTTTACGCCCAGCATGTTTTCGCCGTTACGTTACGAGCGCCCGTCCCGTCCGTCTAGAGCTCTAGTGGGCAGGGTGCAGGCGCGAGGGTCTCTCGCGTGGCTTTGCGTTGTTCCGCGTTTCGTCTCGTACCGTTACTGTTGAGCTGTTACGTTACTGCATCTTCACAGCATCAGCAATTATTCGAACAGCTGGTCTCGTTACGTTCGTTTGTACCGTGCGTCGAGGCCGCCGAGCGACACGAAGTTGAAACTTCTAACTTGAGATTGAATGCCTCGCTGATTGATTTCAGAAGGTTCGTTAGGTTCACAGTAAGCCAGTTCATAGCGGAGACGCCCGTCCCTGTGTAGACTGTGTCGCACAGCAACAACGTCGAGCCGCTGCCGGCGTCGGACCTCGTCATCATGTTTCTCTCCCCTCATCTTCCAACGGACGACCCACTCGCTCTGCTGGACGAGGCCGCCGGCGAGGACGGCAGCTCTGACGACTCGTCCGAGAGCGATTCCGACGAGGAGGAGGCCGACGCGGCACTCTTCAGGAGTGATGAGCTGCACAACGTCGTGGACCCCAAGCCGCCAGATCAGCCAGGAAAGGCGGTAACGCCCGGCAAGACGCTGGGCCCGCTGCCGCCGCCACGCGAGCTCTTCAATTTTGGATCCGCCAACGGCAGCAGCGATGCCATGCCCTTACCGCCACGCATGCGCACGGGCTACGCAATGCTGTACCCACCACCAGTGCACCGGGCCGACGAGCCACCAGAGCCAGAGCCGCTCATGCGCAATAAGAAGCTCGATGAGCTCGTGGCCAGCCTGATGGCCGCGGACGCCGAGCGGCTGCAGAACCCTGCGCTCTCGCGCAACCGCGTCGCTTACGACGTTTTCGATCCAATTGACCTGAAGACCAACATGTTCGTGCGCGACGACTGCCTCAACCAGGTGCTGCCCGCGATCGACGCGCCGCTCGGCGAGGCGGGTTTGCAGGCGATGGCCAACGAGACGGCAGCGACCCCGACCAGTGGCAGCATGGGTAGCCAGCCGGATTCAGGCGGTGCGGGCGGCGCGGGCGGCGCGGGCGGCGCGGGCGGCGCGGGCGGCGCGGGCGGCGCGGGCGGCGCGGGCGGCGCGGGCGGTTCAGGCGGCGCGGGCGGCGCGGGCGGCGCCAGCAGTAGCGGGAGGGCCTCGCCGCGCTTGGCGTCATCGTCGTCGTCGGCGCAGAAGAAGCCGCCGGCCGTGCGTCTCGCCGCGCCTCCGAGCCGCGACTGCCTGCAATTTGAGTCTCGCTTCGAAAGCGGCAACCTGCGCCGCTCGGTGCAGGTGTCGCCATTTGAGTACGATCTCATTCTGAGGCCGGACCTGAACACGCGTGGGCACACGCAGTGGTTCTACTTCGCGTTCGCCAACGCGCAGCGCGGCGGCACGTACAAGTTCAACGTCATCAACTGTGTCAAGCCCGATTCCCTCTTCAACTTCGGGTTGCTACCGCTGGTCTACTCGACGCAGGATGCGACTGAGAAGCAGGTGGGATGGCGACGCCGAGGCCACGACGTGTGCTACTACCAGAACCACATCAAGCGGCGGAGTGGCTATTACTACACGCTCTCGTTCAAGCTGCGCGTCACGAGCGCGTCCGACGTCATCTATGTCGCTTATTCTCACCCGTACACGCTCACCGACCTCAACATCTACCTGAAGCACTTGGAGGAAGATCCCTCGGCGACGAAGCGGTTCCGGCGGCGGCCGCTGTGCGAGACTCTCTCTGGTAACACTGTCGAGATGCTCACGATCACGTCCTTCACGTCGGACGGCGAGGCGATCCGAAAGCGCAAGGGTGTCGTCATCTCGTCGCGTGTGCACCCCGGTGAGGCCAACGCGTCCTGGATGATGCAGGGCATCATCGAGTATTTGACGGGCCCGTCACTCGATGCCAAGGTGCTGCGCGACAACTTTGTCTTCAAGCTCGTGCCGATGCTCAACCCGGACGGTGTCGTGGTGGGCAACTACCGCTGCTCACTGAGCGGTCTCGACCTCAATCGGGTGTGGCGCGAGCCCTCGCGCCGGCTGACGCCTTCGATCTACGCGCTCAAGGCAATGATGTTTCGGCTACAGGAGGATCGTGACGTGGTGCTGTTCTGCGATCTGCACGGGCACTCGCGCAAGCCGAACGTCTTCTGCTACGGCTGCGAGCAGCCAGCGGCCGCAATGAAGCAGTTCCAGGCGATGATCTTCCCGCGGCTGCTCTGGCGCAACTCGCCCGTCTTCTCCTTCAGTGACTGTTCCTTCAAAATTGGGCGCTCGAAGGAGACGACCGCGCGCGTCGTGGTGCACCGCGAACTCGGGATCGTCAACTCGTTCACGCTCGAGGCGACGCTCGCCGGCCCCAATTTTGGGAAATACGGCGGCATGCACCTGATGCCCTCGATGCTACGCTCGGTCGGCCACTCGTTCTGCGACACCATACTCGACTACTTCGACCCGGACCCTCGGAAGCGTGAGGCTGTCGCTGAGGAGCTTCGGCTGCTCTACCCTCAGGTGCGATGGGCACTGATCGCCTCTCTGATGTTCTGTTGGATGATGTGTGTGATGGTCTGTCTGATGGCCTGCCTCTGCTGCCCTGCCTCTGCTGGCCTCCGCTTGCCTCTCTTCTGGGTGTGCCTCTGATGCGCGACGCCGCTCGCCTCTTAGGGCTTCACGAACGGCGACGGCGACTCGGAGGGTTCGGACGGGAACCCTGAGGAAGATTGCACCGTGACTGACCTGGAGCAGCTCGAGCACGACCTGCGTCGAAAGGACAAGCGCGGCGGGAGCAGCCTCAAGGAGAAGCTCGGGAAGAAGGACAAGGGGAAGAAGGAGAAGAGCAGTGCATGCTCGAAGGCGGTGGCCAAAAAGGAGGTAGCCAAGAAGGCCGATGTCGCCGCCGCTGCCGCCGCCGCCACTGCTGCCGCGAACGCGCGCAGAGATGGCGTCAAGAGCGGCGGTTGGGTGCAGGCGCGGCGTGGCGTTGCTTTTGGCTCTGGCGAAGTAAAAGCCACCTGCGCAGGTGGCGTTGGCGCAGGCCCCGCACCCGCACCCGCCTCCACGGGCGCGGCGCGCCAACCGCTCATTCTATCGCGCGTCCAACCGGTCGGTTTGAACGGCACAGTGGCCGTCGTCTCAGCTAGCAGCGCGGCTAGCGGCATGAGTAGTAGCGGTCCGCGTGACTTGCGAGCCGCGGACGGCGCCGCGCCCGCGCCGGCGCTGGGACCCTCAGCGGCACCTTCGGCGGCGGCTGGAGGAGTCCGATGCCCCGTGCAGAATGCGCGCGCGCCGCCATCGCGGCCAAACTCAACAGGCGGTACCGATAGCTCGAGTGCTGCCGGCGCGGCCGACGGCCTGCCCGGCACGACGCCGGAGAAGGGCACGGGCACCTCGTGCGACCGCCCATCGCCGTACAGCGCTCCGAACCAGCACGGCGCTCCGAACCAGCACGGCGCTCCGAACCAGCACGGCGCTCCGAACCAGCACGGCGCTCCGAACCAGCACGGCGCTCCGAACCAGCACGGCGCTCCGAACCAGCACGGCGCTCCGAACCAGCACGGCGCTCCGAAGCTGATCGCCGAGGTAACGACGGTCGAGTTCCCTCCGCCGCAAAGTGACGAGTGCGCCGCTACGCTAGGTGGCGGGAGCGCGGCCTTCGTGCCTCGCCGACATGCGGGGCGACGCGCTGTGGAGGCCCCACCACCGCCGGTGAGGCGCGCGGCGCCCATCGCGCGCCCGCCACAGTATAAACTCGACCAGAGCTTGATGTACAAGCTCGAGCAGCAACACGAGGCCGCGCTGTCGCGGGCGCGGGCTGCCGTTGCGAACAGTGAGGACGCGCTGTCCCGGCTCGATGTGAATCTCGCGCCGAGCTCGGCGGGCGCGTGCTCGGGCGGTCAGCAGGCGCTCACGCATCCACACGCTGTCTTCATCCCGGGGTACGCGTACGAAGCCCCTGCCGTACGCAGCGCGCCGCCCCCACTGCCCGAGTACGGTGCGCAGTACGGAGCGCCATCGGCCTCCAGCCATGCGCCATCAGCCTCCAGCCATGCCTTCGCAGAACTGGTGCATGCACGCCGCCAAGGCAGCCTCGATCGTGCGACCGTGGCCACCGCTGGCTTCGGTGGTGGTGGCGGCGGCGGCGGCGGTGGCATGCCGGCCTATGGTAATCTCGCTGGTAATCTCGCTGGTAATCTCGCCGCCTATCGCCCCGAGGGCAATTCTGTACCAGCGGTGCGACCGCCCGTGACGGACTTTACGAGCGCCTGTGGCATGGCCGGCTTCGCTGATGCCGTCGCGGCGCACTTGCGTGGTACGAGCGCTACCGGTACGAGCACTCCGTCGGCGCACGGTGGCGTGGGCACCTCAGTCGCCGCGCAATTGATCCTCTCGAGCCGTGAGCTCGCTGCACAGCTCATGGAGGCAGCACAGCGCCAAGTGCTCACCGCCACCGCCCTCTCCACCGCCGCTGCTCAGACGACGTGCTCGCGCCGGCCTGATGAATACCAATTCCGACGTCCTCCCGCTGTCAAGATCGGCAACGGCGTCAACGGAGCCGCCCACGTGCATGGCAGCATAGTCAGCGGCGGCGGCGGCGGCGGCGAGGGCGGCACGGCCGCGGCGAACGTGCCGCCCGCCCGCACCGCTGCCCCCGCTCGGACCATCGCCGGCGCCAGCTCGCCGTTGCCTTTCTCGCCGGGCCTTTCCCCGGGCCACCGTCCGCCACCCAGTCTCATCCTCGGCCAGAGTCACCTTAACGGCACCACTGCCTCGCCCACGGGACATGTCAGCCCTTCGCCACAGTACCCGACGGCGCGGCGGGAGGTGGAGGCGATAGTCGCGGCGATGAAGCAATTGCCCGAGGGCATGGGGGCCTCCGAGCGCGCCGCGCAGGTCGCCGCGATCTCGAACGCGATCTCGTCGCAGCTCGCCAGCGCCAGCGAAGCCCACTCCCACGGCCGCCCCCCCGTCGAGACGGCCCTCCGACGACGGTACACCGAGGCGGCCTTTGCGGCGGTTTCGCCACAGACGCACCTGCAGACCCAGACGCGGACCGCGAACACAGCCTCCGGCCTGTCTGCACAACAAACGGCGACGCGTCCTCGCCCCCCGGGCCAGACGGCCGGCCGCGAGACCATGTATGGTTCCCGCCAGTGAGAACGAAAGGATCCTTTCGTAATGACGTCGACGCGTACGCCGCGCCATAACGCAAACGCCGAATGCGACTATGGACTATTATCAAAATAGCCGGTCGACGACCGAGGCCGGGCCCGCGGGCAGTAGCGCCCCGACACGCGACAGAGGAACGGAACGAATTGAGTTTTCGTCAAATATTTCTTCGCGCGCGTTTGCTGATGCTATGCGACGGGGTGAGGAGGTACAACCAACCATGTTCAGAGACTCTTCACGGCCTAGTGCCGGTGCGACTTTACACAACGGGACCCTCAACGCACTGGACGATGAGCACACATGCGCAGCATGATGGCTTGGTGCCGGGGGGATCTTGCCATATACTCGCGTGTGGCGCCCGCAAGCCCGCGCAGCGTCGCGTGTGGCGCCCGCAAGCCCGCGCAGCGGCGCGTCCGCCCTCGACGATACACACGCACATCAGTCCGGCGGGCAACGTCCGCCCCAGGAAAAGTGCTGCTGCTGCTGCGGCCTTCTAGGCCGGGGGGCGCGGCGCGCCGCGGCCAAACCCGCGCGGCCGATCGCCGGGCGGGCCGCCCTCGCGGCGGTAGCCCTCGCGATCGCCCCGCGGCGGGCCATCGCGCGGCGGGCGGTCGCTCGGGTCGCGCGGCGGGCGGGGCGGCTCGGGGCGCGTGGCCGCCCCCTTCTTGAGCGTGTTGGGAAGGTGGTCCTCGGGCAGGTGCAGGTACTCGCGCAGCCACTCGATGCCCGTGTCGTTGAGGAACCAGTAGTAGTGCTTCCAGCAGAAGCGGCACGAGACGAGGTCCTTGGACGTGAGCGAAGTCATCAGCTTGATCACCTCCAGGTTGGATGCCTCCTCAATGTCGGGGTGCTTGGCGAGGTTGTAGTCCTTCTTGGCGACGATCACGCCCTGCGGAAGCAAAGGAGTGGAGGGCGAGTGAGCAATTGCGCCACAACATTTGGTCCCTCGCAGCGCTCGAGCACAGGCAGCGCCTCTGGAGAGCCCCAACAGCGAGCTATGTTTTCAACAAGGCTCTTCAGAGGGGGCCGTGGCGCCCTCCAGGGGCCAATCCATCTGCCAAACGGGCGGTGCTGGCACGCACCTCCTTGAAGAGGTACGCGAGGATCGCCATGCGGTGCGCCTTGGTCATCAACATGGCTGCTGGAGCGTCGAGGACCGCGAGGAGCGGAGCGCTGCGGCGTGAGACGAGGACACGTTCCAGTGGTGAGAACAATGGTCCAATTGGAAAGGAGGGGTTAGGATCTTGGCGCCGTATCGGTGAGGCAGATGTGTGTGAAAAGAATTGAGGGTTCGGCACCGTCATGCAACGACCCCTTACGATTGTATCGATCCACGCATCGCACGTCGCGGCTTAACCTAGTGCCGCGCGTTCGCTTCCGATTCCGCCGCGCGACCCCCCCGCGTGGCCATCGACAGACGGACAGAGCAGGGGACAGAGAAGTCGTGCAACTTTGCTGCAAAGCGCTGCGGACAGGCTCTTCACAGTCATTGGTTCACAATCGTCTGCCGCTCGAAGCAAAGACATCACACGCGCGCAGAGCCTCGCCGCGCGCGCGCACTCGCCTCGCAATCAGAAGAGCCCCAAGAGGCATGGATCAGGGTCAGCTGGAGAGCAGCTCAGAGGAGGGCTCGTCGCTCGACGAGCCATCGTGGGTGTCGTGGTTTTGCATGCTGCGCAACCACGAATTCTTCTGCGAGGTCGACCCTGCGTTTGTGCAGGATCGCTTCAATCTATACGGCCTCAAGGAAGTCGTCGGCCCGCTGTACGGCGAGGCCATGACGATGATCCTTGGCTATGCTCCTACTGGTGCGCGTCGCCGCGCAGCGTGGTTGACGGGGCGGGATGAACGCACACAATTGCATAGTCTCTAAGCTGCGTGACCCCTGCGCCTAGCGAGCGGCTGCGCGTGTGCCTGCCTGAGCGGCCTTCACGGGCTGCGGCGGCGAGGGCTTTCGCGCGCACACTGCACCACCACTGCTCACCGCTTGCATCGCAACCACGCGCCTTGTCCTCTCCTCGCAGAGAAGCAGCTGGCCGACCCGTCGCAGCGCATCCACAAGGTGCTCGAGACCGCGCGCGTGCTGTACGGCTTGATCCACGGGCGGTACATTCTGACCGCGCAGGGCCTGAGCGACATGAAGGCCAAATACAAGGCGTGCGAGTTTGGCGCGTGCCCCCGCACGCTGTGCGAGAAGCAGACAGTGTTGCCTGTCGGGTTGAGCGATTCAGTTTCGCTCAGCGGCGATAACCCGATGAAGCTCTACTGCGCGCGCTGCCGAGAGCTGTACGACCACAACGTGCCGGGCGGCAACTACATTGACGGCGCATTCTTCGGCTCCACGTTTCCGCACCTTTTTTTGCAAACATACAGCGAGCTGCGGCCGCCCGCGTGTTCGCGCACCTACGTACCGCGGGTCTTTGGGTTCAAGGTGCATCAGGGAGTAATCGGGGGCAGCAGCAGCAGTGGCCCGCCGCCGCCGCCATTCGAGGAGTGGCCCAAACGGCCCAATAACGAGCCCATCTCTGATTGGGACTCGTGACGCGTTGCGACCAGCCGCAGTGCGCCGCCCGCGTGCGCCAAATGTGACTTGACTTGACTTGCCTTCCATCCGCAATCTGTGACGCGGGGAAAGCTTCTTCCCGCGTGTGACTGTGCACTCACTCCACTGTGCCGCCCGTCACGTCAGTCGTCGCACGGTGGGGGCGCGCGCTCGGCACCGCCTGTCGAAGAGTGTGCTTTCTGCCGCGCGACCGGCGAGGGCGCAGGCGAGGCGGTGCTCCCTCACCTGCACCCTCACCTGCACCGTCGGCCACACGCCTCGATGGGTTCCCGCGGTTCCGAGTTGCAAACGTAATCTTTTCCGCTGCGATAGTCAAAGTATCATTATCTCTTAGCTCGCCGCGCCCGCTCGGCCTGCTGCCGGGCGGGCCCGCGACGCCGACGCGCGACGCCGACGTGGGACGTGGCCGCCCCGACCGCCCGGCCGGGCCCGACTCGCGCCACTCGCCCCGGCTCCCGGGCGCCTCGGCCGGACGACCCCGTCCACCCTACACCCTTTCGTGTGCTTTTCAAACCCCTTTCACCCATGCTTTCACCTTACTGGACTCCGGGGCGATAACGCACGGACCCATTGTATCGAAGCCGTGGTGTGCGGTGTCAAGGCTCCAGCGCACCGTGCCTGTGGCCACGGCCCGCACACGCCACACAAGAATCTCGTCACGCCCCGCCGCGCCCGCCGCGCCCAGCTCTCACTTCCGGCCCGCCCGAACGGCGGCTCGCACATGCACACAAGTTCGAGTGTGCTCTTGGCCATGGCCGATCTCCCACAAGCCAGCACTTCACGCCCGCATGCCAGCACTGGGGCTTCAGGCTTCGCTTGGCAAGTGCCACCCCTCAAGGCGCGCCGGCGGCGGCGGCGGCGGCCAGTCTCAGCTTGTTCTGACGCCTGAGGAGCCAGCGGCGCGCGTACTTTTGGACCACGGTGGCATGGCCCGACTCAAGGAGCATGGCAAGCTTTGCCTGGCGATCACGCACCTGCGCCTTCGCGAGCGACGCGCGCTTTCGCTTCTCCGCGGCGGCGAGGGCAGCCCTACGCCGCATCTCCTTTTCCTCTTCCTCGCTCGGGACGCCTGGTCGGCGGGGCGTCTTCCCTTTGATGATGGCGTTGCCCGAGAAGGGCGCGAAGTGCGGAGAGGCAGGCAGGGGTACACTGGGGGCCTCGCTAAGCGCAGCGCCTCCGCCGATGAGCGAGCGGCTCGAAAAGGGTGATGAGCATGCGGAGTTGGGCGCGGTGCGTGCGCTTTCTCGTACCGAGATGGCCGAGCCGGGCGCGCCGCTCGCCGCGGCTGCATCGCGCGCCACCATCGGGTCCACAATGTCGCCCTCCTGCTCAGCGGGAAGTTGCTTGTTCGGGCTCGTGCGCTTCCGGGCCTGGCTTGGCTTGACTTGGCTCGTCCACTCATACAGGCGAGGTTTCGCGGCAAGGTTTCGCGGCGCTGCCGGGCTGCTCTCGTCTGCGCTGCCACCGGGCGATTGGCGCACACGGCGCAGCGCAGCGCGGGCTTGCGAGTCCCCTTCCGTGCGCCGATGCCACTGGCGATACGCGGTCTGCAGCTTGACGGCGGCCTTGTGTTCAAGCACTCGATTCAGCTGCGAGGCACGCGCGTGCACGCGGGCGCGTTGCTCGTCCGCGCTGATCGCCTGTGCCACCATTCCCCGCTTATAGCGTTCCCTCTCCGAGCGCACATCAATCGTCGAGCCCAGCGTAACCGCGCGGCTGCTCGCCATCGACGACGAGCCGGCTGGCGACGACGATGAGCTTGTCAGGCTCACTCCGGCGCGGCGCGAGGGCTGCGAGGGCGAGGGCGTGCGCGCGAACGCCTGCAAGCCGCTGGCTCGTCGCCGGTGGCTGCTGCCCTGTTTTCGCGACGAGGACGGCGGGACCCTGCTGCTCTGCTTTCGCGACGAGGGCTGGAGCGGCGTGCCGCCTGCGCGACGGGTACTCTCGTCGGGGTGAGCTTCCTCGGCGGGCATGACTTGCGAGCGGGCATTCTTCCGAGCGCCGCGCTTGGATGGAGTGCGGCCCGCGCCGTCTTCATCCTCGCCGATCGACGAGAGCGAAAAGGGCACAGGCGACATGCTTGCGTCGGAGCGAGCGCCAACGGTGCCGGGTGGCAAGATCACGCTTTCCTTTTCAGCCGCCGCCGCCGCTTCCACCGCTGCCTTCTCCTCCTCCATGGCGATGCGCAGCTCGCGCCGCCGCGCCGCCAGACGCGCGGCACGGTGCGTGTCGGTGCCGGTCATCGGGGACAGCAGCTCCATTTCGGATCCCCACAGTGGTGAGCCAGATCTTTGGCTAGTTAGGGTGAGTGCCTCCGCACGTGGCTCAATGAGTTTCGAGCCATACAGAGAACCTGCTCCACTCATCGCCGTGCCAGGCACGCCGCCGCCGATGTCGGTCGCCTCCACGCCCACGCCCCAAGCATAGCGCGACTTGCCGAGCCATGCCGGAGCAAGGGCGCTTGGCATTGACAGGAATGCGGATGTCGGTCGGAAAGAACAAGGGGCTCCCAGCCCCTTGGAAAGAACAAGTTTGTGCGAAATTGCGAAAGTAACAGTCGCGTGTACGTCGGCACCTGCATGTGCCAGTTAGTGCATAAGTTCGCTGACACAGTGTGTATGTACATTGTAGTACATGTAGACTCAAAAGAGAACAGTCGGAAGCAGTCCGCCCAGTGCTTCAGTGCGGCGCACCGGCGGCGGCGCTGCTCCACATCGCACATGGCAGATACAGCGTGTAAGTACAATGTACTACTCACCCTTGACTACTCAAAAGTCGGAAGTTGTCCGCTGGCGCTGCTCCAAGAACATATAAATATGGATGAGGTGATTTCCGCCATCGTGATCGTCGGCAATCCGGCTACACATGAGTACAGGAGCGGAAATAGAAACTGCGCTGTGTATTCTGGAATTTGCTCTCTACGTACGTAAGCCCTAGGTATTACACTCGGAAACTCGGAATCTGGGAATTTGCGAGTCCCTCTTGCTGCGACCCAAGTGCCAAGAGGGGTCCTCGGAAACTCGGAAACTCGGA
>Ga0210241_101271_pt1 | contig 19642 bp, 13 predicted proteins | sample ChrtobMetP5a_8mM_FD_155488 | JGI IMG/M metagenome (GOLD analysis project Ga0210241, IMG submission 155488) | Chrysochromulina tobin associated microbial communities from unialgal haptophyte culture, Seattle, Washington, United States - P5a_8mM | ecosystem: Host-associated > Algae > Haptophytes >...
TGGGGCGAGCCCGTGCCAAGAAGGGTGCGCTTGACCGCATGAGACGAACGCAGTTCAGATCGTGCTCCATGGTAAGTTGGTAACTAGCCAGGTGGAGGCACGCCTCTAGGCGGTGCATGTCGTACAGTTGTACAGGTGGGTCCTGTTTCATGTATCCGCCCCGGCGACGGGCCGGGTGTCTTCGTAACAAGTGGGTTCTCTTCTTTTCCCATGTTTTCCCCTCTTCACGGTGGGGTCAACGCGCGGCCGGCCCTGAAAGGCATGTTCCCACAGCCGGCCCCCTCTTGTTGTCACCGCATGCGGAGCTTGAGTGTCCGTCGCGCTCGCGCGTGGCGCGTGCCGACTCTCCAATGGGGAAAAAGCGAAAAACGAAGCGTGCACGCTTCTCGTGGCGCGCGCTTCTGGAACCTGTTGGAGGAAGGGATGGGATGCGTGGCGAGCAAGCATGCCGGTGTGCATCCGCTCTCGGCCGGCTCATCAGAAAGAGCGGCTACTGTCTCCTGTAGGTTCTGGATGATCAAGGCGGACTTCCTCCGCACATTCTCTGGCACGAACCTGCCCTTTTTCCAGGAGCTTCGCGCGAAGCACCCGAGTGCTTTTGTGGAGGTGACCATCAGCTATGAAGAGGTGGTCTGCGGGACACATGTTGAGAAGATCATGTCGATCTCGCATCGCTGGATGCTACCCACCCAACCCGACCCCGACGGCAAACAGCTCGAGGCCATCAAGGCCTTTCTCGTTTCGTCGGCTGGCGAGCGGATCGAGCTCGTGTGGATCGACAGCGGCTCCATGCCACAGCACCAACCTAAAATTGGCCTCATTCGCAGCGACGAGGAAACGGCCGATTTCAAGACCATGCTTTCGCAGGTCTGTGCCGCGATTTTCCTCAGTCATCGCCCTTTCCTCGCCACTCAATCACCTATGTTAACACCGCGCCATTGCTCTCCCCAATCACTTGCAGGTCAACATGCTCTACCTCGGCACGACCGTCCTCATCCTCTTCGACCTCTCGTACGTATCCCGCTTCTGGACGCAGTTCGAGGCGTGGCTGAGCATGCAGTTTGCGACGCCCAGCGGCCTCAAGTCGGCTGTTGGCACCAAAAATGCGCGCTACCACATCGTGTGCATCCAGAACGCCGCCGCCCAGGCTGAGCTGTACACAAAGGCGCTCACCGTCCAGTGGGCCAACAAGACGCCTCAGCAGGCCTTCGACATCCTCTCCAAGCCGGACGTGACGGTGACCAACCAGACCGACAAAGAGAAGCAGCTGCCCAAGATCAAGGCGCTCAACAAGACAGTGCAAGACGCGTTCCAAGCGGTCGATGTGCAGCTGCAGCAGCGGGTTGCGGCGAGCGCTGAGGCGGCCGCGCGCGCCAAGGCGGAGCTGGAGGCGTTTGAGAGGGATAAGGGCGAGAAGGCTGTTGACGACGACCCGCTGAGGAAGGCGGCGGCGCAGATGGAGCGTGAGGCGGGGGCCGCGCGCGCGGCCCAGGAGTCGCACGCGCTGGCGATAGCGCACGGCGTGATGCCGAATGAGGAGGCGCGCGTCGCGCTCGAGAAGGACGAGCGCGCAAACGCCACGCTGGAGAGCGGCATGGAGGAGTCGCTCGAGCAGCGTTTGCTCGCGACCTTGCACCGCGACAATGGCTACTGGCTTGAGGTGGCGATCGAGGTGCCGCCGGCGGTGTTCGACGCGAGCGCGCGCGACCGTGCCGCCGTCGCCCGCCTCATCAAGCGGTTGGAGAGCGACCTCATCGAGAGGAAAGAAGACCTCCGCAACCGTCAGCACTTTCCGATCTGCATCACTGACGCGGCGCATCGAGACTTGGACTCCGATCTTGAGGCAGGTGATGTCAACATCCTTGTGTGGTGTGGGCTCGGGTGCGATGTCGCCGACTGCGCCGGCTCTGAGAATGCGGTCAACCTGAAAGAGCTGAAGGCGAAGCTCAGCGCGAGGAAAAAGCCGGGGCTCGTCGTTGTCTGCATGAAGTATGGCGCGAGGCAGATCGCCGAGAAGCTAAAGGGCATTGGGGCGGCCATCGTTTGGGTCGAGGCAGACGTGATGTCTCAAAATTCCAACCCTGAGAGGAGCTCGGCGCCGAAGAAGCCTCTCTTAGCCGCAGTCCTCGCTGAGGTGAGCAGTAACCTCGCTCGCAGCGGCTCAGCCGACGGCCTCATCAAGGAGGTGGAAGCTGCAGGGGGTACGGCCGGCATGATCGTTCAGGGCCATGAGAACCTTCCCTCTCAGCTCGAATGGAAGGTGCGGCCTGAGGCGGCATTCATCGTCCCGCGGGTGTCCAGGCTGCCGGATACAAGGACGAACATCTTCACGAGTTTATCCGAGGAGAAGCTGAAGCTGCTCGCGAGTGACATCAGCCGGACGAAGGAGCTGCTTTGGGAGATAGAGGACGCTGTGAGCAAGGACAAGTGCCCGCTCAAGCGATGCATTTTGAGCAAGGAGATAAGCGACAACCATCACGGACAAGGAGGCGGACAAGGAGGCGGACAAGGAGGCGGACAAGGAGGCTGTCAAGGCGGCGCGTTACCGCGTGCGTGCGGTCGCTCTCACTGCCTGCAACGCGTTCATGCACGGCGGCATGTTTGAGGCCGTCTATCGGATCGACTCGGATGATACAAAGGAAACACTCAAGGAGATCATGGATTCGCTTTCGCAGGTCTCAAGTGCTCTGATTTGGCTCGATCTCGAGGAAGAGGCTGAGGATGACCTCCTTGCGGAGATCCATCGATTGATGAAGCGCTTCAGTCGGGACGACAAGAAGGGTGTCTTTCTCCTCACGCCGACGCCCGCCCACCTTCCAAAGACGAGCTTTGACAGCTTTCAGCTCGAGTCGACTCACGCAATCGGCGGTTGCAAGCAGCAGGAGCAGCTCAAGGCGAGCGACTTTTATCAGGAGATTACGTTTGAAATGCCCGTCAACATCCTCGAGCTCCTTGAGTCTCACCCAAAGAAGGTCGCCGAGATCCTCAATCGCATCCTCAAGGACCTCTTCCGCAAATCCACGGCCATGCCCAGCGCGCAGCAACTGCCCTCGCCCGAATCTGCGGTATTGTTCTCCTCCTCTTCCTCTTCATCATCGCTGGCTGGCCTCTACCTCGGCAACGCCGAACAAACGGTCGTCGCGCGCTTTTGCGTCTCGAGCATTGGCTTCCTCCACCAGCTGCGTGATCGGGTGCTTGATGGGACGTTGGTGAAGATGCTCTCGACAGAATTGGGCAAGGCACTTTTGGAGGCAAAGGGCGCGGCACGGGAAGCAAAGTTGCCGCTCGGAATGATTGCTGCGAACATGTCCAAGATGCTGTACAATCTGTTCCTGAGTGGCAACGTGCAGCAGCAGGAGGAGGAGGCGGCGTCATCCGAGTCCGAGATGACGATTGCTGTCGACCTCTCTCTCTTCGCCGATGTGTACGAGTCGTCGATCTTGCAGCTCGATCAGCTGACGCCGCACCAGGAGGAGAAGATGGGCGATGCACTTTTGCTTTTGCGTGGGGACGAGAAACACATCGTCCACCTGACCGCTCCGGCGGGTGCGGGGAAGACCTTTGTGGCTCAGCAGATCGTCCTTGACTTATTGAAGGACCTCTCGTGCGAGGGCATCATCCTCTTCTCAGCGCGGACCGTCCCACTCTGCCTCTTCTTTGTCAAATGGCTCGTCAAGAGGTGCCTGAACAGCCGCAATGAGGTCGAGGACGAGCAGATGATCAAGACCATCGTCGAGCGAGTGCAGGTTCTGCACCCACCGTACGAGCAGGGGCCGCTCGCTGTCAAGCTCAATGAGGAGAAGGGCGACATCGAATTTGTCGGCGTGCCCAAGGGCAGCAAGGTGCAGTCGATTCTGCTTGTGGTCGAGGACGAGGCGCACCATACCTATGGCGACCCGGAGCTCAAGCTGCAGGTGGAGAGGCAGATCCTGCGGTGGGCGCCGTGCCACCGCCTGTTGCTTTCGGACGTGTCGCAGTCGCAGGGCACAGAAATCGCGTACCCCGAAGACAGGAAGGTGGTCGAGTTGACCGAGGTTGTCCGCAGCAGCAAGCGGATCATCACGGCGGCCAACGACTTTTCGCTCTGCGGCACAAAGGAGAAGGTGCCGACTTGCCACCACGCCTCGCAGGGGCCGCCACTGCAGACATTCCTCTTTGACGTGCAGCAAGAAGACGAGCCTAGGAGGGACGAGCTGTACGCCGAGCAGACGATTGCCGCGCTGCAGTCGGTCGTGACGCAGTTTGAGCGCCTACCGCTCCACGATCGCCTCACAATCATCGTGCCGGATGAGGGCATGAAGGCGAGGCTGCAAGAGAAGCTGAAGGCGCGCTTGGCGGCGGCGTTCCCATCGCGCTCATTTGAGCTCGTCGACGCGCAGAGGGCGAGCAGGACGTACAAAAAGGGAGTCGGCAGCAGCGAGTGGCTCGTGCTCGACACGATCGAGAACATGGATGGGCTCGAGCGGCTGATGGTCATCGCTGTCGGGTTGGATTCGCCGATTCCAGAGAATGCGGAGGCGGCGACGGAGGGCGTCGTGTTGCGGACGCGCTCAACCATGCAGACCCGCTCGCACCTGTACCGTGCGCTCACGCGCGCGCATATGCTCGTGTGTGTGGTGAACGAGACGCTGCCGCGTGGCTGGCTCGCGTACCTGACGCGTTTGAAGCTCAGCAAGGATGGGGCGTTTGATGAGGCGTCGGCGTTGGCTGAGAGAACGGCGGCGGAAGAGTCCGTGGCAAATGAGAAGAAGCGTGTGACGAAGTGCAAGGAAGAGGCACAGGCGGCGGTGGAGGCGGTGGCAAAGAAGCATTCGCTCGGAAAGGAGGCGGTCGAGTGGTGCAGTGCGATGGCGGCGAAGCAGCTAATGGCCGGAGGGGTTGCTGAGGCAGCGGCTGCAGACGCAGTTTGCGAGTGGCTGATCAAACCGGAGATGGCGGCTGTGGAGAAGATGGTGGCGGCGCAGGAGAGGGGGCTTGAGGCGGCTGAAGCACGGGCGGCAGTCGTCCGCTGTGTGCGGTCAAAGCTACTCGAGTCGAGCGCAAGGGGACCTCTCAAAGGAGGCGAGGGGGAGGGGGCACTGGCGGCGGTGCTCGTCCAGTGGCGTCAAATTGGGGAGGAGTTGGAGAATGCGTTGGCGGCGCAAGAGGGGCTGGAGCGGGTGTACGTGTCGGAAATGATGCGGATGCAGTTGGCTGTGATGTTGGTGGTGGCCGAGGGAGGAGAGGCGCTCAAGGCGGCGGTGTCGGCCGAGGTGCAGGTGGCAAAGAGGCGGCAAGAGCAGATGAAGGAGGCGGCGGTGCATCGCGCGAGGGAGGAGAAGCTGAGGGCGGAGGTGGTTCTTCCGGCAATAGCGGCATTGTTAGTGGGGGAAGCAGAGAAGTTGGACAAGGTCGCGTGTGATTGGATATGCGCTGACGCCGTTAAGCGGATGGAGGTAGGGGCGGGCGGCTCAGAGGTGGATGGCAAGATGGCTGTGCAGGCGGCGGTGGCGGCGTGGCGGCAGCGGTTGGATGTGCAGGCGGCGGTGACGGAGACAAGCTCCCAAGGCCAAACGGAGCAATCGGTGTGGGATACGAAGGCGAATCAGAGCGGCGGCGTTAGCGGCGTGCTTGCCTTTGACCCTACCTCGTTGAATTTGGACGACAAGAACCTCGACGGCGTGCTTGCCTTTGACCCTACCTCGATCGTCACGAGCGCCGCCGCCGCCGCACGGAACGCCTACTTTGACGTTGAGACGCTGCTCGCGTCGGTGGAGAGCGGTGCGATCGCGGCGGTGAAGGGCACCTGGCTCGTCGGCCTGCACAAGCGCGGCGGCCGCCTCGCGCGCCGGCAGGACCTTCCGCCCGAGGCCTTTTGGTCGGCAGGCGAGCTGCGGAGGGTCGTGCTGGCGCTGGGCGACGACTTTGGCGTGCTCTTCGTCGCGCTGTCCTACCGGTGGCTCGCAAAGGAGCACCCCGACCCCGACGGCTTCCACCTCGGCATCGTGGCAGCGGTCGCCGAGCTCTACCTCAACCTGAGGGGGGGGATAAAAGGACGGGTTGACCTTGGGCCACGTGGATATGCGTCGCAGCTCACCGCGGCGTTCCGGAGGCACGGGCTCGGCCTCCCTGAGTTCGCGCTGTTCTGGGACTTTGCGAGCCTGCACCAGCCGCCGCGCACCGACGCCGAGGCGGAGCTCTTCCCCAAGGGCCTGCAGAACTCCAATGTGTGGTATGGCCACGCGCGCACCGTCGTATGGATGCAGAGTGAGCTGCCGGAGGGGTTTGCGGCGCGTATGCGAGCGAGCAAGCCGCCCCTCGCGGAGACGTACGAGGACTCGGGCTGGTGCTACGTCGAGGCCGCCATCAGCGCCGCCATCAAGCCCGGCTTCCTGCGCCTCGACCTCGCCAAGCGTACGGAGAAGGCGATGGCGTGCGCCTACGGGCCCGATGAGCCGGGCAGCCCCGACTACATGCTCGCGTTCGTGTGCGCGCGGCGTCGGCCGCCGCCGCCGTCGCCGGAAACGGTTCGGCGCCTGCTCACCAACGAGAAGCGCTTCACCAACTTGTCCGACGTGAGCAAGGTCGCGGACCTGTACGCGACCTTCTTCGGCAAGGTCACCTACGTCGACGAGCTCGTGTTCAAAGGGCTCGAGTGGGGCGACGCCGACGTCGTCGTGCTTTGCGAGGTGCTGCCGCGCTTTGCGGCCTTGAGAACGCTCGACCTCACCGGGAACAAGATCGGTCCGGAGGGCGCATCGGCACTCGGCGAGGCGCTCAAGGTCAACACGGTGCTGACCTTCCTGGGACTCTGGTTGAACAACATCGGGGATGAGGGTGCCGAGGCGATCGCGGAGGCGCTGAAGGTCAATGCGACCTTGACCAAGCTGAACCTCGAGGGCAACTACAACATGGGAGATGCAGGGAAACAAGCTGTGCGAAACGCGGTGAAGGACCGGAGTGGATTTGTGTTGGAGCTGTAGATTGTGTACGAGTGCGAGAACATGTGTGGATCGCTGCTGTGTGTTCTGTGGAGGGTTTTAATTGCGGGGAGCGGTGACAAACGCCTCCTGCGTCCTGGTCCACTTCGAACTTGAGCCCTGGTCTCGACAACTCGACCGGGAAACTCGACAGGATCAGGAACTTGACAGGCTACTCGACAGGATAGCTCGACAGACCTCGACAGACCTCGACAGACCTCGACAGACCTCGACAGACCTCGACAGACCTCGACAGAAACCCCCCTGACTCCATGTGCCGGCCTGTCAAGTGTCAAGCTCGACAGCTCGACAGACCTCGACAGACCTCGACACGAGGTAACATGAGGTCTAAGACTGGGATCTAGCATTTTTAGCTGAGAGAAGCCAGGTTAGAGCCCCAATCCTTCAAGGTGAAGGTTGATGGACCCACTGGTCAACTACACAACTTGGTGGCTGGATGATGGATGTTCTGGTGGACCTTTCGATGCACGTTCGTGCTCTTTCGTGCTCTTTATGACCTAATTCTCCTCAGAACTGCATTAAGATTGCATTTTCTGGTCTTGAAACCAGTGGCTAGGTAGGGGTTTAGGGTGGGTATTACAAAAATAACAGTAAAGAAACCTGTGGCTATGTAGGGGTTAGGGGTTAGGGTGTGAACGACGGGTCCTGATCTCCGAGTTCTTTATCCGTTTGACGCTTTGACCTAGTTTGGTTGGTGGTCTATGTGGAAGTTTATGTGTGGGTCCTCTAAGGGGGTCCTCTAGGCCTACTGCTGTGAGAGTCAGAGTGCTTCATGAAAAATAGCAAAGCTACATGCGAGGCTCAAGCTCGACAGCACACTCGACAGTTATAAACTCGACAGGTGCCTCGACAGAGAAACTCGACAGAAACTCGACAGCTCGACAGACCTCGACAGGCCGGCACATGGAGTCAGCCTCGACGGGGCTTGACGGGGCTCGACAGGAACTCGACAGGCTCGACAAGGCTCGACAGGCAAGGCCTCGACAACGGCCTCGACAGCGGCTCGACGGAGCCTCGACAGCTCGACAGCTCGACAGCCAGGGCTCAACAAAACCATCCTGTGAACATGCTCAACACGAACTTGACAAATCCGTGTTGAGCAAATGTTTTTCGTTTTGGGTGTGATTCACAATTATGAAGTCCGTGTTCAGCACAGAAAAAACATATGCTCAACACGGACTTAATCCTCATTCACACCAAGAAGTCCGTGTTGAGCACCGAAAAACATATGCTTAACACGGACTTAGCAACTGTGAATTCATAGTCACACTTGCTAAGTCCGTGTTGAGAAAAAAAAACATATGCTCAACACGGACTTAGCAACTGTGAATTCATAGTCACACTTGCTAAGTCCGTGTTGAGAAAAAAAAACATATGCTCAACACGGACTTAGCTCAACACGGACTTAGCAAGTCCGTGTTGAGCATGTGGTGTGACAATTAGATCCGTGTTGAGCAATAACCTCTTATTAAACTCCTCCTTCTAATTCACAGCCGGGTAAAAAATTTCACAGGCGCCGACGTGCCGTGTGACCCTGTGACTCCCCGGACAAGTCACAAGAGCGCCTCTCAGGCGCCGACGTGCGCCAGTCTCTCTCCTGCCACAAGAGCGCCTCTCAGGCGCCGACGTGCGCCAGTCTCTCTCCTGCCACAGGATCGTGAAAATGTCGTCAAACGTGGGGTCTGCCGACGTGCGCGAGCCGTCGACGAAAACGCAGGAGCTTGACGGAGAGGCGGTACCGCTCGCCTTGCGCCTCGTCTTCAAGCCCTCGCTCCTCGCTGCAGCCACCAGGCCACGCCCACCAACCCGGCTGCGGCCCCTGCTGTACGATCTGTCGCTCGATGAGCGATCAGAGCGATCAGGGCGCTCGGATATGCTACGCGGACCCTTTGACCGCAGCGATGGACCAACAACAGCGGTGTATCTCCGCCGCCAGGTGCGCTCGAGCAACCCTCGCGCCGCCATCGGCTTCGAGGCCCTACCTCAGGGCACAGCAGTGGGCAAGGAGGCGCCTCGTCGCTCGTCGCTCATCATCGGCAGCCAGTGGACCATCAGCTGCTGGGTGCAGCTGCCGCTCCCGCCGCGGCACGGGCGAGACAGCATCCGCCGGTGTGACTGGGTGCTCGCCATGGGATTGGGCACACAGTCAGCGCCGGGCGCACCTGCCGAGGGCGGGGCGGCTCCCGTGTTGCCCGTGTGCCACGTGGCGTTCGTCGAGGACTACGAAGGCGCCGCCATCGATGGTCGGCCAGCGGTGCGTCTCGCGGTCGAGTGGGATGCTCCGCCTGGCACAGAGCGCGTCGTGTGTCTCGACCGCTTTGATCTTCAGTCGCTGCCCCACGGCTGGCACTCGATCGCCGCCGTCGGCATCCCCGGCAGCACGACCTTCTATGTCGACGGGCGGCGGCGCGGCGCCGTGCCCGAGATGGTGAGCGCGCCCATCGTGTGGCTCGGCAACTGCTTCGCGTCGGACGGGCGGCCGGACGCAGCGGTCGGTGGGCTATCAGACCTGCGGGTAGGCCGCGCCAAGTGCCCTGCGCCTCTCGCCTACTCTCGTTGCCGCTTCCCTCGGGCCCATCTGCACTCTGCCCCTGTGCTCTGCCCCTGTGCTCTGCCCCTGTGCGCCTCGCCAGCCGGGAAGATGTCACTACATGTCGCCCCAGTCTGATCCGGTGGTTACACCTTGGAGACACCCGACATTCCCACCTGAATTTCGACTGACCGTCTGGCGAGACGCGCGCCGGCCACCTGCCTGCCACCGGCGCTGATGTGATGAATCATGCATCTTTCTCTCAACTGACCCGTTGTGACGAACCAAGCATCATGCTAATCCATTCTGATCATGCGCCATCTGCATCCCCCACCGGTGCCCGGTGCCCCGTGCTATTTGCTTGCCTCACCAGCGCGCCCTGCTCTCCTCGCGAGCGCAGGTGTACACTACTGCGCTCACGGCGCACATGGTCGCAGCTCTCGATGCTTCCGCCGGGCATTGCCTCGGCGGCCTCGATGTCTTCGATTGCGGCGTGTGGGGCGACGCCGGCCCGCCGCCTGCGCATGCATTCGAGCACAACCCGTGGGAAGGCGCCGTGACTGGCCGTCCGAAGTACCGTCCGATGGCGCCCACAACGGCGCTTTGGGCCCCGCTGGTAGGCTCCGGCGGCGGCGGTGGTGGCTCCGGCCGCGCCTCAGCCGCCTCGGCCGCCTCAGGTACGTTCTGGGAAGAGGACGACGAGGGCGACGAGTGGGGCGGCGATGAAGTCGAGGTCGAATGGGACGAGGTCGCTGAAGTGGCCACGCAGCAGGCGGCGGCAGCGGCGGCGGCCCTGGATCATCCGAAACCACGGCTGCCGTCCGCGCCCAAGACGGCGCCCAAGCGTCCGTGCTCCACCGACAAGTTGGAGAGTGGGATGGCTGGGGCGCAGGCCGCGCTTGCAGAGCAGAAGGCGGCGCAGGAGGCGGGGCTCGGAGAGGCGCTCAGCGGTCGCGGTCGCGCGGGCCGAGGACGAGGCCGAGGACGGGGGCGCGGGCGCAGCGCCATCGCCAGCGGTGTGCCCTCCGCGACAGAGTTCGTCCAGAGCTCCAGCGCGCTCGTGGCCACGGGCAGCACGAGCACCGCATTGGTCTCCCTTGCCGGCGCTTCCCCTGCTAAGAAGCGCTCGCGGCTGCAGCCCTATCCGCTGCGCCAGCCAGCTCTGGACGAACTCGAGCGCGAAGACATGGCGTCGCGGCGCGAGCACATGGAGAAGAATGGCTACTCGGTGGTCCCCGGAGGCCAGGACGTATTGGACCTCGACCCGCGCATCGCCAAATCGCTCTGGCCGAAAGAGCTGTGGGAAAGACCGCGTGAGCGCGGCACGATGCATCGTGACACCTACCTGCTCTGTCACCTGTGCACCGAAGCCGCGCTGCTGCGAGATCCGCACATCAAGCTGACTCCATACTGGTGCGCGCGGCGGGGAGTTATGGAGGCGGCCCTTGCCAGCAACGGCCGCGCCGGCCACCTTCCTGCCACCGGCGCTGATGTGATGAATATGCATCTTTCTCTCAACTGACCCGTTGTGATGAACCAAGCATCATGCTAATCCATTCTGATCATGCGCCAGGCACCAGCCACCGCGGCCGCCGCTTGCCTGCCCCCCTCACGCCGTCCGCCGCCCGCCACGCGCTCACTGCTCTTTGCTGGCTCTTACTCCCGAACTCACGCGTGCCCCCTCTCGTCGCGATCTCGTCGCGATCTCGTCGCGATCTCGCAGGTGCAAGGTCGGCGCTTGCCCACCGGGATTCGTCTCCCGGCCTGACCTCGAGCGACACCTGCGATCTCAGCACTGCTTGCCCGACGATACGGCGGCGCCGCGCGCGTCCCTGACCTACACGGGCGATGCGACGCTTGCCGCCTCAATCCCCTTGGATGCCGCCGCTTCCGCCGCTTCCGATGCGAGTGCAGCCCGCATGAGCTCTCGCCAGTTCTCGTTGTTCACAGCCAAGGCAAAGCGCGAGGAGGAGGAGCCTTTGCTTGCAAGCCGCTGGGGCCAACCAGGCGTGGGCGATGGCGTCATTGACGTGACCGTGCGGCGCGTCAGGCCGATCAGCGGTTCGCGCTTCATCGTCGAGGGAACCTGTCAAGACGGCACGTTGACAAAGGACACGTTCACAAAGAACCAGCTGCAGGTGCTACGCCGCACGATCCCAGTGCTGCCCGGCCTCGATAACGATGTGGTGGAAGGGCAAGAGGAGGAGCCTGCGGAGGCGGAGGCTGCGCTGATGGGCGATACAGCTGTTTGACGCCGCGGCGCGCAACGGCGCTGTGCGATCCGGTCTTCCGGTGAGCGGTACTGTGAGCCGGTACGGTAATACGTCGAGGTAATACGAGGTCGCGATACGAGAATGCCGAGAATGCCAACTTACGTTAGTAAGACTGTAAGTGTCGGTTACCCGGGTATTCTTAATTCTATAGAAACCCGGGCGGGAACCGCGGCGTCCCTTACCGCTTACGTTACGCCGGTACCGACGTGTGCTTCGCGTACCGCCGGTTTACATTATACCGACGACATTATACGATACACGTCGCACCGTGTGGTGTTAGTGTGGTGTACCCGCGGCCGCGCGCGGCGGTTGTTATTCGACCCGTTCCGAGCTTCCAAGGACGTTGGACGCGACGTGATATACCGTTCAACAATCAACCGACCGGTTCACGTTGCGGTCATCCGGCTATGCGCCCGGCCTATGCCTATATGGTCGATGGGTACCTCGGTCTTGTCGGTACCCACACGGTCAAGAGTATACAATGTACCCGTGCGGTTCGAACGACGAGGCACCGTTCCCACGCTGCGCGAGAACCGATGTTTTGACCTTGGGGGAGGGTTTTTCAACACTCACGGTAGTTACGGCCTGGTCCCTAATTAGTCCCTAAGTCCCAACATGGTGTTTCCGAGTTTCCGAACATAAAGATTAAAGTGTTTCACACAAACATCGTTAGCTTCACTCTTCACAGTTGTCAGTTCTCGAAGAGCGTTCACATGCGAAAAATAGCCATGAGGCATGTTGAGCTTACCATGTGAACACAGCGCGGGCCGGGTACCGGGGCCGGGCGGGAGTCGATCCGTAGAGACGTCGGGCTCTGGTGGGAAAGTTGTAAGCTTCGAGGGGTCCGGGCCACTCACGACCCACTTGCTGCCCATCACTGATGCGAGCGGGAGAGAGACAGGATGACGTCATGCTGACGTCATGGGTGAGGTGTGGGTCCGTTAGGCATGCTATCGGAACCATACTTAGACCGGTTACCTCCGTCGGAGATGAGACGAGACACCGGAGGACCCGGAGGGGATTCTTACGGGTGAGTTGAGAGTGTGGTCGTGACCTTGTTGAGTCTAAACCCTCTCCTCGCGACGCCTGGGGCTCCTCGAGGCTCCAATGCCTCCCCGATCGCCCCTATAGGCAGATTCGTGCCGGCCGGTCGTCCTCTATACCCGAGGAGGCCGATCGCAACTGAAGTATGCAAACAGCATGGCAACGCAAACAGTCACCTAACAGTCACCTTCTTAGTCGACCTTCTTAGGTTTTGAACCACGTAGATACCGTGGGTCTTTTTTTTGAGGGTAGGGAATACATTGCATCACACACGTAGGACGAGCATCTCGCCGCCGCCCGTGGAGTCAGTGACGATGCGCGCGGTCGCGCTCGCGTCCGCACCGGCGGAGACCTTTTCCAGCGGCACAAGGTCATCGAGCGGCCCACCGCCGCGCACCTCAATGTGATCGTCGAAGAAGCTCACAAGCCCGAACGCGGCGCCGTTGGTGCCCTTGTTGAGCGGCGAGCGGAATGTGACGTGGTGCGTGTGCGAGGCGGCGTCGTACGCGTAGCCGCCCTTGTGCTCGTGCCCGCACAGCACGGCCGCAACGCATGTGTGCCGACGGAACGCCTCGAGAGCTCTATCGAAATCCCATGCCATCGTCTTGCCTTGACACGCGGCCGGGTGGAGCACCACATGCGAGAGGATGACCACCTTCATCCCCGCCGCCTGGCACATGTCCAGCTGCTTGCCGAGCCAATCCAGCTGCTCCTCGCCAAGGGCGCCATTCAGCGGCGAGAACCGCTTCTCCTCACCCTCAAGACCCTTCGTCCACATGTTCGGATCGAAACCGTTCGGGTGCTTGGAACGGAGGAGCGCGACTGCCGCCTGCCGGCGCGGTTCCTCCACGGGCCACCCGATGACCGATTGCTGGAAGGCATCGAGCACGAGCACGCGCACCGTCGTCGCCGGAGCAAGCGCGTAGAATTCGCGCGTGCGCCCTTCGGGCCTCGTGCCAAGCAGCGCCGCACACTGCTCGCGGTCGAAATTGTACAGCTCGTGGTTGCCAACGAGGTTGACGAAGGCCACGCTGGAGCGACGAATGTGCGCAAGCACCGCGTCGAGCGCTGCCGCAGATTGGCCAGTCGAGGCACTCTGCCCGTCAATCAGGTCACCAAGTTGTGCCACAAAGGCAAGCGCAGACCCGTCTGGCGCTCGTTGACGATTAAAGTAATCGACCGCGCGGCGCAATTGATCAAGCGCCCCGCGGTAGCAGCGCGGCTGCTGGCCGCGGTGATCAGACCCGTCGGGTGCGTCCGCATACTGCACGTCGGAGATGACGCCAACCGAGAACAAGTGAGGCATGATGTTCCCGACGATGATTGGAAAGCGAGATGAAGTTAGCGAAGTGGATGGACCAAGTATAGGTCAAGTCAAGTCAAGTCAAGTCAAGTATACGGGTAGTGGATGGAAGGTGGATTGACCAAGTATAGTGGGCTTACTTGTTAACAGTGAAACGAGACACAGAGAAGAACTACTTATTGAAGAACTGCAACCAAATCTCTTGGAAGTATAGTAGTAAAACCAGTGATCACTGGCACTCGCTCTCCTCAAATCGCAAGCTTCGGCTCACAGCCGTTTCACACAGAGCTGCGCTCGTGGGGAATGACAAGGGGAATGAGCTTTGATTCGGGGGGCAAAATTCGCCTCCAGCACCGGCGTTTTCGGCGGTCCCGGTCGCTGCCGCCCTTGCGACTCAAGAGTCAAGACAATCAACAACAATCATCTCGTCTCTCTGTTATAAAGTTAACTTATTAAGCCACATATCTCGTAATTGGTAATAGTAATGGGAGATCATCATTCGATCCGGATGTCCGGATGATCGGAGATCATCAGCGCATGTCTTTTCGTGTCGTTTTGTGGCAGACGGCCAGAACGCAGATCTTTGGCAGATATCGAGCAGATCAACCGCCAGTTTGTGTGCCTAGTTTGACCCAAAGGTGCGATGGTGCATTGAGCATGCTCGGGTTCGTAACAGTAATTTTTATCAGAAGTACGCTCGGGCCCCAGAGGTGCGCTGTGGGTGTGGCGCCGCTGTGCGTTCGTATACGGTCACGCACGCGGCGCGAGAGAGACGGGTGGGGACAGAGAGTGGCCTAGAAGCTGCGGAAGCTGCGACAGGAAGCGCGCGCCTGGCGCTCACATCGTGAGCTCCATGATTGCGTTGACAATGTCGCCGTCGTTCTTTTTGAGCGCATTGACCGCCTTAGCACGTGAGACGCTCGCCTGCGACATCACCAGCTCCACATCCTTGGGCTCGACGCCCGTCTCATCCACCTCGGCGCCGTCATCCACCTCCTCGATCGAGGCCTTCTCTAACGACTTGGTCAGCCCCGGCGTCTCCATCAAGTCCTGCGTCTTGAACTGCTCCGCCGCGGCCGTCTGTGCCTGTGCACTCAGGTCCTCAATCTTCGCCTCGCCAAAGATGATGTACGTGTCCGAGGCGGGCGATTTGAAGACGTCGGGCTTGGCGATCACGAAGAGAATGTTCTTGCTCTTCTTCACCGTCACGCGCATGACGCCGGTCACCGGCTTCATCCCGAGCTTCTGCACGGCCTTGCGGCTCTTTTTTTCGCTGCGGCTCTGCTTCGCGCGCGCCGCGTCGCCATCGCCATCGCCCCCCTCCTCGGCGTCGTCGTCGTCGTCGTCGTCGTCCTCGTCGTCTGTGAGCGATGGGCAAGTTACCACCGGGTAAGTGTGAGGGCAGGGGCATTGGTATCGGTGCTGTGCTGGCCATGTGTGTGCCACCACCACCACCACCACCACCACCACTACGATGCTCGCCCAACTGCCGCGTGCACTGACGATGCAGAACCAAGTGGATCCTCGAGGAGTTCGCAGGCCAAGGCGCACGCAGGCGCCGCGCCGGACTGTGCAGGCAGGGGAGACAGCCGCGATGGCGCACCCGAGTCATCCTCGCCCTCGTCAGCGACGGTCGGCTCAAGGTCTTTGCCCTTAGGTGGCATAGCTGCTGCAAAGGTGTGGTCTGCGCAGATGGCACGCAGGACAGCACGCGTCGTCAGCCAAATGGCTCGGCGCTGCTGCAGCAGAACGATTGCCGACACGAGCGAGAGAGAGGCTTACGTGACTGCGGCGCTGCGAGCGTTGGTGAGGCGTGAACGTTAACACAAACGAACGTGGAGACGCACAGCGTGACCAACCACTTAAGACAGTGACCGGCGAATCGGGGGGCCCGGCTCCGCCACAATCAATGAAATGAGAATGGGAGGGGGAAGTCGAGCGAGCGCGCGCGCGCCGGCGCGCGCGCATTGCGGGCGGCGCACCCGCTAACGTTGCTGATGGCTCAGGCCCACGTAACGTATCCTCTGATGTAACGCTCAGTACGACGCGTATTCTGACTTGACTTGACTTGACTTGACTTGAGAAAGGCGCGAAGCGTCGAGGAAGAAACCAGTATGGGCGCGCGCGTTCGGCCCGACTGCGCTTCCTTCTCCTGTGTGGCGGCGCCCCGGCCGTCGCACCCCGTGGCGTGCCTCCGCCATCCTGCCAGGCGCCCCGCCCGAGTCCTCGGCCCATTGGTGCTGCTGGGAAGCGCTTCCGTGTCGATGCCCTCCCGCGGGCACTTGCGCGCAATAGCATGGTTACGACGCTCGCGCCGCATTGGACCTTCCCGCCCTCGGACCGACGCGCGTGCTCCCTCATCGCGTTGCGTGCCTCAGACACACAGCATCAGCAGCAACCATGTTTGAGGCACGGATGACCGAGGGTGCGATGCTCAAGAAGATCACTGAGGCCATGAAGGACCTCGTGACCGAGGCCAACTTTGACTGCTCGACGACGGGCATTTCGCTGCAGGCCATGGTGCGTGCCAGCGCGTGCGCACACCTCACCTTCATGCGTGTCCCCCCATCGAGCATGGCTCCCATGTCGCTGCGGTGCCCGCCACGGCTTCGCTCCGTGCAGCCAGGCTCAGATGTGCTCCTGACTCTCGTGCTCGTGCCTTGCACGCGTGAGCTCTCGCGCCACGCACGCCGCGGCGTGAGCGTCCGTTTGGCCGCATGGGCCCTGATGCGCGCGTGTGCTGTGCCTGCCGTCGGCTACAGGACTCGAGCCACGTCTCGCTTGTGGCGCTGCTGCTGCGCGCGGACGGGTTTGACCACTACCGGTGCGACCGGAATATCTCGCTGGGCATCAACCTCACGTCGATGGGCAAGGTGCTCAAGTGCTGCAACAACGACGACATCGTGACGCTCAAGTCAGACGACTCGGCCGACACGATGACGTTCATGTTCGAGAACCAGGCGCAGGATCGCATCTCGGACTTTGAGCTCAAGTTGATGGACATCGACTCGGAGCACCTTGGTATCCCTGACACCGACTACAAGAGCGTGGTGAAGATGCCGGCGTCCGAGTTCCAGCGCATCTGCAAGGATCTCGCCATCCTGGGCGACACGGTCACGATCGCCGTGGGCAAGGATGGCGTCAAGTTCTCTGTCACGGGCGAGTTGGGCAGCGGTAACATGACCATCCGCCCGAGCAGCAGCGTGGACGTCAAGGAAGAAGACCAGGTGGAGGTCACGTTCGAGGAGCCCGTCGCCCTGAACTTTGCGCTGCGCTACCTCAACTTCTTCACCAAGGCGACGCCCCTCTCGGGCACGGTCGTGCTCTCCCTCTCGAAGGACGTGCCGCTCGTCGTCGAGTACCGTATCAACGACCTCGGCCACATCCGCTACTACCTGGCGCCCAAGATTGAGGAGGATCACTAGAAATACCGCTTCGGGGCACAGACCACGGGGTGAGCAAGCTAGAGAGCGCGCGCCGGACGGAGGCACAGAGAACGTGCTACTGCGGAAGGCGAAGGAGCGTTGGCTGCTGAAACTCGCTGCCAATGAGGAAGGGGGGCGAGGGGCGCGCGCGTGGCGGAGCCGGAGAGCAGAAAAGTCTAGAGGGCAGAGGAGAACGGCGAGCGGACTGGCCGGCCGGAGCTTGAGCGGGGACCTCAGTCACAATCGGTGCGACGCCCACACGACGGAGCGTTTTGTTCGGGGGATTATTAAGTGGATTCCTATTTGTATTTTACGTTACGTAAAGCCGCGATCTCGCCTGTGCCCCGTGTCGCGTGGCCCCGGAGACGTTGGGACCCGACCCGGCGGAGTCGCGGTCGAGAAGTCGCGGCCAAGAGGCGGCAGCCGGCACCGACTCGATCTCTGATTCTCTGTATCCAAACATGACATTGCGGGTTGGGACATCATGCGCAGGCACACCCGGCGTGCAGATAACATGCGTAACATCTATGCGCTGAACCGCCGGAGGGGGCATGTGGACGGACCGTACGGCGAATCGGCGGGCCGGCGCGGAGCAGAAAGTACTGATCTGCTTTCGTAAATCTGCTTGTATGCTCTCGTCATGGCGGGCCCACGCGATCCTCATACAGCAGCAGCATTTCCCAGCATATGAGCAACCGATCCTGCAGCATATGCGCATCCGAGTTTGCAAGTCCTACCTATCGGGCGTATTGGTCACGCAGCCGCTGCGCGTCCGCCGCCTGGTCGATAAGTGCGCGGTACCGCTTATACTCCGCCGTCTCCGTGCCAATGCCGATGGTCATGATGCCGAGGCTGTCGGCCTGCGCATTCGACTGATCGGCCTTGGAGATGCCAATATTGGCGCAGATATTTTCGAGCATCGGCTGCACGCCTGACGTCTGGCCGGCGCAATACTTGCCGGCGTATTTGCTTGGCTTGCTGAAGGGGCGCTTGGCCTTAATGTCATCCTGGATGCCGGATAGGATCGCGCGATCGTTGCCGGGCTTCCAGTCGCCCGTCGCCTTGCGTTCGGCCATCGTATCGCCCGCCGCCTTGTACAAGGCGTAGCTCGCCGAGGCCGGTTGCAGCGGCAGCCCGAGGGCGGCAATGAGGGAGCCGCCCGCAAGCAGCAGCGATTCGCGGCGACCCGTGAGCAACATCGAGTGCGCACCACCACGTGCCGTAACCGTGCTGCAATGCGGCGGGATGGCCGAGGGCGACGTCACCATGCCAAGCAGATTCGTGAGGAGCAGAGGAGCGCTCAGCATGAAGCAAAAAGGGACCTAGGACAGTTCGCTGCTTGGCGATTCCAAGCCGCTTGGCGAATCTGAGAGAATCTGAAGCACTTATGAAACGGGTTTCGGAGTTTTTGCAGAGTTTCTTTCGTGACGGCAGGAAGAGACTTCATTACATTACAGACGAAACACGGAATGAAGCCTAAATGAGCCTTGTTTCTAAGGCCAAGATCCGCCTCCCTGATCCGCCTTCGCGCTTCGGTTGGTCTTGGAAGCAGCGGGTCCATGAAGTCAAGTCAAGTTTATACACCATAGACACCCATGGAACCTATCGAAAATCGAATGTGCTCCGGAGAGACGTGAGCGAGGCCAGCCGTGGTGGAACAAGAAAGTAAGGTTGGTGAAGGGGCGGTGAAGCGGTGATGACGGAGGCCGTGTGCTGACCTCTAGGGCTGAAGGGCTCTACGCTCTACCTCTACGTCTGCCCTTACTTACTATCGCGGCGGCCACCTCTGACCCCCCCCCACCCACCCCCCCTCTCGCAAATCGTTGCGTTACGCAAGAATTTTTCTGCATTCTCGCGACTCGAGACGCGACTCGCGTCCCGACTCGGCCTCTCGCGTCTCTTCCGGATGGTGGGTCGCCATCATCAGCCGATGCCCGAATGGGGCGCGGAGCTCTGCCGATCGCTCCGGAAGGACGGCTACACCAACGCAGATGTCGCCCATGTCGTCGGGTACTCCGTGGAAACCATACGCAGAGCGCTTCGTCACTATCGAGACCACGGTACGGACCGCATACCGCGCCAAGGCA
>Ga0210241_101282_pt1 | contig 19532 bp, 16 predicted proteins | sample ChrtobMetP5a_8mM_FD_155488 | JGI IMG/M metagenome (GOLD analysis project Ga0210241, IMG submission 155488) | Chrysochromulina tobin associated microbial communities from unialgal haptophyte culture, Seattle, Washington, United States - P5a_8mM | ecosystem: Host-associated > Algae > Haptophytes >...
TGGGCTGTGCTCAGTGCGAGGCGCGAGTCGATGCGCAAGAGCGTGGGCTATCTGCTCAACCGCGAGCTGTCTCAAGCCTGGGGCGCGTGGGTCGAGATGTCCGCGGAGCGTGCCGAGGTGATTCGCAAGCTGCGCAAAGGCGCCAGCTTGCCCCCTTTTTGGTCTCTTGGATGCGCGTTTTCAGGGTGGATGTTCTCGACTGTGTCCAAAGTGAAGGCCCTGAAACATCTGATGCACCAGGTTCCGCTCTCGCGCGGCTTGCACGCATGGTCTGATATGGCCGTGGAGCGCGCGGATTCGATGCGCAAGCTACGTAAGGGTGCGAGCTTTATGATCATTCAGCGAGCGGCGCTCGCGTTTGCTCGATGGCTGTCCGCGATGCAGACCGATCGCGCGTCGAAGTCCTTGCATCATCTCTTCCGCCAAGTTCAGCTATCGCGCGGCTGGAGTGCTTGGCTGGAGATGGGCGCGGAGCGCGGCGATTTCATGTTGATGATGAAGATGAGCATGGAGCTGCTGGCGCACCGCGAGCTCTCTCGAGGATTGGTGGGTTTGCTTTCGGCGTGGAAGGCTGGCAAGGCGACTCGCGAGTCGATCCGCAAGCGCCTCGGGCAAGTGCGCAACCGTATGTTGTCACGCGGCTTCGGCGCGTGGTCCAAGATTGCGGATGAGCGCGCGGCGTTCCTGCTGTCGCTGCCTAAGGTTGCGAGCAGGCTCACCAAACGGAAGCTTGTCCTCGGCTTCGCTGACTGGTGCACAGCCTTCGAGTTCGACGTCGGGTCGGCACGTTCGATATCAAAAGCGCGGATGCACTACATCGATAGCGGGCTTGCTCGGGGCTGGAGGGCGTGGCACGCGACATGGGAGGAGCTGACTGCAAAGCGCGAGTCGATGCGCAAGGGCCTTGGTCACCTGCGCAGCCGTTGCGCATCGCGCGGCTTTGACGCGTGGATGGTGTTGGCATCTGGTCGCGCGGCGTCGATGCAGCTTGTGGGCAAGGGCCTGAGGTTCATGTGGGAGCGCACTGTAGCGACGGCGCTCGCGGCGTGGATGGCGCAGTCGAAGCGCTTTGCATCGATGCGCAAGGGCCTGTATCACATGAGGAATCGCGGTCTGATCAAGGGGTGGCGCGCGTGGAAGTCAATGGCCAAGGTGCTCCAGGCGGAGCGGGAGTCCATCGGCAAGAGCCTCGGGGACATGCGCGACCGTTGTCTGTCTAGCGTCTTTGGCGCATGGTGCGAGATGGCGAGGGAGCAATCCCGGGGCTTAAACTTGCTGCTCAAGGGCATGATCATGCTGGTGAACCGGAAGCTTGCTCTCGGCTTCGGTGGCTGGGTTGCAGCGGTAGCGCCTCGTGAGGACTCGACCTCTAAGGCGCTGCTGTACTTTGTCAACCGCGAGCTGGCGCGCGGCTGGGTGAGCTGGCACACGCGGTGGGCTGTGCTCAGTGCGAGGCGCGAGTCGATGCGCAAGTGCGTGGGCTATCTGCTCAACCGTGATCTGTCTCGTGGCTGGTCGGCCTGGTACCTGTCATGGATAGAGCACCTTGTTCACCACCCATGGGTGGAGCACCTGGTGCTCCGCAAGCTTGCTCACGGGTGGCGGGGCTGGCACTGGGTGTGGATGGCAGGCAAGACGAAGCAACAGGCGATCCGTCAAAGCCTCGGGCGTTTGCTCGATGGTGGTCTGACGTACGGCTTTGGCGCGTGGTGGAAGAGGGCGATCGAGCGCTCGGAGTTTATGCAGATGCTTCGCAAGGGGCTACGGATACTGACCAACCGGAGTCTGGCCCGCGGCTTCGATGCTTGGCTTGCTGTGTTCGCGCCTCGCAATGAGACGATGTCAAAAGCGCTCTTGTATTTCGTCAAAGTACAGCAGCTCGCTCGGGGCTGGAGGGCGTGGCACGCGACATGGGAGGAGCTGACTGCAAAGCGCGAGTCGATGCGCAAGGGCCTTGGTCACCTGCGCAGCCGTTGCGCATCGCGCGGCTTTGACGCGTGGATGGTGATGGTATCTAAGCGCGCGGCGTTCTTGCAGTTGCTGCGCAAGGGCGTGCGTAGGCTCGCCGACCAGAAGCTGGCCCTCGGCTTCGATGCGTGGCGTGCTGCACCTCGCAACGACCCCATGTCAAAAGCGCGGATGTATTTCGTCGATAGCGGGCTCGCTCGGGGCTGGAGGGCGTGGCACGCGACATGGGAGGAGCTGACTGCAAAGCGCGAGTCGATGCGCAAGGGCCTTGGTCACCTGCGCAGCCGTTGCGCATCGCGCGGCTTTGATGCGTGGATGGTGATGGTATCTAAGCGCGCGGCGTTCTTGCAGTTGCTGCGCAAGGGCGTGCGTAGGCTCGCCGACCAGAAGCTGGCCCTCGGCTTCGATGCGTGGCGTGCTGCACCTCGCAACGACCCCATGTCAAAAGCGCGGATGTATTTCGTCGATAGCGGGCTCGCTCGGGGCTGGAGGGCGTGGCACGCGACATGGGAGGAGCTGACTGCAAAGCGCGAGTCGATGTGCAAGGGCCTTGGTCACCTGCGCAGCCGTTGCGCATCGCGCGGCTTTGATGCGTGGATGGTGTTGGCATCTGGTCGCGCGGCGTCGATGCAGCTTGTGGGTAAGGGCCTGAGGTTCATGGTTGAGCGCAAGGTAGCGACGGCGCTCGCGGCGTGGATGGCGCAGTCGAAGCGCTTTGCATCGATGCGCAAGGGCCTGTATCACATGAGGAATCGCGGTCTGATCAAGGGGTGGCGCGCGTGGAAGTCAATGGCCAAGGAGGGCTTTCTCCTTGGGCACCGCTTGTATTTTGTCCTTGGCCAGGGGCGCATGCGCAGCCGCGCGCTCTCGCGTGCCGTGGGCTTGTGGGTCGCGCTGTGCGTGGAGCGCGGCAGGTTCACGCGCAAGCTTCTCAGGATGAGCTTCATTGAGGACTACTTCGTCAGCCTCGAGCGGTCGCGCGGCTTCGGCGCGTGGTCGCAGATCGCCATCGAGCGCGCGGAGCGCATGCAGAGGCAGCGCAAGGGCGCGAGCAGGTTCGCCAAACGGAAGCTGGAGCTAGGCTTTGGTGGCTGGTGCGCTTCGTGCGCGCCTCTCGGTGGCCTGATGTCGAAGGCGCAGGTGCACCTTGTGAACCACGAGCTCGCTCGAGGCTGGGTGGCATGGATGGAGCGCGCGGCGTGTGCGCCTCGCGACGACCCGATGCTGAAGGCGCTCGTGTACTTTGGGTTCCGCGAGCGCGCTCGAGCATGGACGGTATGGCACACGGCGTGGAAGGAGCAGACCACGAAGCGAGAGTCGATGGTCAGCGAGCTCGAGAAGCTTGACTGGGCGCTGCTGCATGCGGCCAAGCTCGGGCACGTGGTGTCGGTGCGCGCGCTCCTCCGGCGCGGCGCTCGCGTGGGCATGCAGGATGGGCTTGGCCAGACTGCCCTGCACGCCGCGAGCTTTGGAGGGCACGCGCCGATCGTCCGCGCGCTCCTCGAGCCGGAGTGGGCGCTCGAGACGGCGCCGGTGGACCTCGACGTGCGCGATCAGAATGGGCACACGGCCCTCGGGCTCGCGAGCCTGCGTGGGCACCTTGACGTGATGAAGCTCCTCATGGAGGCGGGCGCCGCCGTCGATCGCGCGCCGTGGTCGGCGCCCGTCGCGAGGAGGGCCGTTGCTCGTCGGCCCCAGGTGGCGGAGCCCGACGAGTACGAGGAGCCCCGATGGCTAGGTGGCGCCGGCAAGGACGTGGGGGGATGGAGCGCGACCGGGACGGCGCGCGCCCTCGGTGACAGGCTCGAGCCGCGCAGTGCGTCTGAGCATGTCGCGCAGCTCAGCGCGCGTCTGAGCGTGCTCGAGAACTTGCGCCACGCAGGAGGGGAGTTGGAGGAGCGGGTCACGGCAGCGACGCCGCCGACACGAAAGCCGCGACGGAACCTCTCGAGACCAGATCGCCAGACGTTCACGTAGTACCCAGTAGGGGAGCAGGCCACGTATCCACGTTTAGGAGAATGAGTTCAAACAAGAGGTAGAAATTAGTTCGACCACTTAGTTCGACCACTTGTCGTCTTACGTCTACGTTCACCACAGGGCACAGGCAGAGCGGAGCCGGAGGCACAGCGCACAGGCGACAGGGCGCGGCGCGGCGTGCTGTTCAACACAACGCGCGCGCGCGCGGGCGTGGATTTCGAACAGCCCAGGACGGCGCACCTGGAAAGCTTTTTTCGACACCGATCATCTATCACAGTCATCACATCGCGGGATCGCGTCGCGTCGTGTTGAGCGGCGCGGGGCGTGTTTCCACCGCCGTCGCGATGCCGCGCAAGCGCGGCCGCGAGGCTGCCGAGGCCGAGGACGAGACGGGGCAGGAGCTGCGGAAAACCAAGAGCGCGGTCAACGAGGCCTTCGCCGAGCTCGTCTGCCCCATCACCTTCTCGCTGCCCGTCGACCCCGTCACGGCGGAGGACGGCAACGTGTACGAGCGCTCGGCCATCGAGGAGTGGCTCAAGCAGCAGCACAAGAGCCCGGTGACGAACTTGGAGATGGGCACGAGGCTGCTGCCGGCGCTGCGGGTCAAGAACATGATCCGCGCGATGGTCGCCTCGGGCGCTCTCACGGGCGACAAGGTGGATGCGTGGAAGCTGAAGCTGGAGGCGGAGGAGGAGGTGGCGGAGACGCTGCGTAAGGCCGAGGCTGGTCATGGCTGGGCGATGTACAACCTGGGAGTTTGTTACGAGTATGGTGAGATGGGCCTCGCAAAGGACGAGGCCAAGGCTTTCGAGTGGTACAAGAAGAGCCACGAGGCTGGGAATGCACGTGGGACTGGCAGCCTTGCCAGGTGCTACTTGGTTGGGATGGGCGTGCCAAAGTGCCAATCGCGTGCCAATACGCTGCTGATGGACGCCGCCGGACGCGGCATCAAATCCGCGTGCTGCAATCTGGGACGCGCATACGCTAAAGGCATCTGGGGCTTCCCGAAGGACGAGACGATGGCGCGCCGCTACTACTCGATGGTGGCGAGCGCCTCGATCGATGATTTCACACCTGCCACAGAGGAAGCAGCCACATGGCTGCGTGCGCATGCAGCAGCTTGACTCGGCATTGGCACGTTTGAGTGCTGCGTTGGGTGAGGCTCAGTGGCGGAGCTACCTCGGCTCATGGCTCGGCTCTGTGCCACTCTCATGGCCACTCTCTGAACAGGTCTCTGTGCGTCCTCCGTGCATGGAGCATTGGCCCACAGAGCTTGCTCCACCTGTGGTGCGAGAGTCTCGGGCGTGAGCAGCGGCGGCGGCACCGACAGCGGCACAGCAGCCGAAGCGAGGCGCGTGCAGAGCTGGGTGCAGAAGTATGAGTGTCACCTGGTGTCTGCGCGCACTAAATACATGTTGAGGCATGTGCTGCACACACTAAATACATGTTGCATTTGAGGATGAGCCCAGCACGGCGCCCCCAAAGTTCTAAGTGGTCCGACCTTTCGTCTCCTTTCGCGACCCCGCACATTGGCGCGGACCACTAGCCGCGGCTCGGGCTCAAGCCACCCGCATGGTCTTCGGCACCGGCCAGGCCATCAAGAACTGGCTGCAGGCGTGGCTCATCGATGCGCTCGACCGCTTCTTCGTGGACGTCGACATCTCCGCCGGCGACATCTCCGCCGGCGGACAGCTCGAGCTCCACGACCTGCACCTGCGGCCGTCGCTGCTCCCGCCGAGTGTGCCGCTGACGCTCGAAGTCGGAACCATTCAGCGCGTCGCCATTGAGGTCTCGCTGCTGAAGCTCAGCGTGAAAATCTGCGTCAGCGGAGTACGAGCGCGCTTCGTTCCTCGGGCGGCTCCGGTGGACGCTGCGGATGCGATTGAGCAAGCTGCAGCCGCGCAGCTAGAGGCCGTGCGGCGCGCCCTCGAGGCCGAGCGCGAGCGTGAGAGGAGCGGCGGCGACGGTGAGCAGCGTGCACGGAGTAGCAGCAGCGGCGATGGCATCGGTCTGGGCGGCATGTTCGAATACATGCTCGGCAGGCTGATTGCACGACTCATCCACAACATCTCTCTGAGTGTCGACGACGTGGCGATCGAGATGGAGCTCGCTCCTCCGCCCGTGCCCTCTCTGGCCGCAGCACCACCCTCAGAGCAGCCGGCGTGGGCTGCCGCCGTGCTCGGCCTGCGGCTGCAAGCTGCCCATGTGCTCACCACCGACAGCCAATGGAGGCCCGCGACCGACACAGAGGACGACGCATGCATGCACAAGGTCGTGGAGCTGATTGGGCTTGCACTCTTCGTCGAGCCTTGCGTCGCGAGCTCGGCTGCCGGCGCGGCGGCACGCGCTTCGAACCCGCCCACCGGCGCAGCCCCTGCGGCTGCGGGTGCCGCCCCTGCGGCTGCGGGCGCCGCCGACGGCTCCATGACGAGCCGCTACGAAGCCCCACCTCCTGACGAAACCCCACGTCCTGACGAAACTCCAAGTCCTGGCGAAACTCCGCCTCCTCCGATCGAAGCTGACGAAGCTGCGCGCGTCGTTCCGGGCGCACCGTCGGCTTTCGCGCGGGCGAGTGCTGCGGGTGGCACTGCGGAGGGTGCCGCGGCGGCCACGTCGAGCGGCCCACGCAAGGCGCGTGGCTTGCCGCCCGACCAGCCCCTAGCTACGAGCGCATGGTGGCACAGTCGCGGCGGCGGCAGCGGCAGCGGCGGCGGCAGCGCCAGCGGTAGCGGCAGCGGCAGCGGCGGCGGCGGCAGCGGCAGCGGCAGCGGCGGCGGCGGCGGCGGCTGCGGCAGCAGCGGCGAGATCGGCTTCGCTGCTCACCGATGGATGCTATCTCCGTTGACGATCTCGGCGCGTCTCAAGCTTGACATTCGACACCTCCTCCACTTGAAAGTCGCCCCCCGCTCAACTGCCCAGCCGCGAGGGACGCCAGCGCCCACCACGGCGCTCCCGCCCGGTCGCCCAACCGATCGCGCCCGAGACGGCGCGCCCGAGACGGCGCCTCGCTTCCTGGTGGCGGACGTGTGCTGCTCGCCGGTGCTGCTCGCGGCGGACGAGTGGCAGGTGAGTGCGACTGAGTGCGACTGAGTGCGACTGAGTGCGACTGAGTGAGACTGAGTGCGACTGAGTGCGACTGAGTCCTAACGAGTGCCTCTCTGAGTGCATGCTGATTGCGACCCCTATCAGGCGGGCCGGCTACTAAGCGGCGTGCGCCACCTCGACGACTTCGGTCGCGCGAGTCAGCGGCTGGTCGCGCAGGCCGTGGAAGCTGTGGAAGCTGTGGAAGTGTGTGGCCACGTTCACACCAGATTCACACCCACCGCGGCCCTGGCGCACGAGTACGCCGCCTTGCTGCGGCGCGAGCGAGCGGCGGCGGCGGCTGCGGCGGCTGCGGAGACGTGGACGGGGTCCCGCGTGGTGGACTCGATCATGCTCGATGGCTTGGCCGGGGGCTTCAAGACTCTGATGGACGAAACCGACGGTTTGGGCAGTGACGAAACCGACGAGGAGGTTTTGTCAACGGTTTCGTCACTGGCGAGGAGGGCGGCGGCGGCCACTGACGAAGCCGACGCGGCTCGACGCAAGCTCCTCGCGGTGGCGTTGCCGTTACGGACGCTCGTGCAGCTCCATCGCGAGATTCCCCTCTCCCCACAGGACGAGGCCAGCGCCGAGATGGGCGCCGAGAGGACCCACCCAGCGCAGTTGGCAGGCGCCGAGATGGGCGCACCTCCTCACGGCTCAACGACAGTCGCCGAGTTGGGCGCCAGCGCACCGCCACCGACTTCCTTCACACCGACTCCCTTCACACCGACTTCCTTCACACCGACTTCCTTCACACCGGCAGGCCTCGCCTCCCTTGCCGCACCGCCGCGCGTATCCGCCGCCGACTCCGCCACCGACTCCGCCACCGTCCCTGCTACGGCCACCGCTCCCGTGCTGCTGCGCGGCGCCTCACGTCGCTGGCTCGCCCCGGGCGCCAAGTCCGCCAAGGCGCTCAACCTCGAGCTGCTCCACTCGCTCAACACGACGCTCCGCCTGGACGAGGAGACGATGCTCAACACGACGCTCGCGGAGCTTCGGCATGTCGGCGAGAGACTGGATGCTTCCTTATTTGGTAGGAGGCCCTCGGAGGCCCTCGGCTCTGCCGCATCGAGCACGGCGGCTCCCAACTGTCGCGCCGGTCCATCGGTGAATCAAGGCGGCGGCGGCGGCGGCGGTGGCGGCGGTGGCAGCGGCGGCGGCGGCAGCGGCGGCGCCGGTGGCGGCGCCGAAGCTGACGCCGGCAGCGCCGACGGGCAGGGGGACGGCGCGCACAGCGGCGAGGCCGCGGCGTCCCCATCCCTGCTCACGCTCCTGTTTCGTCAAGGCGTCTGCATGCGCCTCTCCGTCCCTAATCTGGCTGCATGCCTTCTCCATCGACGCCTCGTGCCTGCGCCGACGCAGCCGCCGTTCACGGCCACCGTTCACACCTCCTCCTCTGCTGCAGCTCCGTGGGGGCGCCCGCCACAGCGCGGCTTCGAGGAGTGGACGGAGCTTGCGAGGGCGGGGGTGGGAGGGCTGACGATCGCCCTTTCCACAGCCGGCATCGAGGCGGTTCCAAATTTGGTTCCAAATTTGGACGTGCTCGGCGACGCGGCTCGTGCACCGACGGGCAGCCCCCCTCGCCCTCGCCCTTCTCCTTCAACGGCGACGCGCCGAACCGCGAGCGCCGTGTCGGGCGCGGTGCCTGCTGCAGAGCAGTTGCGGGAAGCCAGCTTGGGGCTCGTGTGGAAGAGGCGCACGTCATGGAGCGTGCGCCTGTGCTCCCTCGCCGTCTTTGACGGAACCGTCCAGTTGCCATCTTTGGGAGGTGGAGCGCGGAGCAACCTCGCCGGAGGGGACGTCGCCCTCCAAGGGAGTGTGAATGGGAGTGTGAATGGGAGTGTGAATGGGAGTGTGCCCCGCCGTGCTGCCCAGGGAGTGTGCACCGAGGCCTTCTCCTCCTGTTCACACCCAGGGAGTGTGCACCGAGGCGTTCACACCGAGGCCTCCTCCTCCGCCGCCGCGCTGGACGCGCTGCTCCCACGTGCGGTCTCGTCAATTCCACAGCTGGGCGCTGAGGAGAGCGCTGTGGAATCCCTCGCGCGCCCCGAGAGCATGCATATCTCGCAGCGCGAGATCCTTGACGAGACGCGTGCTGGCGGGCTCGCCCGGAATGCCGCCGCTGTGGGGAAGCTCCTTCGCTCGCTCTTCACAGGGGGCAAGGGGCACGGGCCTGTGAAGAGCAGCCACGCCGATGAGCGCAGCCGCCGATCTCCCGCGGGCGAGGTCGGAGATCGCATCGAGCTCGAGGCGGAGGCCGAAGCCGCGCGCCACTTTGGCGAAGCGTACGTGCCGAGTGGAGATCTGTCGTCGCAGGTACTCGTGCCTGCTTCTAATTGCCTCTGATTGCCTCTGATTGCCTCTAATTGCCGAGTGGGGATCTCTCGTCGCAGGTACTCGTGCCTGCCTCTAATGACCTCTAATGACCTCTAATTGCCTCTAATTGCCTCTAATTGCCTCTGATTGCCTCTCATCGTCGCAGATACTCGTGCTTGCGGCCACCGTGGTCCGTCCCGAGGTCACATCTCCCGAGGCCACACAGGTGCGCTTCGTCGGTCGCATCTCCGCGCTCGAGATCGTGTACAAGCGCGAGCTCGTCCTCGCAGTGGCGCAGTGGCTTGCCTGCCTCAAGGAGCTCAGGTCCGCAGGGGCTGCTACCAAGTCCGCAGGCGCTGCTGCCAAGTCCGCAGGGGCTGCTACCAAGTCCGCAGGCGCTGCTGCCAAGTCCGCAGGGGCTGCTACCAAGTCCGCAGGCGCTGCTGCCAAGTCCGCAGGCGCTGCCACCAAGTCCGCAGGCGCTGCTACGATTGCGCCCGGCTCGGCCGTCGATGCTGCCAGTAGTGTCCATGGCTCCAAATATGGGACTACCGCTGGTTCCAAACATGGGCCGGCCGCAGCTGCCTCCAAAGGCAGTGCGACCGCCAACGGCAGTGCGACCGCCGCAGCGGTTGCGATCTCGGCGCCAAGATGGAGCGTCTCGCTCGATCTCAAGGCCGAGATGCCGATGCTCATCTTCCCGCTGCTGCCGTCGCACGCGACCTCGCCGCGCGCCCGGTACGACGCGCCAACGTCCGGCGACCCCGCCGGGCACAGCGCCGTGTCGAGCGGCGCGGCGCGGAGCGGCAGCGTCCGCCGCCGCCCGACCTCAAGGACCGGCGCGGCGCCCAGTACGGCGCCACCGCCGGACGCTCACGACGGCGCGATGGAGGAGGGCGCGAGTGGCCGAGGAGGGGGCGCATGGTCGGGGGTTTCGTCAACGCCCGCCGAGCCGCGGCCCAATACTGCGCCCAATACGGCGCCGACCCCCTTGCGAGCGCTCGTGCTCGACTTCGGTCGCGTCGCCTGTTATCATGCGCCGCCCGCGGGCTTCGTGCGCGCAGGCAGCAGTGGCGGCGGTGCCCAATACGGCGCGGCCTCTCCGCCGGCGGGCGCGGGGGCGTCGGCGTCTCGAGCGCCCGGCACGACGCCAGTCGGCAGCGGCGGGCCCATATTTGGAACGGGTGCTGGCGGGGGGCACGGGGCGCCGAGTTGGGCGCCCAGTGGCGGCGCCGGTGGGGGGGCGGCCGAGGGCACGGGAGTTGACGAAGCGGGAGTTGACGAAGCGGGGGGTGACGAAGCGGGGGTCGCGGGTGCGCCCGGGGGAGGGGGGGACGGCCGTTGGGACCTCGAGCTGATCTGGGCGCACATGCATGCCGAGGTCCTCAGCTTGCCTCCAACGGCCATCGAGCGCGCCGCGCCGTTGTCGCTGTTGCAGGGCAGCGTGGCCCTCGGGGTCGAACTGGTCGCGGCAGTTGGTGCCCGTGACGGCGCGCCGGTAGGTGCCCGTGACGGCGCGGTAACGGACGGCGCCGCCACGGCGCCTGCAGGCGCTCGGGACGACGCTGCCTCGGCGCCGACAGGCCCGCTCGGGACGGCGCTCGGGCTCCGCGCGGGCGCGGTGGCGCTCGATCTGAGCTCGCTCGAGATTGTGATCTCGAGCGAGCTCAGTACGGCCATCATCAGCGCGCACTCGCAACTGACGCGTGCAGGGCGCGATGCCGCGAGTCTCGTCAATGCCGCGAGTCTCGTCAGCGCCGCACGGGCGAGCGTCCAGCCGCCGCTCGGGACGGCGCCGCCGAACAGCGCCGTTTTGGGCGCCGCGTCCTCGTCCTCGAGCGCGCACCTCGCCGCCTCCGTCGTCACTGTGAATGACTCCCGTCATCACGCCGTCACTGTGAATGGCTCGGAGTACAAGTCGGTTTCGTCAGAGCCCCCTCCTGTGGAAGCCGATCAGACCCCAAACTTGGGAGCTCGCGAGATTGAATCTCGAGCTCCGCGCTATGAACGGTCCGGCCCGGGGCGTGAACGCCTCTTCGCAAAGGCGCCCCTCGAGAGGCCCCGCGAGGAGATCGAAACTGGACGAAACTTGACGAAATCGGACGCCCCCGAGAGGCACCGCTCACCATTGCCGAAGCCGTTGGGACTGGAGGCGGCGGCGGCGCATGCAGGTGGTGCCCACGGCGGCGCGTTCACCGATCGAGGGGTCGAAGCACATGGGAGCATGGTTGAGCGTCTGGTGATTGCTGCTGATTGCGGCTGATGACGGCTGATGACGGCTGATGAAGCACATGGGAGCATGGTTGAGCGTCTGGTGATTGCTGCTGATTGCTGCTGATGACGGCTGATGACGGCTGATGACGGCTGATGAAGCACATGGGAGCATGGTTGAGCGTCTGGTGACGGCCGCCGATGATCGCCGCTGATTGCTGCTGATGACGGCTGATGACGGCTGATGACGGCTGCCGATGATCGCCGCTGGGTGCTGCTGATGACGGCTGATGACGGCTGATGACGGCTGCCGATGATCGCCGCTGATGGCTGCTGATGAGCCTCTGACAGCCTCTGATTGCTCTCCTCATCAGGTGGCGTTTGGCGGCGGCTCGGGATCGGATCGGCAGCGAAGGCCGAAGGAGATCGTGAGCTCGGTGAGCTCGACGGGCGGAGATCCTGCCTCGGCGGGTGCGGTCCACCCTAATATGGAAGATCTCTGGTGGGCCAAAGCCATCGCTCGGCGCATGCATAAGGGCGTCGTGACGGGCGCGGAGCCCGTCCATTCCCCCGGCAGTTCCCCCGGCTATTCCCCCGGGGCGGAGGCGCGGCGGGTTTCGTCAGAGCTGATGAGGGCGCGCGAGGCGAGGGTGGCGATGCTCTTCGAGCGGGCACGGCGGGCCACCCGCGCGCCGTTTCGGGCGATTCCACAGCCCCCGATGCCCGAGCCAATTCCGCGCCGGCGCCGTGCTGAGCGCCCCGCCCCGCACCCGCCGCTTCGGCTGCTTTGGGCGTCGCCGGGCTTCCAAATGGGGAATTCGTTGGCGGAGTTTGTCGAGGCACGGGCGCCATCATCCTCATTATCCTCATCACGGGATTCGTCAACTCCCCTTCTTTCACATTCACAGCGCTGGTTCAGCCCCGGTGGCCATGGCGCCGTGCTGAGCGCCTCCAGCAGTGACGCGCCGACGCCCAGCACGGCGCCGACGCCCTCGCTCGACGACGTCGCCGCCACTCCCACTCGCGCCCCTGATGAAACTCGACCGGCGGCGGCCCCTGCCCGCACGGCATGCGTGACGAAACTCGACGTGCTCCTCCGAGCAGACGCCATTACCATCTCCACAGCCGCGCCCGCTGCAACCCCGGTGGCGGCGCTCGGAACGGCGCTCGGAACGGCGCTCGGAACGGCGCTCGGAACCGTTGCGGCGGCGGCGGAGTCGGCGCCACCACCGCCCCCCCCCGAGGCAAGGCTGATGACCCTCCTGCTCACGGGCACGTCTCTGCACCTGACGAGGCTCGACGTTCCGCGCCGCGCCGCACACCTACCGCCGCTCCCGGTCCATTCCAAATATGGCGATCTGACGAATTCTCGCGGGAGCAAAGTTCTCGAGGCTTCGGTAATTGCATGCTGATTGCGTCTGATGGCCTTGGAGGACCTCGGATGGCATACCTGAGTGCCTGCCTGAGTGCCTCCTTCATCATAATTGCCTTCTTCATCAGGTACACATTGAGAACTTCGAGCTGATCGATGCCCGCGCGGTGCGTGTGGACGAGACGGCGCCTCCTGCATCGGCGCCCAATACGGCGCGGCGCACCTCGGTGTGGGGAAGCTTTCCCACAGCCGCCACTACAACTGCCGACCCTGCCGCCGCCGCCGCCGCCGCCGCCGCCGCCGCCGCCGCCGCTGCCGCTGCCGCCGGGGACGGAAGTTACATGGAAGGTTCGCCACGGCCGGCGCATCTGCACGCAGGCAGCTTCAATGCCCGGCACAGCGCGTCGCCGCGGCGCCAGAGCTTCGAGGTGACGGGTGCGGGCGTCGATCTGTGTAACGGCTTCTATTCGTTCTATGTGCCCGAGGACGCGCACACGGCGGAGAGGGCCGCGCTCGGGTTTGGGAAGCCCCTGTTCCGTAACCAGCACGGCGCTCTCATTAACTGGAGTGACACCGACTGGACGCGCCGTGCTGGGCACCCTGCAGGCATCGGCTGCTGGGGGATTGAGTACGAAGGCCATCATCGGTGCGTGTTGACCACTGATGACCACTGATGACCACTGATGACCACTGATTGGGGAATTGAGTACGAAGGCATCATCGGTGCGTGGTGACCACTGATGACCACTGATGACCACTGATTGGGGAATTGAGTACGAAGGCCATCATCGGTGCGTGTTGACCACTGATGACCACTGATGGCATCGATTGCGTCTGATGACCTCTGATTGGACTGGGTGACCTCTCTCATCAGGTACCTGACGCGCGGCGACACGCCCTTCCCACCGGAGACGGGCTGGGTGGTCCGCAAGGACTTCGGCGTCGCCCCCGCCCCCACAATCCACAAGCCAATGCATGCTCATTCGCAGAGCTTCCGGCGCCAATCATCATCGCCTCTTGGCGCTGCAGCGGCCGCAGCAGCCGCAGCGGCCGCAGCTGCAGACAAGAGTGGAGGTGGCACGGGCGACAGCCTCAGCGTGCCTACCATCGCCGCCGAGACGAGTGTACCGCCTTTGTGGGTACTGCCCTCACCCATCGTCGCGTGGCCGTCCGTGCAGGCATCCCGTGCACGCAGCCCGACCGTGCATGCCTCCCTCTCGATCTGCCTACCCGAACCGGTCGCCCACGACGCCGCCGATGCGGCGGCCGGCGGCGCGGTGACGCCGCCCACGACGGCGTCGCTCAAGACGACGCCGTCCAAAAATGGACGAGATCTGCTGCGTGACTCATTGGAGCAGAGCGTGAGTGCATCTCCGCAGCCGGAGATCTGGCTGGAGGCGCACCTGTCGCAGCCGCGGCTGCTGCTCAAGCCTCTGTTGCTGCTCCAGTCGGCAGACGTACTGTTGCCCATCGTCGATCAGGTGAGATGATGATCCCTGATTTCCTCCCTGATTGCCTCCCTGATTACCTCCCTGATTGCCTCTTTGATGGCTGCTCCGTGACTGCGGCTCCTTGATTGCGGCTCCAATTCCACCGACGGCTCCTTGATTGCGGCTCCAATTCCACCGACGGCTCCTTGATTGCGGCTCCAATTCCACCGACGGCTCCTTGATTGCGGCTCCAATTCCACCGACGGCTCCTTGATTGCGGCTCCAATTCCCCCGACGGCTCCTTGATTGCGGCTCCAATTCCACCGACGGCTCCTTGATTGCGGCTCCAATTCCACCGACGGCTCCTTGATTGCGGCTCCGAGTCCACCGACGGCTCCTTGATTGCGGCTCCGAGTCCACCGACGGCGCGCTCCCCTCCCCCATCGTCGACCAGATGCTCGCGACGAAGGTGCTGCTCGCCGCCGAGCGAGCCCGCGCTGTGAATGTGAATATGTCCACTGTGGGGAACCCCGTCAAGCCAGTGGGGATCGGGCCCCTCCACCTCACCATCCTCTTGGACGAGGGCGTGCTCGCTTTTGCGCTCCCCGCGTCCCCCGACGTGACGAAGCCCTGGGGGCAGCTCCTCACCCACCACGGCGCCCGCCTCGACGCCCACCTTGCCTCGCCCACCCAGGACCAAATTGGAATGCGATGGGACGTGGCCGTTTCGCTCTGCCCGTCGGGCCGCATGGACGCGCCGCACCGAGCGCTCCCCAGGGGTTCGTCAGCTTCGTCATCGAAGGGAGGCTCCTCCGAAGACCTCGGCGCCCATCACGGCGCCACGACCACCTTCACCTCCGACGCCGCCGCCGCCGCCGCCGCCGCCGTCGCAGCCGCCGCCGCTGCTGCCGCTGCCGCCGCCGCGTCCACGTCGCCGCTCACTGGCGAACAGATGGCAGCGGCGGCGGCGCGCGCCTCGCACGCCGCGCATCTCGCGTCCATCCTCGCGATCGCGGAGCCGCTCATACCGCAATGCTGCCTCGATGCAGCGACTGAGCTCTCTGACACGCATGGTTCGCACGTTCAGCTGGCGCTCGCCTCCCGGGATCCAAAGTGAGGGGCGCTGATGAGTACTGATGAGCACCGATGAGTACCGATGAACGCTCTGATGAGCACTGATGAGCACCGATGAGCGCTGATGGGCACTGATGATCACTGGCATGCTCGGTGCCCCGTTTCGTCAGTCGCAAGATTCGTGGCTCCTTGATTGCATGATGATGTCATGCTGATTGCGCACTCATTCGCTCGGTGCCCCGTTTCGTCAGTCGCAAGATTCGTGGCGCACGTCGCTTCAGCATCCTACCTGGCGCCGACGTGGGCGTGATGGATGGCGTCGAGCGCACGGTGCACCGAGCGGCCCAACTGCAACTCAAGGAGCTTGTGGTCTTGATCCCCACGGCGCAGGCGAGTGCCACTCAGTGCCACTGAGTGCCACTGGGTGCCACGGAGTGCCACGGATGGACATGGATTGACACTGATGGCCACTGATGGCCACTGATGATGAGTGCCACTGATGGAGTGCCAAATGTCCACTACCCGACGGCCTCCCTTCTTCACACCCGCTTTCTTCACAGCTTATCTCGCTCTTCGCGTGCGCCACGGCGCTGTACCGGGCGGCGCGGGCGCCGGCAGCGCGGCTGCACGCCCAGACCCGCACCGTGAGTGCGCTGCTGACGATGCCTGCGCCACCAGGGAGCCACACTCTCCTCGATTACGCGCCGGTGACACACGCAGCCTCGCCCGCCCGACGTACAGCCTACGCACGCGCCCAGCTCGAGCATCTCGTGATCGCGGCCAAGGAAGGAGGAGGGGCGTCTGAGGCTGGGCTTGTCGCCCATAAGCGGGCAATGGCCGAATGGCTGCAATTGAGTGCTCTCAAGGAGAAGAGACGGACGCCCTGGCCGACAACGCATCTCGTCCTTCGCGCACAGAACGTGGGTCTGATGGGCACTGATTGCCTTTGATTGCGGCAGAGGTCCTCTGATGACCTCCCTCTGATGACCTCCCTCTGATGATCTCCCTCATTAGGTCGCGTGGCCCGCGCTCCGACGGGGCTTCCTTCCACAGCCCTGATGACCTCTGATGACCTCCTCCTGATGACCTCCTCTGATGACCTCCCTCTGATGACCTCCCTCATCAGGTCCGTCTCTTCCTCATCGATGACTTTAGCGGCGCACACCAAATGGATGACGAACCCATCCTCGAGCTACACGTGGCCGAGGCGTACGCTACCGGTAAGTTGACCCCCCTGGTGACCTCCCTGATGACATCTCTGATAATCTCCCTGATGACGTCCTTGATGACGTCCCCGATGACGTCCTTGATGACGTCCCTGATGACGTCTCTGACCGCCGCCGCGCTCGTCTGAGTGCACAGTCCATCGAAACGGCGACGGCGGCGTTGACGACCGCGCCGTCTCGGCACGTGGCGGCATGGCGATCGAGCTACGAGGGATGAGTGAGCGTGCAAGGCTGTGGGAACCTTTGGTAGAGCGCACACTCGTCTGCTTTCATGCGCATCAAGAACCTACCGAGCCACCTACCAAATTAGGGCGTATGCCACCTGCCAAATTAGGGCGACTGGATCACGATCTAGCTGCGCCAACTGCCAGCGCTGTCGTGAGCGACGGTGCTGCCGCCGCTGCACCTCCTTCGGCGGCTGCTGCTGCCCCTGCCGTCAGCGGTGGCGGCGCTGACGGCGCTGGTGCCGGGGCGTGCGCTGGGAGCGCCGTGCTGGGCATCTGCGGCGGCAGTGCTTCGACCACTCTTGGTCCAAATTTGGAAGCTTCCAGATTAAGGTTTATGGATCGCCTGAGTCAGACAGTGCAGCGCCCATCACGGCGCTTGTCTGCGGGTCCGCCAGATCTTGTGGCGCCCAGCACGGCGCCTGCACGCGGGAGGATCAGCAGAGGCGCCAACGGCAGCGGAGGCGGCAGCGGCGGCAACGGCAGCGGCGGTGGTGGTGGCGTCAGCGGTGCCGATGGCGCCGTCACGGGCGCCTCGACGAGCAGCAGCAGCAGCAGCAGCAGCAGCAGCAGCAGCAGCAGCAGCAGCGGCGGCGGCGGCGCCGGGGAGGCCGACGCTTCCACCACGCGGCTGCGCGTCTGGCTCCCTCGCCGTCTTAACATCAACATCTCACAGCAGTACCTCCGCTTCGGACGGCGGCTAGTCGACTTTCTCGACGCGGCTAAGGACGCGGTCGAGGGCGCCGCCGCGGGCACCGCGCTCTACGAGCCACTGCATGCATCCATCTCGTCAGAGGACGGTGCGACCCTAATTAGGAATGCGAAGGCCATCCCCCCGCCGCCTCCCCCGCCCCCCGCGTTGCACCGGTCGGGGGGCGGGGGCGCTCGGCACGGCGCTCGTGCCACGGCGGATCCGCGCTCGGGTTCCCTAATTAGGAAGGCGGAGGTTCAATCTCCGCTCGATGTGCTCGGCGCGCTGCCGTGGGCAGGGCCGGAGGTTTGGCTGGTGAGTGCTCCTGATGGCAACTGATTGAAGAGCTGATTGAAACTGATTGTGCTGGAGTGCAACTGAGTGGTAGGATGGCCCTGGATGGCCCTGGAGCATAGTCACTGCTTGCGAAAAGATGGCCACTGAGGACCGTTGATGATCACTGATGATGATGATGATGATGATGATGATGATGATGACCACGATGGGCACTGATGACCGATGATGGCCGCGGAGTGCAGGTTAACACGCTCGGTACGACGCTCTACGTGCACGCCGTCGGCACCGGCTTGCTCTGGGCCGTCCCGCATGGGTGCAAGCTCCGCGTGGGCCCAGAGACCCTCGTCCTCGGCGCCGAAGGCGATTCCCATGGGCACGTGGCCGCGGTGCGTTGATGGCCATTGATTGCCTGCCTTGCATGCAAGTGCTCACCACGGCGCCGAGGGCGATTCCCATGGGCACGTGGCCGCGGTGCGTTGATGGCCACTGATGGCCACGGATTGCCACGGATTGCCACGGCGCTCGGCATGGCGCTCGGGACGGCGCTCGGCGCGGCGGCGCGGCACGGCGGCGCGGCAGGTCGCGAGCCGTGCGCGCTCACCACGGCGCCCCCTCCTCTTCCCCACAGGTGCGCTCGCCGGCGGCGCGCCAGGTCACGAGCGCCTGGCACAGCGCGAGCGCCTGGCACGACGCGCACGGTGAGAAGCTGCCAGCGGGCGAGATTGCTGGGAGCTCATCGAGGCTACTCACGGCCCTGGTTCGTTCCGTTCACACCCCAAATGCGGGCATCGGCGCCGTGTCGGGCGCGGGCGCCGTGTCGAGCGCCACGCGCGCCTCATCCGTACCGAGCGGCGCCGTGCCGGGCGGCGTTGTGCCGGGCGGCGTCGTGCCGGGCGCGCCGTCGCGTCGAGGCTCGAGCTTCGCGCCCGGCACGGCGCTGGGCCACGCCGCCGAGTGGGGCGCAGCGCCCACGAGCGGAGGCGCCGTCGTGGGCGGGGGCGCCGTCGTGAGCACCCTCGACGCGCGCGGGAACGCCCACTTGCATGCGGAGATGCGGGAGCTGCGGCATGCATTATCGGACGGCGCGCCGAGCTTGCTCGAGCGTCGGCTGTGGAAGGCGGTGCGTGCGGCTGATTGCCTCCTGATTGCCTCCTGATTGACACTGATTGCCTTGCTCGAGCGTCGGCTGTGGAAGGCGGTGCGAGCGGCTGATTGCCTCCTGATTGCCTCCTGATTGACACTGATTGCCTTGCTCGAGCGTCGGCTGTGGAAGGCGGTGCGTGCGGCTGATGGCGGCTGATGGCGGCTGATTGCCTCCTGGATGGCCACTGATGGCCACTGATTGCCACTGATTGCCACGCCGATTGGCGCTGATGGTACGTGCCGCTGATTGCCTCTGATTGCCACTGATTGCCACTGATTTCCACTGATTTCCACTGATTGCCATGATTGTCGCTGATTGCCACTGATTGCCACGCCGATTGGCGCTGATGGGACGCGCCGCTGATTGCGCAGGTGCTCCCGAAAGGTGATTGCGCTCAGGACGGCGCGTCGGAGGCGGCGGAGGCGGCTGCCGAGGAGGCGCGAGATGACATCTCCGACGGAGGTTCGAGCGAGAGCGCCGTCTCGGGCGACGAGGGTGACGAAGCGCGGGAGGGGGGG
>Ga0210241_101288_pt1 | contig 19481 bp, 31 predicted proteins | sample ChrtobMetP5a_8mM_FD_155488 | JGI IMG/M metagenome (GOLD analysis project Ga0210241, IMG submission 155488) | Chrysochromulina tobin associated microbial communities from unialgal haptophyte culture, Seattle, Washington, United States - P5a_8mM | ecosystem: Host-associated > Algae > Haptophytes >...
TACGTGTAAAATACATGCACAATGTTAAGGATACATGTATTCTCTTGGATTGTAACAGAACATGTAGGATACATTTGAGATACATCAGGATACATTCGGGATACATGTATCCTGCAGGATACATGCAAGATACATGCAGGATACATGCAGGATACATCAGGATACGTATTGTATAGGAAACCCCCCCCAATTTGTATAGGAAACCCCCCCTAACCCGGGGTCCCCCACGCTCGCTCGAGGCTCGTGGTCGCGGTGGTTCACGTTTTTTTCCACGTCCATTCGCTGCAAGGCGGGCGGAGGCGTCGACTTCTCTCTCTCGCGCTCGCAAGAGAAGTCAAGAAACTCAAGATTACTCTTCACACTCACGAAAATCCCTGCCTCCCAGAGCAACCCTCCCTCCCCAAGGAGGTGCGGAAATCGAAGCAGGACCGTGCGGTGTGCGCCAAGGTGCTTTCGCCTCTGCGTCCAGGTACAAGCCCCGATGGTAGAGTCGGCAGTTGTCAAAGCTCATGTGGTTGCCGAGGGTCGCGTGGAGTCGAAGGGCCATGCGGATCCAGAGGGCGAATATGACGGGGCGGTTAGGGCCCACCTTCGCCTTGGCATCACGTGGCGAGGCTTTCAGGCATTCTGCCAACAGGAGCTTGAGATACAAGATTCCCTGTTCATGGCGCCAGGGATGATTGCGATGTTCAAGGATGTTCACGAGGTGAGAGCGAGGTGGGGATACACTGCTCCGGGAGAGCACGACGCATGGATCGCGGAGGCGTACCCCGATGAGCTGACGTGTTACGACCTGAATGCGGCGATCAAGAAATGGCTGCGCGCCAACAATGCCGCGGACAAGAGCGTGTGCGAAGTTCTACAGGCGCGTGGATTCGTCGACAGCGCCGACAAGAAACTGGCCGTTGGCCCTGCGGCCTCCTTTCTTTCACACACGCAGAAGGAGAACCCATGGGAACTCTACATGTGTATGAGTCACCTGCACCTAGGCCGGCGCGGGCTGGAGCCTAAGCTACCCATCTGGGTGGATGCGTGTTCTCTGCGGCAGTGTGCGAACAACGAGTTCCGCGCGGATGAGGTTGTTCATCTCATCAAGGAGATCGGGTTTACGTACGTGAGCATGGACTATGAGGGTGCCTACTCGACGCGCAGCTTTTGCCTTCTCGAGACCTATGCTGCGGTAGTGGCGCAGCAACCGCTGTCAGTGCGTGAAGCTGAGGATTCATTCTGGTGCTGCAACCCACTCACCTGGTGCTGCTGTATACGCATGCTGCCGTGCTATGATCCCGGCTTCGCTGCGGTCGACTCTGCGAGTGCGCAGTGCTGGTCGCCTGAGGATAAAGTGAAGATCGACGAGTACATCGCCAAAAACGTGGAGGGTGGCCATGTGACGATCAATCAGATCATGGATCGCGAGGCGGTGCGTGGCTTCAGGCAGAAGCAACTCTTCTTATTCAACATTTTATGCTGCTTTCCATGCCACTGCTGCTGTTTGATCGCCAAAATCACATGTCCTGCGCTACGGCCATGGGTATGGGATTCGTGCACGAGCGTGTGAGCACGAAGGGCCATGCATAGTGCATAGCGCAAGGGGAGAGTTGAGTTTTGGGGTGATCCGTGGGGCGATCGGCCACGCTTACCGCTTACATGCGCTATCTGCATACAATACCTCTTGCCGCAGACAGCTTATCACACCGCAGATGGCTGTTTCCTCAAAGAGAGGCCTTTCATAAGTAAGTCCTAATTTGTTTCCTGCGGATTTCGGCAAGAGCAAACCACAATGACGGACTCCGCCCTCAACATCGCTCGCACGCTGCTCGACCTCGAGCCAGACGTGTTGCTCCTCTGCCTCGCGCACGTGGGTGCAAGCGGCCTTGGGCACCTCGTCGCCGTCAACAAGTTCTTCGCCATCCTGTGTGCGGAGCACTCGTCGCACACCCCATTCCTGGCGTCGACGGTGGCATCGGGGCTGGGTGCCGCGCATGCCGCGCTCGAGCCGCAGTGCAGGTCCGCCCCCTCGGTCGGACTCTTCTTTTCCTCCGAGCCGCTCTGCTCGGGCCGGCGATCCAAGACGTTCTCCGCCGAGCTCACGCGAATGGCGAAGCGGCTGCCGGCCTCAGCTCACATGATCGGGTGCAACACGCACCGCATCGTGACGACGCAACGCGACGCCGTTCAGTCCGGCGGCGGCGATAAGAAGGTCGCGCTGCAGCTCGGCCACTTCCCGGAGGCGAAGATCGGCTCCTTCACGCTGTGCCCCGAGGATGCGTGCAAACTAGGGTGGGATCCCGACGACCTCGAAGACGAGCCCTGATTGCCTCTGATGGCCTCTGATGATGCTCGATTGATGACCTCCCTCATCAGGCGGGATCCCAACGACCTCGACGACGACGCGCTGTTCACAGACCTGCTCACACACGTGGGGGCTCTCGGCGGAGAGCCGTGGAAGGTCTTCGTGGTGATCCTGGTCGGCATGAACGCGGGCGGCTTCCAACAACGGCTCCTCGAGGTACTCCAAGCTGCCCATCCGACCGCCTCGGATGGCTTCTGATTGCATATGATGACCTTCCTCATCAGGCACTCCAAGCTGCCCATCCGACCGCCTCGGATGGCTTCTGATTGCATATGATGACCTCCCTCATCAGGTACTCCAAGCTGCCCATCCGACCGCCGCCATCATCGGAGGTGTCGCGACCGGTACACACCTGGTGCGCTGATGAGCTCTGATTGCCGCTGATGAGCTCTGATTGCCGCTGATGAGCGCGTCTGAGTGCGTCTGAGTGCGTCTGATTGCCACCTTCATCAGGTGCGTGCCCACGGCGGCGCGATAACGGCTCTCGAGGATGGGCTCGGCTGCCTCATGTTTGGCGGCAACGTGCCTCTCGTCGCCCTGGTCTCGCGAGGAGCGGAGGCCATCAGTGGAACGTAAGTGCTGATTGCCTCTAATGACCACTGATTGCCTCTGAGTGCCTCTGATTGCCTCTGATTGCCTCTGATGGCCTCCCTCATCAGGTACCGGATGGCCGAGTGCCTTGCATGCAAGTGCTCACCCGGGCGCCCTTCTCTCCCTAATTAGGTACCGGATGGCCGAGTGCACGACTACGACCAGTCCCACATCCAGCGACGGCAATCAGCTGTCATCAGAGAGCGGAGTCGTGGCATGCGTCAGCGTGACGGCCGCCGCACCGGCCGGCGCCGTCTCGGGCGCGATCGACGAGACGATGCCCGGGCGAGCGGTGCCCGTGATGGACGCGATCATGAGTGCCATCGAGGCGGCGGGTACGCTGATTACCACTGATGACGTGCCTTGCATGCAAGTGCTCACCCCGGCGCCCTTCTCTCCCTAATTAGGTACGGCGGCGCGTCGCGGCGTGCTGCTTGGGATTTCTGCGGATCCGTCGACGGAAGGGTGAGTGACGCTGATTGGATGTGATGAGGGCTGATTGGATGTGATGAGGGCTGATTGGATGTGACGACGCTGGCCTCTTGATGAGATCTGATGACCTCTGATTGCCTCCCTCATCAGGTACACGCTGCACCAGCTCGATCGCTCTCTCTTCGACCAAAGTACTCGCTCCCTCCTACTCCATCCGAGTGACAACGGCGGGCGCACGAGCATCGAACAGTGGCGCTCTGGGGCGATGCGCCTGTACGCGCTCTGATGGCCTCTGATGGCCTCTGATGGCCTCTGATGGCCTCTGATGGCCTCTGATTGCCTCTGATTGCCTCTGATCGCCTCGGATTGCCATTTGCGCTCTGGGGCGATGCGCCTGTCGCCGCCGAAACATGCAATCGCGACGCGCATGCAGGTGCTCATCACGGCGCCCACTGGTTCCCCACAGGTACGCGCTCGACGCCGAAGCATGCAAGCGCGATGTGCATGCAAAGCTGCGCCACGTGGCCGAGCGCATCGAGCGTGATCACGAGGAACTCCTCGGCGCGGTCATGTTCACATGCTCTGGTGAATACCCCTCTGATGACCTCTGATGACCTCTGATGACCTCTGATGACCTCTGATGACCTCTGATGACCTCTGATGACCTCTGATGACCTCTGATGATCTCTGGGATGGCCTCTCTGATGACCCTCTGATCGCCTTCTCTCAGCATGCACACTCACATTCACAGGACGCGCCGAGGGCTTTTTTGGGGAGGCTGCATTCGACGCCGCTGCGTTTGCAAGCCGCTTCGGCCTCGGTGCGTTGCCTGCAATTGCCTCGCTAAAGGCCACACGAATGACCACACGAATGGGCTTCGCTAATGGCCTCGCTTGGCTTAACTAATGGCTTCGCTAATGGCCTCCCTTGATAACCTCCCTTGAATGCCTCCCTTGATTGCCTCCCTTGATTGCCTCCCTTGAATGCCTCCCTTGATAACCTCCCTTGATTGCCTCCCTTGATTGCCTCCCTTGATTGCCTCCCTCATCAGGTGCAAGCTCGATCGGGATGTACGCTGGCGGCGAGATTGGGCCTCAAGCGCTCGCGGATGCGCCGCCCTCGCGCGCCACCCAGGTGCGAGATTGGCCCTCTGATTACTCTTTAATTGACGAGATTGGACCTCTGATTCCTCTTTAATGGACGAGATTGGACCTCTGATTCCTCTTTAATTGAATTCTGATTGCGACTAGTTCGTAGCCTCGGATAGACCCTCTGATAGACCCTCTGATGGCCCTCTGATGGCCGTCCGGATTGGGCAGGTGGGCAACGCAAGCCTTCAAGGATTCACCGCCGTCTACGGTCTGTTTATCGTGCCCCACCGCACGGCTGCCCCACTAGAACTTGCCTTCTCCGACGACGCTGCGGTCGCTGCCGCGTACGCTCGCACGCGCCCCCAGCCCACGGCGGACGCGAGGTGCATGCAAGTGCTCACCACGGCGCCCTCCTCTCCCCACAGGTACGTGGGCTGCCCATCCCGATGCCCGTCGGGTGCATGCAAGTGCTCACCACGGCGCCCTCCTCTCCCCACAGGTACGCTCGCACGCGCACGCAGCCCGCGGCGGTGGCTGCCGCGAAGGCAACCGCGGCGGCGGCGGCGGCGGCGGCGGCGGCGGCGGCGGAGCGAGCGGCGGCTGGTCGGTCGATGGTGGAGCTCGCCGAGGCGCTTCGGGCTCTGACCGCGGGGAAGCTCAAGAAGATGATGGGGCGGCTGGGCATTGGGTTCATACCTGGGCTTGAAAAGGAAGAGTACGTGGCCTCTGAGTGCCTCTGAGTGCCTCTGAGTGCCTCTGAGTGCCTCTGAGTGCTTCTGATTGCCTCGGATTGCCTCGGATTGCCTCCGATTGATTCTGATTTCATCTGATCGCCTCTGATTGCCTCTGATTGCCCTAGGAGTGCCTCGGAGTGCCTCGGAGTGCCTCTAGTGACCTCTGATGGCCTCCCTCATCAGGTACGTGACCGAGATTGCCAAGCATGACTTCGCCGAAGAGGCGCTGCGCGAGGCGCAAGAGTAGAAGGAATCACTGCCAACGCAAGTGGCGGCCGAGGAGGCGGGGGGCGCAATGGGCCCGTGCGGTGACCTGTGTGACTGTGTCCAAAAGGACCACGTCCACGATAGCTCCCACTGTACCTGACGGCTTGGACGGGGACATGTGTATGACGGCGGAAGTGGTGGGTATTAGGTGGGTATGGGTACGGTTAGGTTGGTATACGTGTGCACGCATCAGGCCTCTGCCTAGTGTGCCTACTCTGTTACAGTATGTAAGGCCACCTCTCGCTATAATCTCCTTGCTCGTGGCCTCTCGGCTCTCGCACCACCATGCGCACCACTCGTACCACAGTATCCGCTCTGGACACCTTGACCTTATTGTGCTAACCACCACTTAATTACTCTCAGCGCCGAGGTGTGCAAACCACCGTGAAGGTCGATTTCCCTCGCACGTATGTGTTCTCGAAAGCCCATCATTACTGCCCCGGCAATACTCGTCGAGTTGATGTCAATAATTGATGCCGGCAGTCAATCCCAAGGCCTCGTCCCCATCGAGACGCGGCAAGTAAGCTATGAGCAACGGCATGACGAGCAGTAGGGCTGGGATCACGACCGCGATCCAGACGCCGCGTGTGTGCAACACAGCTGCCACGCCGTCTGCTGTACTCGGCGTGAACGGGCAGAAATCTGGCTGCGAGCCGCAAGCCTCGTGCAAAAGGGCGTTCTCGGCCTCGACAGGGTAGGCGTCAGGTCGCCGGGCCTTGATTGGCCGCGCAGGGCTGGACTGGATCCCGCCCATAGCGTGTTCACCCACGCGCGCGCGTCGCGGGAAGGGACTGCCAGGGATGAAAGAGATTCGCGGTCGCGGAGATTGAAGAATCGGCGGAAGGCGAGCGCGCCGTTTCTTTCTTCGCCTCCCCCTTCGCGCGCTGGCCGGGCACAAACTCAGTAACTTATGTTGTTTCGACTAATTAGCTTGCTTCAAACTCAACACCACACAGGACACCACACGCACTCAGAACGGCTTTTCTCCACCGTGGTGTCACGGCGCCTTCCAAGCGCAGCAAGGCTCTCAAAACCCCACCGGCGACCCGCCCAGACTGTATTTGACTGTATAGATAGATAGTTGTTCGAACCTTGCGATTCGATTCTGGTTTCCCCTCCGCATTCCCGCATTCCCGCATTCTGGCTCAATCAACATCAAATGCCAGTCCAAAACATAGGATGGCACTGGGAGGCACTTGGGTGGACCTGAGAATGCTGACATCGAAGCCGGCGGGCAGCGCGATCGACGTCATCGAGGAGCAGCCAAAGAAGACGCAATCACCGAGGCTCGTGAGGCTGGCAGGCAGCTCGATCGACATCATCGAGGAGCAGCCAGAGAAGACGCAATCACCAAGGCTCGTGAGGCCGGCGGGCAGCTCGATCGACGTCATCGAGGAGCAGCCATAGAAGGCGAACCCACCGAGGCTCGTGAGGCCGGCGGGCAGCTCGATCGACGTCATCAAGGAGCAGCCCTGGAAGGCGAACCCACTGAGGCTCGTGAGGCCGGCGGGCAGCGCAATCGACGTCATCGAGGAGCAGTCAACAAAAGCGTACCCGCCGAGGCTCGTGAGGCCGGCGGGCAGCGCGATCGACGTCATCGAGGAGCAGCGAGTGAAGGCGTGCTCACCGATGCTCGTGAGGCCGGCGGGCAGCTTGATCGATGTCAACGAGGAGCAGCCATAGAAGGTGCCATCACCGAGGCTCGTGAGGCCGGCAGGCAGCGCGATCGACGTCATCGAGGAGCAGCCCAGGAAGGTGTACCCACCGAGGCACGTGATGCCAGCAGGCAGCGCGATGGACGTCAACGAGGAGCAGCCATCGAAGGCGAACGCACCGAGGCTCGTGAGGCCGGCGGGCAGCTCGATCGATGTCATTGATGACCAGCCATCGAAGGCGTGCCCACCGATGCTCGTGAGGCCGGCGGACAGCGCGATCGACGTCATTGAGGAGCAGTCGTGGAAGGCGTACCTACCGAGGCTCGTGAGGCCAGCGGGCAGCTCGATCGATGTCATCGAGGAGCAGCCAAGGAAGGCGCACTCACCGATGCTAATGAGGCCAGCGGGCAGCGCGATCGACCTCATGGACCTTTCCCCACGGAACGCGTTCGCCGGCACGCGCGCCTCGCCATCGCGCAGCGCGCACGCGGCGAGCAGCACCTCCATCGGCGCCTCGCCCTCGCCGCGGATGCAGGCGCGCACCCCCGCCATCGGATACGGTTGCGTACCATCTTCAAATTCTTCCGATCCAGCCGAAGACACCACGCGCCTCAGCGCGGCCACGTCCACCTCGAAGCCGCCCAGCCCCGTCACCTTTGCCAGGTTGGGCAGCCAGCGCGACGCGTCGACCGCGTCAGCGAAGAGGCGACCGGCGGCGCGGCTGTCCGAGAGGTCGAGCTCGGTCACCTCGACGAGGTTGCTCGTGAGCGGCAGGCCGACGCGTGCGCACAGCCGCGCGCACAGGACGCGCCGCGCTCGCGCGCGCCACGCGAGGCTCACGCCCTTGAGCGCGCACAGCGTCGGTACATCGGCGTCCGCGAGGGCGTCCTCGAGGGCGTCCTCGTTGACGAGCTGCGTCGAGAGCCAGCACACGGGCGCTGGCGGTGTGGGTGCGTCGGCCGTTCGCAGTGCAGTGGCGTCGTGCTGAGCGTCTTGCGCGTACAGCGGCTCCTCCGTCGCCGCCTGCCGCTCCGTCTCGGTGGGGAAGTCGCTCACGACGCCCAGCAGCCGCCCGAGCTCCGGGCCACTCTTGCTGGCGAGGTGGCCGGTGCACAGGGAACGCGAGAGGAGTCGGAGAAGCTCGACGTCCACGTCGAGAAAGTGCGCGCCGTGCAACAGCTGCGCGAGCTGCGCGAGCGAGCACCCCTCCAGCGCCCCGCCATCCTCCGCGCCGCCCTCGGCGACGCGCGAGAGCGTGCGAAGCGCAGCCGCAGGCACCAGAGTGGCGAACGTCCCCTCGGCGCCGCCCGTGTCGCTCACCCAGTTGGCGAGCGCGGCCGATCGCGCCGCGGCAGAACGGGACCACGCGACCTCCTCGCCCTCGGCGCTTCGCACCCTCACATCGTCGCCGTCGTCGCCGTCGCCGACGATGTCATCTCCATCGCCGTCGCCCCGAGACCGCTTCATGCGTCGTGAGCGCCCGTCTTCACATTCGCCATCAACACTTTCAGCTGTGAAGACAATACAATACAAAGCAGGACTCCCGACTGAGACACATGCAGGCAGAGAGCTGAGATACAGCCAAAGAAAGAGAAGAAGGGCAGGCCCCACATATGAACTCGGGAGGGAGTGCGCCCGCCAACGTGGGCGGTGAACCCCCAGATGGGCGAGCCAGGGGGCAACGAGTGTCGAACTGAATCGAACATGTCACCACCCCCTGAAGAAACGCGAGCTCCGTCCGTCCTCGCGCATGCCAACGACCTGGCATAGAGCCAGATTCGAGACAGGGGCCCTCTTCAGCTCTCCCCTCCGAGGGGCAATCACCCAAGGAGCTCCACATGTGCCTCGAGGAAGAAAACGGTACAGCCAGGCAGGCCAAAATAGTGAGCGCTCGTAACTCTGAGCCTCAGGAAAAACAATGAGCGCTCCATCACGCTGAGCCTCGATGTCTCGGTCAAAACCACGCCTCTGCGGGTGGAAAAAAAGAGCCGAGACGCGTTGCGGTTGCAGCACCAACCGCCTTTAAATTCACACCGCGACTTCCCCCCCTTCAGATGTTGTCCTGTGATGAGCGCGGGGGACCCGCGACGAAACTGAAAGTCCGAATCCTCTTCCCGCCACGTCGACTCTGCAGGACACCTAAGAGGCGCCACCCGGTGCCGACCCGGCACGCCGACAGTGTCATGCCTCGGCGCCTTGCGCTGCTGCTCGTGCTGGCGCAGCTCGCGACCGCACGCATCGCACCCCCTCGCCTCGCCGTCCTGCGCTTCTCGGGCGGGCAACAAGTGCCGCATCCATGGACGCAGCACGTCAGCGCGGAGGGCCGCACGTACTATTACAACTCCGCCACTGGTGAGTCGAGCTGGACGCTGGAGCCTTCGGCAAGCGCGGCGCCCGCACCGCCCGCCTCGGAGTGGTCTGCGTATACGGCTCCCGACGGCGCGCTCTACTATCACAACGCGCTCACCGGCGAGACGAGCTGGACGCTGCCCGAGGGCGCGGCGCTCGCCGTCGAGCAGCCAGCGGCTGCCGGTGCGGCGACGAGCGCCGTGGCCGAGGCGGCCAGTGCTGGCCCACCGTTCGGCGAGATCGTGAGCGCCGGAGCCGAGGCGGTCTCCATAAGCGTCTCCGAGGGCGCCTCGCTGGGACCGTTGCCTAATATGGGACCGTTGCCGAAGGGCTGGTCCGAGTTTGCGACCGCCGACGGCGTCCCTTATTTTTACCACGAGCCGAGTGGCACGACGACATGGGACCGGCCAGCAGCGGACGCGGCGGCGGGCGAGGCGTCGGCAGGGGCATCCGTGGACACCACGCCAACCACGCTTGCCGATGCGGCCGCTTCCGAGGCCTTGCAGTTGAGCAAAGGAGTCCCTAATATGGAAGAGGCCTTGCCGTTGAGCAACGGAGTCCCTAATATGGAAGAGGCGGCGGACTTGCCCAAAATGGACGAGGCGGCACGGGATGCGCAAGCTTCCGAGGCGGCAGCGGCGGCGGACGCGGCGGCGGACGAGGCGGGCGCCGCGGCGGCGGAGGCCGAGGCGGCGGCGGCGGCGGAGGCCGAGGCGGCGGCGGCGGCGGCGGCGGCGGCGGCAGCAGCAGCGGCGACCGATGCGCCCGAGACGGCGTCGCTTCCGAGCGGCGGCGCCGCCCCGAGCGCCACTGACGAACCCCAGACCAGCCGGGTGACGAAACCGAAGGGCGACGAAACCGACGGCGCCGAGGGAGGGCGACTGACGAAACCCAAGGGCGGCGAAACCGACGGCGCCAAGGGAGGGCGGCTGACGAAACCGAAGCGGAGCGCCGCCGACGGAGGGGCAGTTGGCGGGATGGACAAGTCCATATTAGGCAAGTCCACCGACACGTCTTTGGGGACCGCCGATGCCGCCGCTGCCGCCGCTAGTACGGCCGCGAGCATCAGCGACGCCACCGCCGCCAGGAACGTCAGTAACGCCATCGCCAGCGCGAACAAGACGCGCCGTAGCGGCGGCAACGCCGTCGCGGGCGCCACGGGTCGCGTCGTCGCGGGCGCCACGGGCCGCGTCGTCCCCACAGGCCGCGACAGTCGCGCTCACGACGACGCTCCGCCGCCCGCGGTCGTGGCGGCGCGCCGTCGCGGGCTCCTCGGCTGGCTGCTTGGCTGCTGCTTCCCCGACGGGTCTGGCACCGAGGAGGAGGAGAGGAGCGCCGTAGCGGGCACGCTGCCGCTGCCAGCCAGTGCGTCCACCACCGGCGCCGTATCGGGCGCCACTGCCTCGGGGGCCGCGGCGCTCCGTTCACAGTGCGCTCTTCACACCCGGACCTAACTCACCCCAACAGGCCTCCCTCGCATGCAAGCGCTCACCACGACGCCCCATCTCCCCCCCTGCCCCCCTGCGTGCGCGCAGGCGCGACGCGCTGCAGGCCGAGTGCCGTGCCTTGCGTGCCGAGCTCGCCGCCGCCGCCGCCGCCCGGGACAGCGCGCAGCCCAGCACCGCTGGTGGGGGAGGTGCCCAGGACAGCGCCCGCGCCCGTGCGAGCGCCGCCGCAGCAGCCGCAGTGAGCGCCGCCCTGGAGGAGCAGGTGAGTGTCGTTAATTGCCTCTCCTGATGGCCTCTTCTGATGGCCTCTGATTGCACCTCTGATTGCGCCTCTGATTGCGCCTCTGATTGCGCCTCTGATCGAGCATCGCCCTGGTGGAGCAGGTGGCGGCGGCCGAGGCGGCGGCGGCGGCGGCGCAGGCGGCGGCGACGGCGCACGAGGCGCAAAGCAAGGTGAGTCTCGTCAATTGCCTCTGCAGTGCCTGTTCTGATGGCCACTGAGTAGGCGTCTCTGACGAAACTCTGCGGACGGATTGCAGGAGCTCCAGCGCGAGCTGATGGCCTCTGATTGCCTCCCTGACGAATCTCGGACGAATCCCTGACGAATCTCGGACGAATCTCGGACGAATCTCGGACGAAATGGCAGGAGCTCCAGCGCGAGCTCACGGCGGCGACCAAGGCTGCGAAGGCTGCGATGGCGGCCAAGGACGCCGCCGCCGCCGCCGCCGCCACCGCCGCCGCGAACGCGACCGAAGTCATCGGTGCGCTCGAGACGGCGCGCGGGGCGGCGGCGGCGGCGGCGGCGACGGCGAGGGCGGCCGAGGCGGCGGCGACGGCGAAGGCGGCCGAGGCGGTGGCTGCGCTCGACGATGCAGCGGCCGAGGTACGATCGCCTGCATGCACGTGCTCATCACGGCGCCGCGTCCGTCGTTCACGCCGCCTTCCTCGCTCGTTCACACCCCGTGCTCCTCGTTCACAGGTGCGCTCGCTACGTGAGCAGCTCGACGCGGCGGCGAGTGCGGCGGCGGCGGCGGCGCTCACGACGGCGCGCGAGTGGCAGGCGAAGCTCGACGCTCACGACGGCGCGAGCGCCGAGGCGGCAGCGGCGCTCGAGACGGCGCTCCAAAACAGGCAGGCGGCGCTCGAGACGGCGCTCGAGGCGGCGACGGCTCGCGCTGGAGCGCTGGCGGAGGACGTCGACCGTTTGAGCGCCGAGTTGAGCGCTGCGAAGGCGGCCCTCGTCGCGGCGGAGCGTGCGGCCGAGGCGCAGCAGAAGGCGAGCACTCTGATGGCCTCTGATGACCTCTGAGGACCTCTGATGACCTCTGATTGCCTCGGATTGCCTCTGCTGATGACCTCTGAGGATGGCTGATGGCCTCCCTCATCAGGCAAGCACTCTCGAGCTCGCCGCCGCTTGATGGCCTTTGATTGCCTCACTAATTAGATGGATTGCCTCCCTCATCAGGCAAGCACTCTCGAGCTCGCCGCCGCGAACGAGAGAGCCGCGATGCACGCGGCGGCAAGCGCCGAGTTGAGCGCCGACCTCGCGAGCCTCCAGGCGCGTGTGCGTGCGGCCGAGGCGGCGCAGGCGGCGGCGCAGGCGGCGGCCGAGGCGGCGTCGACGACGGCGGCGAGGGCGGCGGCCGAGGCGACGGAGGCGACGGAGGCGCTCGCGGCCGCGCATCGAGCGACGGCGCAGGCTGAAGCGACCCTTGCGACGGCCGAGGCGCAGGTGAGTGTCGTTAATTGCCTCTTCTGATGGCCTCTTCTGATTGCGTCTCTGATTGAGCGCCGCCCTGGTGGAGCAGGTGGCGGCGGCCGAGGCGGCGGCGAGTGGCGCGGCGGCGGCGCTCGCGACGGCGCTCGACGAGCAGGCCGAGCAGCTCGATGCGAAGGATGCGGTGCTCGCTTTGTACAAGGGGCGGCTTGAGGACGTTACGGAAGCGTCGCGCCGGGCACTCGACGCTGCGGGCGCACGTGCGCGCGCGAACGGCCGCGTCGCGTTTGGGGTACGCTGATTGCCACTGATGACCGCTGATGACCTCTGATGACACCTCTGATGACACCTCCGAGGACCTCTGATGACACCTCTGATGACACCTCTGATGACACCTCTGATGGCCGCTGATGACCGCTGATGACCGCTGATGACCTCTGATGGACGGTGATGACCTCTCTTCCCACAGGTGCTCACTCAGTCAGTGGCACTACCGGCAATGCTGTTGACACGCTCGAGCACGGGTCCGGCAGCGCCGCCGTGGGCACCCCACCCGCTGCAGGGTTGGTGGATGGCTGGTCTCCAATCGAGCGGTCTCAAGCGCCACAGGACGCGCGCAACCACGTCGGCGGCGCGCGCGGCGGTCGCGCTGCTGCCCCCGATGTGCGCGGCGGCGAAGGCGACTTCGTACGAGGCATGTGCGCTTCTGGTCGCGGCGGAGGCGGCGGAGGCGGAGGTGCGATCTGCGCGCGAGCTCGCGAGCTCGGCGATGAAGGCGCGGGGCGAGCGTGCGCGAGATCGAGAGGAGATCGCGAGGGTGGCGCGGCAGCTGGCGACCATGGACGCGCAGGTGAGTGCATTTTGAAGGCCTCTTGAAGGCCTCTCGATGACCTCTTGATTACCTCTCGATTGCCCATTGATTGCCCATCGAGTGTTGATGTGGCATCCATGGATGCGCAGGTGAGTCTCGTTAATTGCCTCTTGATGACCTCTTGTTTGCCCATTGATTGCGTGTTGATGTGGCATCCATGGATGCGCAGGAGGCGGCTGTGGAACCGATGGGGCTTGCGGACGCGGGCGACGAAACTGACGAAACCACACCTCCCGCGGCTGTGGAACCGGAGGGGCTTGCGGACGCGGGCGACGAAACTGACGAAACCACACCTCCCGCGGCTGTGGAACCGGTGGGGCTTGCGGACGCGGGCGACGAAACTGACGAAACCAGCGGCGTGGTGGAAGCCCCAGCAACGAAACCGACGAAACTGACGGAGGAGTGCGGGGCGGGCGCGCCCGCTGCCGATGGCGCCGTGATGGGCGCGGTCGAGGGCGCCGTGATGGCGGACGCACTCAGCGGGGAGGCGGAGGGCGCCGTGATTGCGGACGCACTCAGGGAGGAGGCGGATGCGGCGCTGTCACGTCTGTTGATGGGCGATCACGTGGCCGAGATCAGCGGCGAGATTGTGGCCGAGATCAGCGGCGACCATGTGGCCGAGATCAGCGATGATAATGTAGCCGAGGTCGCACCTGCCGACTGGGGCTTCAATGATGCTGCTCAACACGACGTCAAGGACGCTGCTCAACACGACGCCAAGGACGCTGCGTCGAGTATCAATGAGGACGCAGCTGCCCCTGTCGACCGTGCTCAGCACGACGCTGCTCAACACGACGCCAACGACGCTGCTCAACACGACGCCAACGGTCCCGCCAGTGCGGCCGGCGATTCTGCCGGTGGCTCGTTCCAAACTAGGAGCTGGCCGCCCGCCCCTAATTTGGAACGAGCCGCCGACACGCTATCCAAGGCGGAGGCGGAGGCGCCGCCGCCACCTCCGCCGCCGCCAGCGCCGCCACCGCCCTCGCCGCCCTCTCCGCCGCCGCCCTCGCCGCACGCGGTCATGAGTGATTACGGATCGCCTTCGTTCCGGGAAGAGGCGACGAAACATTTGACGAATTCCCTCGACGCCCTGGCGCACGGCTGGGCGGCGCTCGACACGGCGCTCGCGGCCCAGCCGGCCACGTGGCAGTTGCCGAATGCAGCCGCTGATTGCATGCGGCGCGCGAGCGAGCAGCACGCGGCTCTGCTCGCGTGCTTGGGTCGCTCGCTCCGGGTGCAGGTACGCTGATTGCATCTGATGACCCGCCCTTGCATGCATGTGCTCACCACGGCGCGATGCGGCGGGTAAGCTGATTGCATCTGATGACCTGCACTTGCATGCACGTGCTCACCACGGCGCCCGGTCTCTCCCCACGCTCCGGGTGCCCTTGCATGCATATGCTCACCACGGCGCCTCGTCTCCCCCCACGCTCCGGGTGCCCTTGCATGCATATGCTCACCACGGCGCCTCGTCTCCCCCCACGCTCCCGGTGCCCTTGCATGCATATGCTCACCACGGCGCCTCGTCTCCCCCCACGCTCCCGGTGCAGGCGGAGGCTGCGGCGGTGGCGGCGGAGGTGGAGGCGGAGGTGGCGCAGGTGGCGGCGGCGGTGGCAGGTGGTGGCGCGGGCGTGGGCGGCGCGGCGGGCAAGGGCATGGCATGGGCAGGTGCAGGCTTGCTGGTGGCGACGTGTGCTCAGGTTGCCTCGGAGGCTCTCACGCAGGTGAGTCTCGTTAATGGCCTCTTGAGTGCCTCTGATTGCTCAGGTTGCTTCGGAGGCTCTCACGCAGGTGAGTCTCGTTAATGGCCTCTTGAGTGCCTCTGATTGCCAGGCGATGCCGAGTACCACAGATGACCATTGCCAGGCGATGCCGAGTACCACTGATGACCACTGATCATCACTGATGACCACTGATGACCACTGATGACCGCTGATGATGACTGATGATGGCTGATGATGGCTGATGATGACTGATGACCTCTGATGACCACTGATGATGGCTCGAGTGGCAGGCGCTGGCCCTCTGCGTGCCATCTGGAGCCGCGACTCAGTCTGTAGCAGCAGGGCCGTCGCCTCCGGCAAATGCGGCGGGTGGGGCGGGCGGCGGTCTTGGCGGACTCTTCTTCTTTCCGCCGAGACAATGACCGAGATAATGAGTGGGATTGCGCGCGGGAGAGAGAGCAAGCTCATAAAGTCGTGTATCGGAACATGCGCATACTGAGGCTGTAGTCTGGGTTCGCGGGTTCATTGTTTTTTTTGACCCGCTCGCGACGGCGCTTACGCTCACGGTCGCGTGAAATATTTAAATGGGGCAAGCCGCCCGGATCGAACTTGACGCCCCGCCGCCGGTGGTCACCACATGGTCCTTTTGGGCGGGCAACTTTGGCTGTGGCAGCAGCATACAGTGCACGAATTGCACCGTCGCACAGGCGCTCGTCAAGTGCGGCGCGATGCCAATCTACCTCGACACGTATGGCACCAACGTGACCTGCAACCGCACAGAGCCAAGTCCAGGCCCGCCACAAAGCTTTCATGGCGAGTTCTCGTGCTGCTCTGAACTCCTCGGGCCAACGACATTCAATGTGAGCAACTGCTTCTTCTGCCCGGGCGACGCTGACTGCGTGGAGAGCGCGGAGGATGCGACGGACGCGTCAACGGCCGTGGCGGCCACGGCGCCACGTGGCCTATTCTTGGCCATCCCCTCTTCATTGGAGAGCGTCCCCGCCATAGCTTAGCTTTGTTTGGTCTGATCGCGGCGGTGTGCTTTTCGTAAATCTCATTTCGCTGTGACGCCGAGCGGACCGAGCAGCTCTGACTCGGGCCGCGGCCCGCGTAACAGGCCCGCGCCGCTCTAGCACTACATCTGTTCAATCTAAAATAAAATTAGCACAGTCAGCGGCTTACATACTATGGAAAAACCATGCGAGCGCTCCAATGAGCTTGCTGACTCACTCCTGGAGCCATGAAAAGTAATTTGTGTCGAGAACGAGATCCAGCCGCCCTGACCCCTGTTCGTGCACTGCGCACTGGCCCCCTGCACAGCTCTTCGTGCCCGCCTACGATGCCACCCGAGCCCTCTCCCTACGAGGCCGCCGCCTTCTCGACCATCTCCGCTAGCTCGCCGTTCTGGTACATCTCGATCAGCAGATCGCAACCGCCCACGAACTCGCCGTCGATGTAGCACTGCGGAATGGTCGGCCAGTTGGAATGCTTCTTGATCCCCTCACGCACCTGGCGGGCGACGAGACCGACGAAACCGGGTGATGCGCGCGCTCGAGGAGAGTATGCAGCAGGCGCACGCCGGCGCCGGGCGCTCGCGGGGGCGGGGGCGGGGAGGGGATGGCGGCGCACGTCATTGTCGGCCAGCACGTTAAATGTCTGAAAGTCGCAGCCGGCGGACTCGGTCACGGCCTTGAGGATCATCACGGCTGTGTTGGAGAAGCCACACTGCGGTTGGATCTTGTCACCTTTCATGAAGAGCAGCACCTGTGGCAAGGAGCGCGAACCGATAGTCATCGATGTCGACGAACGAGTGAGGCGGCCGTGCGGACACGCCGACTGACCTTGTTGTCAGCAATCATCTTCTCGATGCGATCCTTGGTCATAGCCTCGTTGAGCGATGGCGGTGGGCTGCGGCGCCGCACTGACGAGGCCGGAGTCTGGGGCAGCTGCAGCGCCGCCGCCGAGGAGAGCGCAAGGACGAGCATCGACGCGACGGCCTTCATTTCACAGTCACTCCCTTCTTCCCTACCGTAGAAATTAACGATCTCACTCCTCTGATCAACTCTGCTCGCACTCCGCTCGCACTCGGCACTACCATACATGTACGGCGGCCGCACGAACGACGAGGCTACGCGCTGGGCGTGCCTCGACTCCTCGCCCGAGGTGATCATGAGTGGCTTCACGATGAAGCCGCTCAGTCACGAGGAGTTCAACCTCCTCTTCGAGGTGCGCCTGGTGCGCTCCCATACTCTCCACGAGTACACCCGCCTGTTTGAGGGTGAGCTCATTCGCCTGTGCATGCGCACGCACCACGGCGACGAGGAGCAGCAAAAGCGTTACAAGCAGCTTGACAAGGCGGTCAGAAACGCCAAGTCCAACTCCAAGAGGCGGAAAGCGCGCGACGAGGGCTACGAGGAGTCGGCGCGCGGCAAGTCCAACGTCAAGAGGCCGACAGCTGGTGCGGAGGGCTACGAGGAGTCGGCGCGCGGCAAGATATCGGCCGCTCTGGAGGCGCAGCGCCTCCAGCGTGATCTCGAAGGCCGTGCACGGCGCGGCGCCTCATACGGCGCTACACACGCCTTCGTTCTTGCCGAAACTTCTGTGATCATCAAGGCAGAGGAGCTGGCAAGGCGCTACAACCACACCAAACTTGCGCCAACTATGAGCAGGGCTCCAAGAGCTCCAAGTTCCATGACACGTCTCTCCGGGCCCAAGGAGGAGGAGGAGATGATCTGATGCGACTCGTGTGCACCCGGGCGGCAGCGCCCGTGATCGAGCAGGAGGCGGTCGAGCAGGTCGAGCAGGACGAGCAGGCTGAGCAGGAGGCGGCCGACACCGAGGTGGACACCGAGGTGGACGAGGACGAGGTGGAGCAGGAGGTGGCGGCGGCCGCTGCGCCACCTGCCCCGGCACCCTACGTGACCAGCCCGTTCATGCAGGCGCTCTACGACGACATCTTCGGCGCGGACGGTGAGAGTGGGGAGTCGTGAGAGTGGGTGAGAGTGGGGAGTCGTGAGAGTGGGGTCGGAGTAGGGCGCTGCCGCGGGGGAAAGCAAGTGGTCGACCTCACTCTCAGTGACGACGCCGCTCCACCACCTCACCATCATCTCCGCCGCCCGCGCCCGCGTCCTCCTGCTCCGCAACGGAGCCTCCATCCTCACCACGAGCACGACGAGGAAATCGTCAATGAGCCTGACAAAGAAGAGCGGGGAACCTGGCCCGGAGAAGGGGGCAGGGGAGGCTGGCCTTGACAGTCTGACCTCGACAGACCTCTCAGAGTGCGCGGGGGCGGAAGCGGAGGAGGGGGCGGGAGGGTGTCTGAAACCATCTCGAAGTATCTGTGCATTCTGTACAACAACGAGGTTGAACGAGGTTGACTGTTGCAATGTTCATGGCTGGTTCATGGTTGAGCTTCTCGAGTGTGCATCACCAGGGTTAGGTCTGACTTACCCGCGGACTCAGCCACTCTGAAGCACTCCGCCATGCATGAGATACTCAGGGTAACTCGCACCATCCTACCAGGCGCGCGTGCATGGGCTTACGGACACTTTGCCACACAGGGAGCCAAGCCAAGTGGTGGTAAAAAACCACACCGGAAGGCGCCAGGGCTGACTGAGCCCACACTACGCACTCTACATGCGCGTGCACAGATGCTTTGAAAGGGCGACATTCAACGCGGCCATCGCGCTCCCAAATGCCAACCTGCCAGAGTCCGAATGGGACCACATCCGCTTCGAAGCGCTCATGAAGGCAGCGGAACAGCTCGACCCCCACGCGCACCACGTGGGTATGGTCATGGCATACTCAAGGACCATCCCCGCCGCCCGCGCCCGCGTCCTCCTCCGCAACGGAGCCTCCATCCTCACCACGAGCACGACGAGGAAATCGTCAATCCAATCATTCCTAATCCCGGCAATTCCTAATCCAAGGGCGAGAATGTGAGTGCGCCTGGCCACGAGTGGGGCCCATACGTGTATGCTCGGCCGCCTCGCCCTTGGCGTGCAGCTCGCGTGCGATCAAGAGCGGAGTGGGGTGGCCGGGTGCCGGGATTAGGGCCTTGGCCGCGGAATGCTCGCGAGGCGTGCGGCGAGGGCTTCCTTCACCTACACCAACTCCGACCTGTTCCGGTGCCTCGCGAGCGTGCGCTTCTCCGCTTCACACGCTCATCGACGCAAAACGTTCCTGGGCAGCCCGGCTACAAACCCCGCACCTACTAAGATTTCCCCCCCTTCCCCCCCCTTCCCCCCCC
>Ga0210241_101290_pt1 | contig 19443 bp, 11 predicted proteins | sample ChrtobMetP5a_8mM_FD_155488 | JGI IMG/M metagenome (GOLD analysis project Ga0210241, IMG submission 155488) | Chrysochromulina tobin associated microbial communities from unialgal haptophyte culture, Seattle, Washington, United States - P5a_8mM | ecosystem: Host-associated > Algae > Haptophytes >...
TGCAGAGGTGGGTGGGTGGGCATCACGCGACCGCCGCGGCCCCGCCCGGGCTGATGACGCCCGAAGGCAGCCGCTGGGTCGAAAGAAGGCGGGGGAATCAGGATCTCGAATCATCCCTATTCTCCCCTAACTAATCAGCGATCTCCCCGAGATCCACATGCATGCATGCCAACGGCAACATCGAAGGGGTTACCCTCCGGCACTCCGCCGGCCTCGCGCGGCGCCCTCGTGGGCGCGACCCCACTCCTGGTGACTGGAACTCGCGCCCTGGCGGGCGCCCCGCCTCGTCCAACTTGAGTATTCGTAACACGAGTTGGATTAGGCCAAAGTGACCTCACGACGGACCGGGGAATCCCCCGCGGCCGCGCCGCGCCCCCCGCCCCTCACCGCCCTCAGTGCACCGGCAAGCCCTTGGAGGCCCACACACCACCGCAGCGAAGCGCCCGGCGCGTCGAGCGCCGGCATAAGGGCCACAGCGCTGCAGCCGGTCGGGTTGGTTGGTTGGATGGTTGGTAGAGACGACCTGTGGTCGCCTCATATCGCTCCGCTGTAAGCATAGCGATGTATAGCAAGCACCCGCTCGCGCGGGTGCCCTTTAGTAGAATGTGTCGTCGTCGAGTTCGTCGTTGCCGTCGAACTCTGGCGCCACGTCCATCTCCGAGGGGAGAAGCTCGAGCTCCTCCGTGTGGAACGCGCCGCGTTCCAGGTCGTCGAAGGCGGTTGAGCCGATGACGCCGGTCATGCGGGCCGCCGCCTGCTGCGTGAGACGGGTGTAGATCTCGAATATGTCCGAGTTCCACCGGCCCATAACGCGGATGACCGATGGTGGCACGCCGGCCGCCGCCGCCGCCGTCGCGCCGCCGATGCGCAGGCTGTGCGCTCCGAAGCGCGCCGGGTCGAGCCCGAGGTTGCTCATCAAGGTCTTCACCTCGATGCGCACCTGATCGACAGTAAGGGACCCTGTTGCGCCGCGGCTGCGTACGCGAAACAGGGGTGTGACGTGCTCGACCGCCTCGGGCACTGGGTCCCCGGCGTAGAGCTCCCAAAGGGCGCTCACCGGGTCGATGAGGGTGCCGCCGCCCGCGAGGACGATGGGCACCGTCTTGCCGCGCATGTACTTCCCGTTCTTGCACGGCCTCATCATAAGCACGGCGTATAGCGCGCCGTGCTCGTCGTAGTGGAACTTGACGTCCGCCCGGCTCAGGTTGAGCTCAGGGTGCCAGGTCTCACCGGGTTGGAGCGCCATCTCGGCCGCCCGTAGCAGCCCGCAGAAAGCGGTCGAGAGCGCCGCCTTCTTGTTGAGCCGGTTGAGGCGCTCGGTGTCGTCGCCGACGCCGTGCGCCCACGGCGCGTACGCGGTGGACATCGCCTTGGCTAGGTCCTGCGTGCGCACGCCATACCTCACCCTTCTCGGGGGAACGCCAATCTCTCGACGCATGCCCTTCAGCATGTCCTTGAGACTAGCGAGCTCAAGGTCGGCGCCGATGCGGCGATGGAACCTCCGCAGGTGCCACGCCTTGACGGTACTGACGTACTTGGCCGCGGTGTTGACGCTGATCGAGCGGCCCGAAGGCTTCGATAGCACTAGCCACAGCGCGAAATCCATCAGGAACGCTTCGTCCGCCACTTTCATGGCGAGCGGGTCCGACACATCCGTCTCTCGCATCGGCGACACGTGCCTGCCGAACACGCAGAAGCGGAGGTAGTGCCGAACTGCCGGCGTCATCGAGCCGCCGGCCTTGTCCGCCATCGCCGCGTCGACGTACTTGGCGCGCAGCGCAGCCCAGTCCTGAGCGCCGCTGTGCGCTTTGCTGACGCCGTCGGCGAGTGCGCCTGCACATAATGGGGCAGGCAGAGGCACACAAGCGCTCAGGCTTGCATGGAGGAAGGGTGGGGCTCGTCGGTCCACGTCGCGCGCCGCCACTCGGGCGGTGCCTCGACCACCCTGACGCGTAGCCCTAGGGCCTGCGCCTGTCGTATGACCTCGGAGGCCTGCAGGCGAGATCCGAGGTCCGCCCATAGGTTGGCACCCGTCGTGATCCGCTCGGCGGCCTCGAGGATGCCCCTATGCTCCATCCACTGGAGCCGGGCAGCGACCAAGCGCTCGGCTCGGAGCGAGCGAGGCTTGAGGCGACGCATCGCGCTCATCGCGTTCGTGTTATCCGTGAAGGAGTACACGTATCGCAGGTCGGCTATCGGCGCCAGGGTGACCAACCCGAGCGTCGATGCGAGGAGCTCCTTCTCGGCGATCGAGAAGGTGCTGTCGGCGAGCTCCTCCTCTGTCCACTCGCCGTGAGTAAGGAAGATCTCGCCTTGGTGCGCCGTCCACGCCGCCCAGCCTTGCAGGCCGGAGGCGTCGGCATAGACCGCACCGACCCCGGGCTTGCCCATCGGCGGGAACTCGGTGTGCGCGAGGGGCACTCCTACGTGCATCCCGCTCTCGAGCGTGACGGCCCACTGGTGGAGCCCGTCGCGTGCGCGGCGCGGCAGCAGCACGCGCTCGCCGTCGCCCGTCCGGAAGGTCGCCTTGGCCGCTCGCCAAACGGGGCTAAGCCACTGGCGCCCTTTCGGGAAGCACCCCGCTGCGAACTGCAGCTTGCTGAGGATGCGGATGAGGTCGTCCTTGAGGCACGTGGTTTCCTGTAGGATCCCACGCACGCCGGTCGCGTAGCTATCGCATTTGGCCGGCAACAGCCTCATCCTGTCGAGCTCGAGGTCAAACTCGACCCCGAGGCTGTCTAGTGAGATGCCGCCTCTCGGCCGTCCGGCCGTGGGCCATGGCGGTTGCTCCTTCGAGGGGGATGACTCGTGACCGAGCCAAAGGATCGCCTCGAGCGCCGCCTCAAAATGAAGGACGGCGCGGGTAACCTGGAGTCCGCCCCGAATTAGCGGCAGATCGGCGTCAGTACCTTGATCGATGAAGATGTCATCGTCGATCGAGGCGCCCGAGCCGTCATCGACGTATACACCGATGGAGTAGAGGGAGAGGTAGCGCTCGCGCGTCTCCGATTCGTCGCATCCGGCCTCGGCTGCTGCCGCGCGACGCTCGTCGAGCCATGCGAGAACGCGCGGGTCACGGGTGGGGTGCGCCGCGTCCACCCTCTTCAGCGCTACCTTGATCGCGCTAGCGACCAGGTTCGACACCCGGCAGCACTTGGTCGCATCGGCCGCAGAGCCGAAGCAGCAGCGTTCGTCTAGCTGGAAGCCGTGTAAGGTGGCGATGGCGTTACGCCATAGCTGCGCCCGCTGGCGGCCCATCTTGCGGTAGAAGGCTTCGCAGTCGAAGCCCCATAGCGCACATGGCGCTCCGCTCGACTTGAGGACCGCCGCCGCTTCGGCGAGCTTGTGAGCCCGAGGGAGCCTGTTGACAGGCCACCGCGAGCGATCGATGGAGCCGTTGATGGACTCGATGAAGGACCCCTCCGTGTCCATCATCATACCCCAATGGGGCCAGGACATGTCGTTGGTTATACGAAACTTCGGGGCGCCCGCCCTTGCGGTCTCGTCAACCATCGAGTACGGCGAGGCGCGTATTGGCCAGCAGGGGAGTTCCCAGCCGCCCGTCGCCCAGCCGCGCTCCTCATTCTTGTCCAGCTTCTTCTGCGCCTCGTTGAAGAAGCGCAGCGCCCCGCCGTGCGGTGCGCAGAGCAGTGTGCCGCGCGAGCACGTTGCGTCGTCTTCGATTCCGTCAAGGAGCTCAGCAACGATCTCCTTGTCGGCGAAGCCGTTGGCTGCCTGCTCGACCGCCGCACGGATAACGTCCCCTGGTGGCGGAGATCCGTCGCGCGACGAGCGAGTGAGCGGGTGGGCGGGTAAGCCCTCCGCCAGAGGGCGGAGATCCCAGTCCCACGGCGCCGCCTCGGGCAGCATGCTCTCGTCGATCGAGAGCCAGAGGTCCGGCGGGCGAAGCCGCCGGGCCATCGAGGCGTTGCCGGCCGCGGCCATCTTGAGGCAACGGCGTAGCTGGCGCGTCCACCGGGCCACCTTCTGCAAGGTTGCCTTGGTGATCACCTGGTCGACCCGAGTCACAACCGGGGGCGGTCCGGCCGGCTCGGGCCGTGGTTGGGGCGCCTCAGTCTGGGGCGCCACGTTGAAGACCGGTAAGGGTCGGCGGCGAAGCTCTGAGACGTCCGCCGCCTTGTGGGCGATTGGATCGAAGGAGGCGCCTTGCCTGACGGTGGGCGCCTTCCCTACGTTGACCTGGTGCCCGATACCGTGCGGGTCGTGCGATCCTAATGCCACGGTAGTTGCCACCAGACGTAGTCCGGTGGCGGGTGTTCTCGCAGGCTCTAAGTCCCGCTCAGCCGTCGCGCAGGGCGGCGGGTAAGGTCGGATCGAGCTCTCGTGAGAAGGCTCGGGAGTTATTGGACGGTCTGACGACCGTGATGCCGGCATGCAAGCGCACGCGCTCGGCAGGTTAGGTTCGGAGGCGGGGGCGAGGTGCAGTGCTCTCGGTCAGGTAGTGACCGGGTGCTCTTGTTCGGCCGCGTCTCGGTGGGGCAGTGCCGGCTCGCCCATCGGTGCGCCGGCGAATGGAAGCACGTCAGTGCCTCACTGCGCCGCTGCTGGAGCTGCCTCCGCTGCCGGTTTGCCCGCTCCCTTGGACGCGTGCGTCAGCTTGGGCTTGGATCCGCCGCCACGGCCGCCGTTCGGCGTCGCGGGCCGGCTGGACTCGGAGCCGCTCTCGTCGCTGCCGAAGTTGGCCTTGGTCTCCTTCCAGCGCTTCGAGCACAGCTGCTCGAGCTCGGTGAGGCGCTTGTTCATGGTCTCGATCTTAGTCGTGGCCTTGTGCGCCTCGTCGGCCGCGGTTTTCAGCTTGGCCGCTTGCTCCGTCACGAGCGCCTCGAGCGCTGTGACTTTGACGCTCTCGCCGCCCGCGCTCGAGATGAGCTTGGCGATCTTGTTCGTCTTGAGCGCCGTCTCCCACGCGGTCGAGAGCGTCGGCTGGGCGCGCCCGCGCCGGTATTCCTCGTGGTCGTGGTCGTACTCGGTCAGCAGAGCGCTGAGGAGCTTGTTGGCCGCGTCGCCCCGGTTGTGGCCGCTGCGGTGGAGTGCCTCGACCTCAGCGCGCACGAGGCGCATCGTCGCGATCACGGACGAGTCGTTCGGGTTCAGGATCTCGAGCGCGAACTCAAGGCCCGTGATGCAGTGCGCGTACGACTCCGAGGCCGCGTCGGCTGCGTCGGCCTTAGCGGCGGCGCCCTTCGACTTGGGCGACGTGCTGCCGAGCACGGTCTTTGTCGCCTTCGAGGAGACGATCTTCTGGAGGTCGAGGGCGTGAAGGTTGCCGTCGAAGACGGCCGCGGCCAGCGCCTCGCAGTCCGCGCCCTCCGGCATGAGCTTCTCGAGCTCGCGGTTCACCTCGCGCTTGATGCCGCGTTGCACGGCGCCGTATGCCTCCCAGAGGGTTCGAAGCGCCGAGGACGCACCGGTTGGAAGGCCGATCTTCGATTGCTTGAGCAGCTCGGCCACCTGGACCGCCGACGCGGCCTTCTTGAAGTCGGCGAGCGTGAGCTTGCCCGCCGTCTCGAGCGCGTGCAGGCCGATGACGCTCGCGGAGAGCGACGCGTCCATCGCCACATCGATGAGGCGCTTCTCCCCGGCCGCCTTCTCGGCCGAGGTTTCAGGCGCCTTGCCCGCCGCCGCCATCAGCTCGCGCGTGAGCGTTTGCTGCTTGACGTCGATGAGCGGGACAGTGTCCGGCGCGCTCTGCGCCGGCTTATCGGGCGGGCTGAGCTCGATCGCGAGCCGGCGCGCGCGCAGGCGGGCGCTCTGCAGTCCGTCGTCTTCGCCGTAGCCGGCCGAGGCCTTTAGGTCGTTGATCTGGAGAACAGACGACTTGACGAGGAGCTCGAGGAGCACCTCGAGGTTCTCGGCGTTGTCGGCCGCCGTTCCGGTTGCGGGCAGCTCGTAGACGTCGCCGAGTATGCGCGAAGCCGCTCTGCCGATGGTGGTCAGCCACGTGACGATGCACGAGTCGGCGTCATCAGCTGGCACCGCCAACATAGCCGCCTCGACAAGTGGTAGCATCTTGAAACGGCTCGACGCAATCGGCACCCCGAGTGCCTTGCTGAGGCTTGGGTGCAAGTCACCGCCTGGGCGTACTGCGCTCGGTGCGATTGGTCTCGGCGCCGTAGACACGCCCGAAGCCTCCTTGAAGCATAGGGTGTGCAGCGCGCGGAGCTCGTAAGGCTCCCAAAGGCTCAGGTCGAGCTTGCACTTCTTGGCGAGCTCGGTGGGCGTGTATCGTCGAAGCGCGTTGTGCGTCTCGATGCCGCCGTTGAGGAGCAGCTGCAGCTTGTCCCCGAGTCCGTTCTCCTTCAGGAAGAAGGCGAAGCCGTCGCGCTTGTCAGCCGTGTCTGCGACAGCGAGCGGCGCTGCGCCGTCCTCGTCAGAGTCGTGCACGCCATTCACCTCGATGATCGTCATGAGGATGTCGGCAAGTTCTTCCGCATCGAGCGATGCGGGCGTGCGCGCCGGGATGTCGGCGGTGGAGGTGATGAAGCTCCGGATAAAGTCCTCGACCGTCTCGAACATCTTGGGCTTGCTGCGCTTGATCTCAGCTCGGCCGGGCGGGTCAATCATATCAACCGCGTGTTTGAGGAATTTGGTGAACTCGACCGCGTTGGTCGCGTAGTCTTCGAGCTTGGCGACCATGTTTGGGTACACCGCTCGTCGCGCTGCGGCCGGCGGGGCCGGAATGGGCACCAGTCTCTTCGCCGAGGGTGGCTTTGGCGTCATAGCCGCCGGCGGAGCGGTCGGGCGGGGAGCCTTCGCGAGGGCGGGCGGCGTGGCAGCCGTGAGGAGCTTGAGTGTCGCTTCTTGCGCGCGGGTGAGGCGCGGGCGCATGCCCGAGTCGGCCCTGTACAGGCCGCACACGGTTAGCACCGCGGGCATGTCCATCTTTGTGAGCATCTCCATGTTGATGACGCCGGCGTTGCTGAGCGGCTCGAAGATCGTCTCCAACTCGCGGTCATCAAGCTGTTTATGGAAGGTCTCCGAACTGGCCGCCGTAGTGCGGGAAGGCGGGCTTTGCCCGCGCGCGCGGAGAGCGACGCCGAACATGCGCTGGATCGTTGCCGCCGCCTGTTCTTTAGCCGCGGCGGTGTCCGCCTCCTCCTTCTTCTTCAGCAGAAGAGCAGCTGTTTCCGACTGCTCGCGAGCGGCTTGGACGCGCGCCAGCTTGCGCTTCTCGGTTTTGGACACTGAGAAGAGTGTCTTATCAGGGCTCTCCTCGACGGTCTCTTCTGCTGGAGAAGGTTCTCCTGGTCTCTCCGCTGAGAGCGCCGGGCTTTGTGCTACGTGTGTCTGCAGCGCCCTAGCATTCTGCTGAAGGAAGATGTCCATATCGATGAAGCCGGCGGAGCGGTTGCCGAGGGTGGGGGCGCGCTTCGCCCACGCATCCGTGGCGACAGTGTCCACCTCGATGGTGGCCACCGTCTCGGTGCCGAGCAAGACTGCCAGTCTGGCCTTGCGGCCCGATGTGAGAAGACACGCCGGTCTGCCGACGTGTTGTTTTAGATCCGGAACAGTTGCGACAAGCTGGGCATCGATGGCGATGTGCTTGGCGTCAAGAAACTCTAAGCGCTGCCTCGCGCTTGCCGTCGTCAGCCCCATCACGCGACCGCCGCGGCCCCGCCCGGGCTGATGACGCCCGAAGGCAGCCGCTGGGTCGAAAGAAAGCGGGGAATCAGGATCTCGAATCACCCTATTTCCCCCTATCTAATCAGCGATCTCCCCGAGATCCACATGCATGCACGCCAACGGCGACATCGAAGGGGGTTACCCTCCGGCGCTCCGCCGGCCTCGCGTGGCGCCCTCGTGGGCGCGACCCCACTCCTGGTGACTGGAACCCCAGAAGTAAAGTCAACCAGGTCAACACAAGTATGGAAGATGAGCTCCCACGACCACCATGGACAACGGGTCGTCACGCTTCGTCACGAGCATCGCAACTTTCACAGAACGCTGCGGTGCAGAAGTCCCTAAAAGACTATTCCTGTCAAATGAGGTTTCCAAGGGAGGTGATTCGAGGCTGCAGCAATCGGCCACCCGTGAGCGTGCGCCGTGTCTGACCCGACCGCGCACCGCGGCCCCTTGCGTTGCACAACGACCGCGACAGCCTTTGCGACAGCGCGAGGTGGAGCGCGATCGGGATCGCGCCGACGTGTTTTGTTTTCTTCATTTGTGTTTTTGGCGAGTCTGTGGACTCACATGCGCACATGCGCGTGACTACTTCACACAGTCCACGGCTCTCACGTCGATATGACATCCACCCAGTACAACTATGGCGCAGGAGCGTCCGAGGCATGGCGCCTCAGCCGTCTTGTGATTATATGGAAGCATGCTTAGAAGGCGACGCCGTTGACCGAACCGTCCATGGAGGCCATGCCAAAGGCGCCGTCCATGAAGGCGCGGAAGTCGTTCGCGAAGATCAGCGGCTGGAACAGGTCGGGCGTGAACTGGATGACTGGCACGCCGAAGGCCACCTCCTCCGCCACGTACGCGGTGATGGCGATCATGGCGAGACGACCGTTCAGAAGCTCCTTCTCCAGGAAGTCGATCTTGTCGTCACGCGGCAAGTTCTTGGCGATGTTGAGCGGGTCGAAGTTCAGGTCGCCGGGCAGCACGTTGTTCTCATACTCGTTCCACGCGAGGCCCTTGGCCTGGCGCACCTTGAGGTCCTTGAGCTCGAGCACCGAGCCCATGAAGACCGCAAGCATGAGCGTGGGCGCCACGTCGAACTGGAGCAGGCCGCCGTTGAGCAGCGACGGCGAGAAGCCGTTGGTCTCCGCGAGCACGTCGCGCACGCCCGGGATGGAGGTGCGCAGCTGGTCGACAAGGATCGGGTGCAGGATCTCCTGCAGCGGCCACGCGACAGCCGCGAGCATTGCGAGGCGGCCGTGCTTGATCTCGGCCTCGCGGAACGCAGTGAACGTCTCGTCGGTTCCGAGCTTGAGCGGCTGCGAGGCGAGAGGATGCGGACGAGCTGTCAGCGCGCGCGCGTGCGGCGCGAAAGGGCGCGGCCTCAATCTGCGCGCGTGGGAGGTTCACGCACATCGAATCCATAATCGCCGATGGAGCGAACGATCTCAGCGGTGGAGGCGACACTGGTCGTCGGTGCCTGCATGATGATGGGCTTCACGGCCATGGTGATCGAGCGGGGCGCGGCGAAGGAGGAGGCGAGCATTTGCACTTATTGCGTCCGGTTGGGATGCGCGAAGAGTGAGAGAATTTCGCAAGAAAGGTCATGGAAATGACGCAAACCTCCGCAATCTCATCAAAACGTATTAAGGCCTGAACCTCACGAGAATCTCGCTCCGGACTCGAGCGCTTGATTGAGTTCACTGTGCCTAGTTTGTGTACTGTGATGGAAAATTTCTTGCTTGGCGGCGCTTGCTTTTGCCCTAATTGGGCGACCGTCCCAAATTGAATGGCGTCCGCCACTCCTATGGCGCCGAGGGGCGTACCTCCGCTGCCCACCGGCATACCTCCTTGGAAGTGGAGAACACCTCAGAGTGCATCTCGTTTGCCGCATGCTCCCAACTCGGCAAAGCGTGCACCTTCACCTACCGCAGCACGTGCACCTCCGCCCGCATCGCCCAAGGCAGCCCGTTCACCCGCGGCGCCGCCTCGTGCGACGGTTTCGCCCACCCCGTTTCCACGAGTGCCTTCGCCCACTCCTCAAATGCGCGCAGCCTCCCCCACGGTTTCGACTCGATCGCCCTCGCCCCGACCGCCGAGTGGCCGTGCAGCGTCGCCCCGAAAGTCTTCAGGCACCGTTCGCCGCCGACCGGACTCAGCTCGTGTTGCTAAGCCGGCATTAGCGCCCGCAGACGAAAACCGGCAGGACCGAAAGCTTCGCGCGCACCATTACCCGCCCATGGATGCGCCGCTGTGCAATGGCATACAGAGCGAGGAGCAGCAGCAGCAGCAGCCAGCAGCCGCACGCAGCCCAGACAAGCTGACGGCGGCGGAGCACAATAGCCGTGCGCGGCAGCTGCAGGAGGAGCTCGTGCGGAATGCCGCCAAAAAGGAGAAGGCCGAGTTCGCCGCCAGGATCAAGCAGGAGAAGGAGAAGCGCGACGCGCTTCTCAAGAACAAGAAGGCCTTCGACAACGCGGCGGAGAAGGTCAGGGTGCAGGCGGCGGCGGCGGCAGCGGTTTCGAGGGCATCGTACCTGGCCGAGGAGAAGGCGGCGCGCGTACGGCTCGCAGAGACGATCGCGCGGCAGGAGGCGGAGGCGGCGGCGCAGGCAAAGCGCATGCGCGACCGTTGGGAGAGTAAGTGGCGCTCGGCTCCGCCGCTGCTGCCGCGCGAAAAGGCGGATCCGTATGCGGAGTGGCGAGGGACCACGGGCAACGACGACGCGAGCGATGAGAGCGATGAGGAGGAGAGCCTTCCCGAGGGCGCGTCGGAGGAGGAGGTGGCGCAGGCGCTGGCCCGCAAGGCGCGCGCCAAGGAGCGTGACGTCGCGGCGAGGCGCATCCTGGCGCACAGCAGCCGGACGCTGATGGATGCCCTGGGGCTCGCTGCCACGGCCACGGACAGTGAGATCGAGAGCACGGTGCGTCGGCTTCTCCGTCTGCTGCACCCGGACTACTCGATCAACCTCTCGATCAAGGGCACGAGGGCGCACGCGCGCATCACGGCGGCGTTTAAGCGGCTCAACGGGCTGCGTGACGACGAGAACACTTGAATTGAAAGGAGCTCAATACACTTATTTGTCAAAGCCCCAAACACCGCCTTGGGCATGGCCGACGTGCCGGAGTAAATGGGCGGGCGCACTGTTTGTACATTATATTTGGATGTGTTGCTGACAGAGTGTGCGCGCGACAGTGTGGTCGACAGTGTGGTCGCGCCGAGTGAAACACGATCGAGCGAGATGCATCGTCGGGTCCGCCGGCGGCACTCGGCTCTCGGGAACGGGATCCCGCTTGCGCTTCCCGGGCGCGCGGAACGCGAGACGCGGCACCGGGCGCCCGCGCAGAGCCCGGAACGCGCGTCTCGTGTTGACCGCGAAGCGCGTCATACGAAGGCGCGGTCACGAGCACGTGGTGCTGACTCAATGTGCCACGATTGACGATTACGCGCCCAAACCCCAATTTCCGCGGATTTCGCCATTTCCGGCGGTCCGCGCGCGGGCGGCGCGGGGCCGGGCCGCGGCGCGCGGGCGGCGCCGGCGGTCGGTTCACGGGTTCACGATGTCACTAAGTAGTAACTTCACTCCCATAACGGTTAACGCCACGCTTTGCATGCTTGGGTCTGTGCCCTCGCCACATGCGGTGCGGTGTGCCGTTGCCGGATGCCGGTTGCCGCTCGCGCTCCTCCGCGGCGCGTCGTTACTTTAATACTTACTTACTTGCTTAGTAACTTGCTAACTTCACTCACTTTTGAACACTTGACTTCAAGCCTTAGTTTTATCAAAGCGGCGAGGGCAGAGGTAGCCACGTCCCTGTCGCGTCCCTGGGTCCCTAATGGGCCATCTCCGGGCCGAGGCCCCAGACTTCTCCCTGATCGAACTCCACCACCTCCACCGCACCCTCAGCCTCTTCGAGCCCGCTCGCCGCAGCGCGGCGGTCAATGCCACAGCGCACGCCATCGGACGTGGCGTGTCTGATGGCCCAGGCCATGCGCGGCGTCGTGAACGCGAGCCCGAGTCGGCCGTGACGGTCTACACAGATGATGCCGCCGCAGCCCCCCACTCGCTCGAACATGCCCCGCAGCCCGGCAGCGCATGCCGCCTCGGGCACCATGGCGCCGAACTCGACGTGCTGGAGGACGCGCGAGGCGAGCGTGTAGCGCATGATCGACTCGCCGTGCCCAGTGATCGAGATCGCGCCCGACGCATTGTCCGCAAGGCAGCCGCTTCCGATGATCGGGGAATCGCCTACACGGCCTACTCTTTTGAAAGTGATGCCACCCGTCGATGTGGCCGCCGCGACGTTGCCATGCGCGTCGATGGCGACCGCGCCGACGGTGTCGTGCCCCGGATGCGTGGCCTTTGGCCGCGGTGGCGGCTGCCGCAGCTCGTGCCGATTGAAGTTTTGTGCCACAGCGGTGTCATACGCGGCCATCTGCACGTATTCGGCAAGGGCCTCCTCAGTGACGAGGGCCTCGACGGGCAGCAGCTCGAAGCCCTGCTCCATGGCAAAGGCGGTCGCGCCTGGCCCAACAAGCAGCACGTGCGGCGTGCGTTCCATGACGAGACGCGCGACGCTCACGGGGTGGAGCACCGGGCCGATCGCGGCAACGGCGCCTGCTGCGAGGTTGCGCCCGTCCATGATGACCGCGTCGAGCTCCACCTGACCCGCCGCATTAAGGACGGCACCACGGCCAGCGTCGAATGCCGGGTCGGCCTCGAGCACGCGCACGGCTGCCTCGACTGCGTCAAGCGAGCTGCCACCCGAACTCAGGCAGGCCCAGCCCGCTCGTGCAGCCTCAGCCACGCCGGCCACGCTCGCTTCCTTGAGCTTATCCGGTATGTTCCACGCGCCGCCATGCACCGCGATGGCAGGTAGCTTTGGTGCGGCTGTGTTGATTTGGCGGGCCTGACGCGGCGTCACGCGCGCCGCCGCGCGGCGCCACCATGTGGACGGCAGCATTTTCGGGGCTTCGTCAATCACGCAAACTTCCGAAGGCACGTAGACTCAAGTACGGTCAGAGTTCTGTTTCTGAATCTGAGCTCACAGTCTCGAGATCCGCGACCGCCGTCGCTCGCCCTCCTCGATTCCGCCTCCGCGCCTGCCCGATACGTCCCGATCCCTGCCACGCGCGGCGACCCGAATACGTGGCACGATGCTCGGTCCGTGCCTCAGAGCCGCTCCGATGCTCATGTGTGTGACCTCTTCAGGCAGTGCAGCAGCAATTTGTCCTCTCAGCAAAGCTCATTTCGAGAGTGGTCCGTTGAGTGCGCGCTGCCCTCAATGGCAATTGCAGCGGCGCAATCTGCGGCTCCGCGATGGGCTTATGCGCTGCCGCGGGGGGCAGATGTTTGCGGCTGAGAAGCTCAGTGAGGGCCTAAGTCCAAGCCGCGTGACATTGCTCGGCGCTCTCGTGAACATCATGCTCTCAGCGCTCAAGTTCATTGTGGGCACAGCGTCCGGCTCCGTGTCGCTCGTCGCCGACGCCTATCACAGCGGCTCGGACTTGGCCGTGGACGCCGTCACGATGGTGGCCGTCAACGCGCCGCCCGCCTGGGAGCGTGCTGCGACGCTCTCCATCGCCGCGCTCCTCGCGAGCGCGGGTGCCACCATGGCCTGGCAGAGCTGCCTGTCGATGTGGCGGCGACAGCTACCAAGCCCTGAGAGCGCTATGGGCATTCCGCCGCTGGTGGTGGCGGCGTTCTGCATCCTCACGAAGGAGCTGCTCTTCCGCATCACGCGCGCGGTCGGGCAGCGCACGCGCCAGCCCGTGCTCTTCGCCGCCGCCAAGCACCACCGCTCGGATGCCATGTCCTCGCTCGCCGCCGCTGTCGGTGCCGGAGGCGTGTTGGTGGGTCTGCCGATCGCCGACACGATCGCCGCCGGCGTCGTGGGCTGCATGATGTTCTCGATGGGCGTCCAGGTAGCGCTTGGCAATCACGATGGTGAGCACGGCGGCAGCGAGCACGTGCAGGAGCCGGATGTGAAGGCACCGAAGGTGCCGATGGCAGTGGCGAGGCCTTGAAGCTTGAAGGACCGCGAACCGACGCAAGACGGGAGCTGGGTGGGCCATAAGAAAGAGAGCGCTCCGCACTATGACTGCTTCAAGTGCACACGTTTTGACTTGTTCACACACACGACGAGTGTGAAAGCGGCACCAAAAATGGGCGAGGACGCCATTACGTGGTGGGCCGAACAGCTCGCCGACACCCTAGATCCTATCACCCTCGACCCACTTGGCGAGTTGCCGTACCCGCCGTTTGAGCTGCGAGCCAACGTGGATGCGCAGGCCCGTTCTTCGGATTATTTCGATGGCCGTGCACTTGCCATGTACCTGGTGGCGAGACACCACTTTGTGCATCCGATCTCTCGCCGACCCATCTCGCGCAACGAGTGCGTGGCGCTGGATGCCCATCTTAAGAGGAATCGTGTCTGCAGCGGCATCTCGGAGACGGTCCGCCACTTTGACGCGCAGCGACTGAGGGTGGAGCAGCCGGGCGCCGCGCAGTCCGAGGACATTGAGCTAGCGCGCGCGGAGCAAGCAGAGGCACTGCGGAGGCGGCTCTTCGTCCACGCTCGTGCGCCAGCGCCGCCCAGCAGTACCAGCCGTGAGCGTGTCGTCGCGAGGAACGTCGGCCCGACACGCTCCGCGCGGGCGGCGGCGCGAGCGGCGGCGGCAGCGGCGGCGTCGGGCGCTGCGGTCGAGCGCAGCGGTGGCTTGGCAATCTACGATGATGACCAGCTGCCCTCGCACGCGCCGTCGCTGCACCACACACCGGTGATCAGCCTGGCCGATTTCGGTGACTGGCCCACCAGCGGCATACATCGGCCAGTGAGCTTTCCCGCGCTCTCAACCGCTGGGGCTGTGTTTCCCGCGCTGCCGAGCGAGGGTGCGCCTCGGCCGCTGCTGGCGGGCCGCACGCTGCCGCCCGAGCTCGTGGCCGCCGCGGAGCGCCGGGCAGATGAGAAGCGGGCAGCGGCTGCGCGTGCGGCCGAGGCGGCGGCCGCAGCGCGTCTCCATGCGCGCGCCACGAAGGCGGCTGCGCGGGCACAGCGAGCAGCAGAGCTCTCCAGCGAAGCCCACAGCGCCCTCGTGAGTGTCGCAGCCGCCCAATTCTCCGGTGCGGCCCTCAAACTGCCCACCACGGCGCCTGAGCTCGCGGCCGAGCTCGAGGAGACCTTCGACCTCTTCGTCGCCGCGCCTCATGAACGCCGTCGAGCGCTCCGGCCGATGCCCAAGCAACACCGGCGGCTGGTACACGAGCTCGCGCACTTGTATCACATCGGCACCCTCGCGGCCGGCGTGGAGCCCAAGCGCTTCATCAATCTGCTGCGTACGGAGCGGACCGGATGGCCGGAGTGCACACTGCTCGAGGCGGCAGAGCTTGCGAAGCAGCGGCAAGAGGCGGCATCAGAGCTTGCGATGCAGCGGCAACCGGGAGCGCCAAGGCCGGCGGCGACCACGCAGTCCGACGCGGCGCTCGCGACGGCGACGGCGGCGGCGGCGGTGGCAATGGCGCTGAAGATTGTGGAGCCGGCGGGGGCGGTGAACGAGGCCCCACCCTTCTTGTCCGGCGTACCCGCGCCCACGCACACGAACGGCTCGACGCTGACGACACCGACACAGCCGGCTGACTTTCCAGCGCCGCCCGCGCCGGCAGCGGAGTGGTGCATCTCCCTCTATCAGATCGAGTGCTCCGAGGCCGCCCTCACCGCACGTTTGCGCTCTTGCACGAAGGAGCACACAGGACCCTGCGCCGTGAGCGGCCCATTCACAGGCTCCGTCGCCTCTTATCGCCTCATCTACGATCCCGAGAGGCGGAGCGACCGGGCGGCGGCGCGAGAGAGCGCGAGGCTGCGTGCACGGCTTTACCTGCCGAGCGCCGCGGCGGCGCGAGCGGTACTCGATGCGCTTGGCGGTGGGCTACGTGGCCAATTTCGGGTGGAACGGCCGCCCTGGGCTGCAGCCAGCTCGGCGGCCAATGACGCGGAGGTCAACGCCGCGGGTGCCAAACCTGCGGTGGGCGGCACGGTGTCCGAGAGGAGCAAGGCGCAGCGGCAGCGGCAGCGGCAGCAGCAGCGGCAGCCGAGAGATGGGGGTGCTCTGGACTGGTCCGAAGACGCGCAGCGTCTGATGGCACAGCTCATTTGTATGGGCTTTGCACAGCGCGCCGCCGCGCGCGCAAGCGAGCATGTGCTCGAGGCGTGCGGAGACTCAGAGGCGGTGGAGGAACTCCTTGCCCGGGCATTGGATTACTTGATGACGGACCCCGCGGCAGCCGGGGAAGAGGCTGAGGAGGCTGAGGAGGCTGAGGAGGCTGAGGAGGCTGAGGAGGCAGGGGAGGCAGATGAAGAGAAGGTGGGCCCCGCCAAGGCTGTGGGGAAAGTGAAGGAGGGTCCCGCCAAGGCTGAGGTCGCGTCAAGCAGCTACAGAAGCAACCCGTGGGCGGCGCTCGAAGACGAAGGAGACGACGACTGAGAGTACCGGGTTCATGATGCGCGGATCCGCTGCGTAACTGTAACTGTTATCTGTTTCCGTGACAACGGTATGTGACATGACGACTCCCGTCCGCTTGGGACTTGCGCCGTACCGAAAACTTGAGTTTTCCTGAAAGCGAACCTAATCGACACACGGAGACACACATTTCCCCCGAATGACGATACACATGAGATGACATTAACGATACACACGATTGCATGTTAGTTCAGTACATGCACAGTTCTTCCCGCACTTCCCAGCTGTCCGTTCCTCCCAGTTGTCCGTCATAATTCCGCTCCTGTACTCAGGAAAAACTGTGACGTCACTAAGACGTCTCTGACGTCTGGACCGGACGTTCTGCCGGATTTGGCAAGTACAGAATGCATTTTGGCCGGTGCTCTGGATTGTATGTAGTTGCTTACATGTCGCATGATGGTTTCCCCCACCCGCCGGCGCATCTTGCTCCTAAGTTGAGCCGTGGCGCCTGCCGCCCTTGACGTTGTTTGCCCCTGAAGACAACCAATCTAGGGCCATCGAAAGTCCGCAAAAAGCCACCGAATTGCTCGCGCACCGAGACGCGGAATATAAGTAACTCCATCTGCAATAGGTGTGGGCCGCGCTCGGACGTACCTTTCTTCCCGACGCTCGAGCTGCTCCTGCAGGGCCGCGCGCTGGCGTGCCAGCTCCGCCGCCTCCGCCGCTGCCGCCGCCTTGGCCTGGCGCGCCTGCTCTTGCGCCTGCGCGAGTGCAGCAGCATTCGCCTGGCGCGCCTGCTCTTGCGCCTGCGCGAGTGCAGCAGTCTTTGAGCTGTCGCTCGACTGCTTCAACTGCTCTTCCAGGGCCGCGAACTTGCGAGCCATCTCCGCCGCCTCCGCTTTGGCCTTGGCCTCGACCTTGGCCAGGATCTCCGCCGCCTCCGCTTTGGCTTTGGCCTCAACCTTGGCCTGTTCCTGGAGTAACTGCTCAATTTGTCTCCGTTCCTTCTCCATCTCCGCCATTGCCTCACTCGCCAACTGGTTGCGCATCTGATCAAAAGCTATGTTGAATGCTTCAACAGGGATGCCAAATTTCGCTGCTAATATTTGCGCTAATGATGCTGTCTCAGGTTGTACGTATTCAATAGGAACTCCAGGAAGCGAGCCGATTTGCGTCACGAGCTGCGACACATCCTGTTTGGTAGTCAACGCAAACTTGGGTGAGGTCCCAGGTGGTGCCTTTTCAAAAAAGTCCTTGACTACGTGGTCACGAAAGAATGCCTTCTCGTCCTCATCGGCGCGGTCCGACTTTGTGCCAACAAGGATGATGGAATCCCACTTGTGCTCACCGACAAAGCCATGTTCCACGAGCGTCTGAACGACCTGAGCGCCGAGTTTGATGCGCCCTTCTGTGGCAGGCGTCGTCACAATTACACCGGAGATCGGGATCGGATGGTCAGAGAGCTTGGCCTCGATCATAGCGACGAGAGAGAGAGGCGTCACGTCTTGATCACCAATCCCAGGCGTATCCATGATTTGGATAGCCCTGCCCTTGATCGGCTTGCCTTCGAAGACTCTAATGTCTTTGGTTACGCCACGCGTAGCCAGTCCCGCTTTTGCTTCTTCCGAGCGCGCAGGATCGCGAAGTGCGTTTACCAGCGTGCTCTTGCCGTCACCACACTCGCCGATGATCAGCAGAGCACAAGCGCTCGGTGGGGGATGTTCTGCTGTCTCCAGAACTTGGATGACGTGCTGGTTCCGGCGCTTAAGCTTTTCGAGCTGCATCGTCTTATCCTTCTCGTTGGTGACCTTAATGTCGCAATTGGAAAGTGTCTCCAATGTTCTCTCCGCACTTGCCCGCCCAAAATCCATCAGCATCTCCAAGTACTGCTGTCCGTAATCTTTCGTGGATCCAAGGCAAACAACCTCGAAGCGAGCATCACCGTGGCCAACAGCACTCGTGAGGCCTAACTTTGGTTCGCACATTTGCATGGCCAGAAACGCCTCGTACCTAGTCCAGAAGCGCGAGTTGTAGTCGGCATCGAAGATGATGAGCACCGAGCAGGCGAGAAACGCCCAGCCTATGTATTCGAGCATCTCCTTGAAATGAGTATCTTCATCTTCCGATCGGGGGGACTGAGGCATGCAGGGGAAGTCAATCCAGACGTCCTGAATGACAGGATTCCTTTTCAGATACGCAACCACTTCTCTTAGCTGCTGTCCTGTCGGATCCGGGTTCGTCTCTTTCTCCCATCGGTGGCTGCACACGAGCCGATTTCTCAGCTTGTGCCGGCAGGCTGCTGCCGGGGTTATAGATTGCTTCATGAGTCCCAAATCTCCATAGCTCTGACTGCCAGCACGCAGCGTTCGGAAGTCGGGAAGGCCTCGCTGCAACTCATCGGGCGTCAAAGCCCGAAGACGATCCGCGTCGAGCCACCAGTAATCGCATGCCCTGTGCGGGTCGATGCGGTCCCCGGCGTTTCCCGCTGCGATGAGAGCCGCACGCGGGACTCTGCCATCTACCGCGGCGGCGTCAAAGGCGGCTTCATTAAACCTGTCGCCGGCAAAGGCCGCGGCCTGCTGCTTGTCGACAAACTCCGGGAGCGAGGTCGAGGCTCCGGCACCCATGCTCGCGGATCGGTTTGGGGCGCGCGCGGCCTCGCGGGTCCCGCGACCGTCTGTTCGACCCCACTCTCTGAGAAATGCAACTGAAATGGGCTTACTGTACCGGTAAAAAGACACCGGGGGGAGCCGGGACACACACGGGACACACGGGACACGCGGAAGCACAAAGGCACACAGACCAATCTCACAACCAACCAGACCCACCAACAACAAACAACCCGCACGTCAGCGCGACAACCGAAGCCGCGGCCGACTCAACAGCCGCAAGCCCGAAGCCGACCGCTCCCCGCGGCCGACTCAGAAGAGGCCGCCCCCAGCAAACCCGACCCTGCCTCCGCCCGCTCCCAGAGCGCCTCCCCGCGCCTGCTCAAAGGCGGTCGGCGAAATGAAGGCGCGTGCGGCAGAGGAGTAACGGCCGGCGGTGCGGCCGGAACCCCCGATAAGCTCGAGGCGCGAGAGGCGGAGGCGGGCATGCGCAACGGCCGCGGCGAAGCCAACCTGGGAGCGCAGCGTCGAGATCATGAAGGACCGCGCGTCGAGCATGGAACGGGCGCCGAGCGAGCGCCACTGACGCTGGGCTGACGACGACGCCGCCTGCCTTGCATTTCCCTGCCCCAGAGCAGCGACCGTGGTTACAGGTTTTTCCCTTAGTCGTTCAGACCGAATCTTTTCTGCATCAATCAGGAAAAAAGGTTTCCAAAAGCAGCCTACCGGTTTTAGCCCT
>Ga0210241_101292_pt1 | contig 19404 bp, 5 predicted proteins | sample ChrtobMetP5a_8mM_FD_155488 | JGI IMG/M metagenome (GOLD analysis project Ga0210241, IMG submission 155488) | Chrysochromulina tobin associated microbial communities from unialgal haptophyte culture, Seattle, Washington, United States - P5a_8mM | ecosystem: Host-associated > Algae > Haptophytes >...
CGGTCTCGCCGATGGTCGAGCTCGTCGTGCAGCAGGGCACCGATCCTGGTCGCTGCTGCATTGGCGCGGCGCTGCCGGGCAAGGACGCCCTGTCCAGCTCTCTGGGTGAAGACGCCGAGAGCTGGGGTTACACGGGGGACGGTAGAATCAAGCACAAGTACAAGAGCGAAACACCGGTCCTGATATCGTCTGCCTCATCGGCGCGGCGCTGCCGGGCAAGGAAGCCCTGTCCAGCTCTCTGGGTGCAGACGCCGAGAGCTGGGGCTACGCGGCGGACGGTAGAATCGTGCACAAGGGCTCCCTGGTCCAGAGCGGCCTGCCCACCTACAAGGCGGGCGATCGGATCCGCATGACGCTCGCCGACGGCGTGCTCGCGTGGCACATCAACGGCCAGAGGGCCGCCGAGGTGCGCGGCGTGCCGAGCAGCGTGCACTTTGGTGTCAGCTTGTTTCATGGGACGGTCGAGGTGTGCATCGAGGGTGCCGCGATAGCTGACGTGGCGGGGCGCCTCGCGATGCTGCGGCCGCTGTGCGCGCTGATGGGTCGCGAGGGCAACGCGCTGCGCACGCTGCGGCTGGGCGGCAGCGGCGCGTGGGCCGAGGGCGACGGCGCGACGCTCGCGGCGGCGCTGGGCGCGGCGTCGTGCGTGGTGGCGGAGCTCGATGTGAGCGGGAGCGGCCTGGGCGCGGACGAGGCGGTCGCGCTCGTCTCGGCGGGCCGCTCGCTGCAGACGCTGAGGCTTGGCGAGTGGGTGATGCCCGTGGGCGAGCTGCGATCAAGCAAATCGGTGTCGATGAGCGGCCTGGCGGTGGACGAGGCCGAGGGCGCCGTCGTGGGCGCGCTCCTCAAGACGAGCACCAGCCTGTCGACGCTCGATCTGAGCGGCTCGTCATGCGCGGCAGCGGCGCTGTCGCGGATCTTCGAGGGCCTGAGGGCGAGCGCGGCGCCGCTGGCCGAGCTGCGGCTGGGCGACCAGGCCGTGGGCGAGGCCGAGGGCGCCGTCGTGGGCGCGCTCCTCAAGACGAGCACCAGCCTGTCGACGCTCGATCTGAGCGGCTCGTCATGCGCGGCCGAGGCGGCGCGTCTCATCGGCGAGGGCCTGCGCGAGAGTGCGGCGCCGCTCGCCGAGCTGCGGCTCGCGAACGTGCTGTACACGACGGGCGGTCGGATGTCGTTTGAGGCGGTCCTGGAGCGGCAGGCGGCCCTGATGAGCGGCGCGTGCCGTCTGTCACTGCGTGAGGTCGACTGCTCGGCGCAGGCGATCGAAGCGACGGAGACCGCCACACTGCAGCGGCTCGCGCTGCTGTTTGCGCCAGAGCTCAAGGTCGCGAGCGCCACGCTCTGCGACGGCGGGCGGAGCGTGAGGCTCGAAAAGAGCGAAGGGTTCGGCAACGACGGGCGGGCGCTTCTCGGCGCGGTGCACGACGGACGGTCGGATGTCGCAGGCGGCCCTGATGAGCGGCGCGTGCCGTCTGTCGCTGCGTGAGGTCGACTGCTCGGCGCAGGCGATCGAAGCGACAGACACCGCCGCGCTGCAGCGGCTCGCGCTGCTGTTTGAGAAAGGGTCAGTTGAATCGACACACAAGGTACCGACCAGCCTGTTTGCGCCGGAGCTCAAGGTCGCGAGCGCCACACTCTGCGACGGCGGGCGGAGCGTGAGGCTCGCGGACACCGGGCGGGCGCTGCTCGGCGCGGTCTCGCCGATGGTCGAGCTTGTCGTGCAGCAGAACACCTGTCCGGGTGGCTGCTACATCGGCGCGGCGCTGCCGGGCAAGGACGCCCTGTCCAGCTCTCTGGGTGGAGACGCCGAGAGCTGGGGCTACACAGGGGCCGGTAGCATCAAGCACAAGGGCTCCCTGGTCCAGAGCGGCCTGCCCACCTACAAGGCGGGCGATCGGATCCGCATGACGCTCGCCGGCGGCGTGCTAGCGTGGCACATCAACGGCCAGAGGGCCGCCGAGGTGCGCGGCGTGCCGAGCAGCGTGCACTTTGGCGTCAGCTGTTCTGGTGGTGGAATGTTCGGTGGTGGGATGTTCGGTGCTTCTAAAGTTGAAACGGTCGAGGTGTGCATCGAGCGTGCCGCGTTGGCCGACGCGGCGCGGTGCCTCGCGATGCTGCGGCCGCTGTGCGCGCTGATGGGTCGCGAGGGCAACGCGCTGCGCACGCTGCGGCTGGGCGGCAGCGGCGCGTGGGCCGAGGGTGACGGCGCGACGCTTGCAGCGGCGCTGGGCGCGGCGTCGTGCGTGGTGGCGGAGCTCGATGTGAGCGGGAGCGGCCTGGGCGCGGACGAGGCGGTCGCGCTCGTCTCGGCGGGCCGCTCGCTGCAGACGCTGAGGCTTGGCGAGTGGGTGATGCCCGTGGGCGAGCTGCGATCAAGCGAATCGGTGTCGATGAGCGGCCTGGCGGTGGGCGAGGCCGAGGGCGCCGTCGTGGGCGCGCTCCTCAAGACGAGCACCAGCCTGTCGACGCTCGATCTGAGCGACTCGTCATGCGCGGCCGAGGCGGCGCGTCTCATCGGCGAGGGCCTGCGCGAGAGTGCGGCGCCGCTCGCCGAGCTGCGGCTCGCGAACGTGCTGTACACGACGGGCGGTCGGATGTCGTTTGAGGCGGTCCTGGAGCGGCAGGCGGCCCTGATGAGCGGCGCGTGCCGTCTGTCACTGCGTGAGGTCGACTGCTCGGCGCAGGCGATCGAAGCGACGGAGACCGCCACACTGCAGCGGCTCGCGCTGCTGTTTGCGCCGGAGCTCAAGGTCGCGAGCGCCACGCTCTGCGACGGCGGGCGGAGCGTGAGGCTCGAAAAGAGCGAAGGGTTCGGCAACGACGGGCGGGCGCTTCTCGGCGCGGTCTCGCCGATGGTCGAGCTCGTCGTGCAGCAGGGCACCGATCCTGGTCGCTGCTGCATTGGCGCGGCGCTGCCGGGCAAGGACGCCCTGTCCAGCTCTCTGGGTGAAGACGCCGAGAGCTGGGGCTACACGGCGGACGGTAGTATCAAGCACAAGGGCTCCGCTGTCCAGGACGGCCTGCCCACCTACAAGGCGGGCGATCGGATCCGCATGACGCTCGCCGGCGGCGTGCTCGCGTGGCACATCAACGGCCAGAGGGCCGCCGAGGTGCGCGGCGTGCCGAGCGGCGTGCACTTTGGCGTCGCCCAGTATCAAGGCGCTCGCCCAGTATCAATCCCCTTTTCTGTTACTTCCAGTGTTGAGACAATCGAGGTGCGCATCGAGCGTGCCTTGGTGGCGGGCGCGGCGGGGTTCCTCGCGATGCTGCGGCCGCTGTGCGCGCTGATGGGTCGCGAGGGCAACGCGCTGGGCACGGTGCGGCTGGGCGGCAACGGCGCGTGGGCTGCGGGCAACGGCGCGACGCTTGCAGCGGCGCTGGGCGCGGCGTCGTGCGTGGTGGCGGAGCTCGACGTGAGCGGGAGCCAGCTGGCGGCCGACGAGTGCCTCGTGCTCGCCAACGCCCGGCACCTCCACACCCTCGACCTGAGCGGCACCGCCGTCGCCGCGTCGGCCGCGTCCCTCGAGGCAGTCCTCACCGGCCGGCTGCGCTCGCTGGCCCTGCGGGGGCTCGGCCTGGACGCCCTTGATGGCGGCAAGGCGGTGTCGCTCCTATGCGACGCCTTGCCTCGGATAACGTCGCTGCGCCACCTCTCTCTGATAGGCAACCGGCTGAGTGTTGAGCACGTCACGTCGCTCATCGCCGCCGCCGCTGGGCTGCGCGAGCTGCACGTCGACTTGCGCCACAACCCGGCCTACCCATCGGCGGTGCCACACTTGCCGACAGGCTGGCTCCTCGACCTTGGCCCCGCCGCGTGGCAGCACGGCGCGGTCAAAGCGGCGGAGGCGAGCGCCAAGATCGGCGGCGACCCCGGGAGCATCAACCTGCTGCAGCTCTTCCCGGACGAGTCACGACTCATCGCCGCGGGCTCGGCCGCCTCGACGCGCAACGCGACCGTCTACCGACCCGATGCGAGCACAGTCGGGGTGCTCGAGGGGCACGAGGCGGACGTGGTCGCCGTGGCCTCCGACGGCGTCCACATCGTCACCGGCGACACGTCCGGCAGCCTACGCCTGTGGGATGCGGACACGCTCGCCACCGCCGGCCAGTTGCAGCACAGCGGCTCGTCCGTCTACTGCGTCGCGGTGCGCGGCGACCTCGTCGTGAGCGGCTCGACCGACAGCACGGTCAAGCTGTGGCGTCTGCGCGCGCGCGAGTGCGTTGCCACGCTGAGGGAGCACTCTGCACGTGTGAGCTGCGTCGACGTGGGCGAGGAGGCGATCGCGACGGGCAGCGATGATGCGACCGTCCGCCTCTGGCCGCGCGACGGCGGCGCCAGCCGGCGCACGCTGGCCCATCCGAGCCCCTTGCGCGCGGTGCGCATGCAAGGGGATATGCTCGCCACCGGGGGGATGGATGCGGTCGTGCGCGTCTTTGCTCTCTCCACCGGCCAGCTCGTGCGCGAGCTGCGCGGGCACAAGGGATCAGTGCAGAGCCTCGCCCTCGGTGGCTCGGTGCTGGTGAGCGGCGGAAGCGACGACAGGACGATCAAGGTCTGGTCGCTCCTCGAAGACGTCGACGCGAGCGAGTGCGCCACGCTCGACGAGCACCCTGACCATGTGAGGAGCGTGGCCATCTCGCCGTCGGGCGGATTTATCGCGAGCGTGATCAATGGCTTTCATGGCAAGCTCTTCGTGTGGAGGCCGCGAGAGCAACGACACCAGGAAAGACTTTGTATGCCGCCATCGATACAAAGTCTTTCCACAAGGCGAGCACCCATCAAGATTCGTCGATACATAGGCTGATCGTCCCGCTACCATCCTGCGAAGCAACGTACGACGACCTCTTCTCAATAGCGGGGTCACAAATCAGCTGGATCTCAGCAACATGTAAGCAACATGGCCCCCGCTCCATAGAAGGCGAGGTAGAGGAAGAGAGTGGCATGTAGCGCACGGCATGATTTCGGCGCGAGCCATTCTGCACATGGGCGGGGAGGTTCCGGGCAGGTGAAGGGGCGGGGCCGAAACCACGGGAGTATAGTTTGCGAGTGGTGAGTGGAAAGGCCTTTCCCATGCTTGGTGATCCACTTTGTTTCACACGGTCCGAGGCCGTGTCACGCGGGGCATATTTATGTATACATATTGTCGCCGATCGGCCACGCCTGCACACACACAATCATCCATGTCGTGTTGATGTTCTTGCATAGCGAGTACTTCCAAGCCGGTAGCGGTACCGCTGTGGGCGAGTTGCGACGACCCGACGTGACGGAACGTGCTGGCTCGTTTATCGTTAGTTTTGTGAGTCGTGGGACACAACAGAAGAGAGAAGTGTGGTGTGTGCGTGTTGACAGAATATATTCTTCGATACTATATTTCCCGCAAACAGCCTACATGCACGCAGCATACTGATCGTAATTCGAAACGGTATTCATGCTGGGGTATCCAGAGCAGATCCAGAGGTAGTGTCCGACCCACATCGATCAATACTATATACTTCATCGACGATCGAGGAGCTCTCGTCTGAAGGCTGGGTCTCCAACATGCTGAGCTGTCTGCTGTCAGCAGTACCTCGTCACGTCGTGCCCGACACCACGCGATGTCGGGTCGCACGTCTCCGAGAGAGTGGTTACATGCCAAAGTGGTTACAAGCCAAAGTGGTTACATGCCAAAGTGGTTGCAAGCCAAAGTGGTTACATGCCAAAGTGGTTACATGCCAAAGTGGTTGCAAGCCAAAGTGGTTACAAGCCAAAGTGGTTACATGCCAAAGTGGTTGCAAGCCAAAGTGGTTACATGCCAAAGTGGTTGCAAGCCAAAGTGGTTACATGCCAAAGTGGTTGCAAGCCAAAGTGGTTACAAGCCAAAGAGGCTACATGCCAAAGTCGGTATGCAAATCCCGTACGGCGCTATCGACGCGTACCTGGGCAGTCCCCTCCTTGGACAAGCGTTGAGCGCGCGTCAGATCGGCGACTTCTTGGCAAGAGCGCTCGTCGGGCTCCTCATCGTCGCCCCCGTCATCGAGCACCCTCGTGTCAATCACGCCGTCCTCGAGGAGGCCGATCGCAAAGGAGCGCGGCATCGGCTTCGAGCGCTTGAGAGGCGAGTCGGGCTGCTCGAGCACGACGCGTTCAAAAGGCTCCGGCTCAAAAGTTGGGATGGAGGCGGCGAAGAAGCCGCCAGGGCCGCCGGGGGGGCGCCGCACGGCCTCCTCCTCCTGTGCAGCCGCGCGCGCCGCAGCCGCCTCGACGGCGGCTCGTCGGAGCTCCTCGCTCTCGTCCTGTTCACGCGCCAGAGCTTCATTGACGCGGCGCCGCACGAGCGCCTCGTATTCGTGCTCCACTCTCTGGATCGTATCCAAGTCGGTGAGATCGAGCAGCTCGTCGTCGGAGTCGCGTCGTGGCGAGCGCTTACCCTGCAGGCTGAGGGCCGAGGACGTCGGAGGCGGCGTCGTGCCTTGCTTGATGCGCCGCTTGCTCGCACGCACCGAGGAACCGTGGCTGCGCGCAGTGTAATCGTCCCACGGGCGCCTGGCGCCGCTGGGTGTCGAAGGTGTCATGGCGGACGTGTCGCTTTCGCCCAGCACGGCGCTGGCCAACTCTGCGCCCTCGTCGAGGTGTGAATTCACAGTCAACTGGGCGCGCTCGTCGCCTTCGGCGTCCTCGACAGGAATCCGTTTCGGGCGTCGCCTTTGGGCAGCGCCTTCGCCCTCCACCTCGTCCTCTGTCTCCTCGCCCTCATCCTCGGGCTCGCGCCCATCCTTTCGCTCCTCGCCGCCGCCACGCGAGCCTCGGCCATCCCGCCGCCCCGCCGCATCGTGGGTCGATTCGGTCTTGGACCGCTGGCCCAGGCCGGTGGCACCTTGGGGAGACTCCCCGGCCGCCTCCGCCGCCTCCGCCGCTTCCGCCGCGTTGCCTGCGACGGAGCCAGCTCGCGACGCACGGCCTCGTTCAAGCGCTTGAATCTTGGTCACTGCCGCCTCTCTCTCCGCTTCAACCCACCGCGGGTTACTCAACGTGCTCGACGGCGCACTGACCCATCCAGCGGAGCCATCTGCCAACGTCTCCGCATCGCCATCCGAGATCTCTGCGCCCGAGGTGCTCGCGTCGGTCGGCGGGCGCGTGGCGCCGAGGCCCGAGGTGCTCGCGTCGCCAGAGCCGTCCTCAGCGGTGCCGACGAGGCCGTCGGTTGCGAGGGAGGGTGGGCCCAATGTATCCCCAGCGCTCGAGTCACCGCCCACGCTGCGAGATCTCGGGCGGGAGCTCGCCTCACGGCGCACGTCGGTGGCGATCAGGTCACCCTCAATCTCGCCCTCAATCTCGCCCTCAATCTCGCCCAGGATCGTGCGTAACTCCTCGGGCTCGAGCGCCGTCCCGGGCGCATGCGCCGTCTCGGGCGCCTGCTCCTCGAGCGGCTGTCCGGGCGGCTGCGCACGCGACGCCTTCAGCTCCCTGCGTTCCTCGTCGGACAGCACGCCCGCTGCCGCCTTGCGCTCAAGCTCGGCGAGGCGCGCCTCGACTGCCGCCGCCTTGATCTCAACCGCCGCAGCTTCGAGCTCCACCGAGCCAACTTCCACAGCGCCCAAGGCCACAAAGGCACTCGGCCTCGGAGGAGGGGCGAGAGGCTCTGAGCCCAGTGGCTCGGCACCCGACGGTGGGCCGGGGCCCAAGGCAGACCCCACCACCCTAGGGCGAGCCGCCAGTCCATCCGGGAGCTCCTCGATCAGCTCGATCGGCTCATTGGAGACGCGCAGACTGCCGGCACGGTACTGGGCGAGCGTCTGCTGCGCCACCTTCTCACGTTCCTTCCTCGCCGCCTCCTCGTTTGCCAGCCGGCGCGCCTCATCGACCTCCTCCAGAGCGAGCCGCTCCTCCTCCAGCCTCTCCAAGTCCAAGTCGCTCGCCGCCCTCTGCGCGATGGCCGCCTTCTTGGCCACCTCGGCCTCCACCTTGGCAGCCGCGGCGGCCTCCTCCTCCTCGGTCGCCTTGTACGCCAGCAAGCCCGCACGCGCCGCCTCGGCCGCCTCCGCCGCCTGCTGCATCGCGAGCTCTGCCCGGGCGCGCTCCACCTCGCGCTCCACCTCGCGTGCCTCGTCTGCCCGTCGCTTCGCCTCGGCCTCCCGCGCCATTTGCGCCGTGCGTGCCTCGGCGGCCCGCGCCTCGGCGGCCAGCCTCTTGGCCTCAGCCTCGGCCTCAGCCTCGGCCTTCGCCTTAACCACCGCCGCCTCTGCCTCTGCCTCGGTCGTGCTCTCAGAGAGCGGCGAGAGAGGCGTCCTACCCGCCGCACGCTCGCGTGCAATCGCCTCGCGCGCCTCACGCCCGGCGATGCGCTGCGCCTCCGCCCTAAGCAAGGCCGCTTCGCGCGCCGCCGCGGCCGCCGCGATCGCCTCCTTGCGCTCCGCCTCGAGCGCCGTCTCGGGCTTCTCGGCGGCGGACTGCGAACGACCGGTAGGCGAGTCGGAACGCACCCGCGGTGAGGTGCCCGAGACGGCGCTCGGCGAGGCCGCCCCCGCAGAGGAGGGTCGGTGGGGCTGCTCGCGCGCCGTGCTGGGCTTGCGGTAGATGCTCTGGCCGAGCTGCTGGTAGTCCGGCGGCGGGGTGACGGGCGGCACGAGCTCCGCCCACAGAGGCCCGTCGAGCCCGGCCGCGCGCAGCCCAGGCGCCGACATCGGCCCTCTGGATAGGTACGTGGCGGCTGCGCTCGACCCGTCGGCGCTCATCGGCATGGGCAGCTCCAAGCGCGCGTAAGGGTCTGCCGACTCGGCGGTCGGTGGACGGGTCTGCAGGGGGAGAGCGGGCCGATCCCAAGCTGCCTGCGCGGGCGAGTCCGTCAAGGGGTCGCGTGGGCGCAACGGCCGACCCGTGGACACGGGCCGATCGGCATGTGCCTTACGGTCGGCGGACGTGGCCTTGCGACGCTGCCCCTTGGGAAGAATCTGCTGCGCGAGCGCGTTGATGAGCGCCTCAGGCAACCCTTCGGCGCCCATGATGGCATCCTCCAAGCACCCCTGTGCCGCGTGTGCGATCGCGTGCGCGCGGTCGGCCGCGACGGCCTCAGCAAGCCTTCGCTCCTTCAGGGCCACGTGCTCGAGCTGCCGCCTGTACATCCGCTCTTGGGGCGTCGGTGCCGCCTGGCGCCGCCACTCAAAGATGGCTTGATGGCGCGCCACATCGGCAGCCAGCCGGTTCGTGCGTGATGCCTCGTCCTCTTTGGTCGTGCGCGGGGGCGACTCGCCAGCCTGCGCATTCACATTCACATTCACAGCCCTCGCAGCCAGGCCGAGGGCGCCAGTCTCGGGCGTGTTCATGCGCGGTGGCGAGGCAAGGCCAACAGAGGACGGGCGGCTCGGAAGGACAACGCCGGTGAGCTCGAACGTGCCCGAGCTCGGTCGCGCCTTCGTGAGCGAGCTGCTGCTGCTGCTGCCGCCGCGCGCCTCGCCCGACTCCTTGGGCTGGGTCTTCAGCAGTCCCTCCTCCCCGTCGCGGAACGCTTTGCGTCCGCTGGCGCGTCTCTCCAGGAACGGGCTCTGTCCCCCAGTTGACGACAGGGGCCGGCTTGGCATCGATGGCGCCGGCGCCGGCGGGGCAGCGACCATTGGCGCCGCCTCCACTTCCGCGCGCGTACCCATACCCTTCGGCAGCTTCAGGTTGAATGGGTGGGTGCTCGGGCCGCTGTCGAGGAGGGCGATGAAGGCAGCTGTGTCGATCAACGATCCCTCGGAGAGCACAGGCGGTCGCAACGGCGGCGGCGAGGGCGGCTTCGGCGGCGAGGGCGGCTTCGTTGGCGAGGGCGGCTTCATCGGCGCGGCCGCGCGCGGGGCGCGGGGTGGCGTCTGCGGTCGCGGGTAAGCGATGCCTTTCTCCACGGACCAGCCTTCAGAAGGCTTCGACGGCTCGAATGGTGGCTTGGAAGACGAACGGGCGGCCGCCTTCGCGGGCGAGCCATCAGGCGCTGCGTCGGGCGCTGTGCGCGGTCGGCTGCCACCCTGCGTCGGCGGCCGCGTCGGGCCCGCAATGGCGGCGGCATCAAAGGAGACTCCGAACTCTCGCCCCTCGTCCCTCGTGGCAGTACAAGAGGACGGTGGCGTGGGGCCCGTCTTAAGCGGAAGCTTGGGCGTCAGTGAAGAGAGCGCATCGTCCGCCTCGGCGTCGCGCTTGTCGGCTTCCAACCCGTCGAGGTCGGCGCGCGCGCGCTTTGGCGACGAGTGTGGCTTCTCCGCGTGCGGAAGGGCAGCTTCGACCAGAATGGAGCTGCCCGAAACGCCCACCTTGATGCCCGCGTAGCCCTGGCGCACGAGCTGCTCACGCACCGCATTGGCCAGCTCCACCTCCTTAGCGCCCTCCGGGAGGTCGTGCAGCTCGATGCTGGTCCCCACGATGAACGGAAGGGTGGTGCCCCCCGGCAGCGCTTCCCCTTTCTGCAAGGGCTCGAGCATCCGAGGCAGGCCGACGAGCGACGCCACGAGCGACCGATTGGCGAGGCCGTTGGCGCAGAGCAGGCCGTCCTTGATCTCCACCTCGACCTCCGTGTAGCCCTGCTCCTCGAGCCGCCCCTTGACGAGACGCGGCAGCTGCGTGAGGAAGCACGCGCGCGCGCCGACCGAGACAGCCTCCCCCGTGTGGAAGATGATCGCTGAGTCGGCGGCCACCACGAAATCGGACGGATCGGTCGCGGGCGTCTGTGGCCTGCCACTCTTGGCGTCCGAGGCGACAAAGCTGCTCACGATCGCACGGAGCGCGACGGGCGTGCGTCCGGTGGCACGCACCGTCTCTCCCACGACGGAGCACTGGACGGACGAGTACCCCATCAGCGAGAGCTTGCGTGAGACGATGTTGGGCAGCGCACCGAGCGGAACCGGCTCGGGACCAAGCGCGACCGAGGTGGTCTGGCTCAGCGTGAGCAGGCTGTCGGGCAGCAGGACAGGCTCGGGAGGAGGTAGCGGGTCCAATGTAGCGGTGCTGCCGAGCGGGCGCGGCGGCGAGGGGTGCGACATGTCCATGGGCCGAGGCAGGTGCGCCGCCAGGTCCACGTTCGAGCGCCCGGTCGCGCTGAGCATGCCGTCGTCGCCGATGGCGCACTGCACGTCCGAATAGCCGACCTGCTCGAGCGATGAGGCCACGACGGCGCGCAACTGGTCGAATGGCACTGGCTCGCTGCCCAGCTCGACCACCTCGCCGCTCTCAAAGACCACCGCGCTGCCCGCCGCCACCAAGCCCGCCGCGCCATCCACCGCGCCATGCACCGCGCCTGGCGATGCTGGCGACAAGGGCGGCACTGGCGATCCAGATCGGGAGCGGGGGGGTAGCAGCTCGGCCTTGAGCTGCGCCACCGGAGATTTGGCCGAGATTTTGAGCGTGTCGCCCACGAGGGTGGCCTCCACGTGCACGTAGCCCGCCTGCACCAGACGCTGCTTCACCACCGGGGCGAGCTGCGAAAAGGGCAGCGGCGACGAGCCAATGTCGATCGAGACGCCCGACTCGAGCAGAAGCGGCGTCGGTCGCGTTGTCGTGAGCAGGAGCGGCGAGTTGGGTGCTGTGGGCGCCCGGTTGGCCACCATGCGGACTGCGCCGGCGGGTAGCGGCGGCGCGCGCTCTGACGCTGGCACCAGCGGCGACGAGCTCGCAAACCCAGGCAGCACTCCCTGCTTGCGCGCACTCGGGATGCTGCGGAAGCTGCCCGGCGTGAGGGGTGCTACCAGCGCCGGCAGCGCCGCGACCAGACGGTCGTCCTCGCTCACCACCGGCGGCGGCCGCGTGTCGATGACCAACTCCGACTCTTGTTTCGGAAGGGCCGCGGGCGTCATCATGCGTGGCGGCGTCTCGACCGGAGTCCTCAACCTCGAGGTCTTGTACTGGCTGGGAGGTCGAGACAGTGCAGCCGCCGGCGACGGCGAGAGCGCGCTTGGCCCGTCGAGGAGCCGATCTCGAAGCAGTCGAGGTTCGTCGACGGCGGTGGGCGCGCGTGAGCCGACGGCCCCGGGCGTCTGCAGGCGGCTGCCCTGCAAGGACGACATTTTGGAGGCCGAGGGCGAGAAGGCCACGTTCATTCCGTCCACACTGTGGACCACGTCGATCGTGGGCGCGGGCGCGGGAGCGGGCTCGACAGAACTCATGGCGTCGGAGAGCTTGGACTGCCGGTTGCGTGCGGCGGGCGTGCCCGGCGCCGGGGTGATCACCAGCGCCCCCACTACTGCAAGCTCCGGAGGCTCCGGGATCTCTCGAGTGGTCTTCTTGTTGTTCGTCTTCTTCATCGGCGGAAGTGACGACGACGCTGAGAGCGCGCTGCCACCGACGGCGCTCGAAACGGCGCGGGCGCTTTGAGCATTGTCGATGCCGACAGCCGGCGCAGCCGAGCTCGCCGTCGACGGCGGCACAGCAGTGAGGCTCACGCACCGTGCAGCATCCTTGGCGGCCGAACTCGGACGCGAGAAGGGCACAGTGATAGGCGACGAGGCCGGGGCGACGAGCCCGGGCGGCGGTTTCGACGACGGGACCGACTCTGTGGGCGAGCCCGTCTGCCTTGCGGCCAAACGGCTCCCCGGCCGGCTGCCTGGCCTGCTGTCGCGCTTGCCCTCGAGGATGGCCTCGAGCTCGGCACTCTCGTCGAGAGCACGGCGCGCCATCTCAGCAGCGGTGAGCGGCTTGGGCTTGGGCGCGGCCAACGCTGGCAAGGGCAGGTCGGGCCCCTCTGGAGAGCCCACTGCGGTTGGACCGGTCACTTCTGGCGTCGAAATGGTCGGCAAGTGTGCCACGACGGCCATGGGCTGCGCGGCCGCCTCGGCCGCCGCGGCCGCCTCGGCCGCTCGTTTCTGCTCGGCGGCGGCCGCGGCGGCGGCCGCGGCGGCGGCCGCGGCGGCGGCCGCCGCCTCAGCCTTCGCCGCCGCCTCAGCCATCGCCTTGGCGCGCGCCTCGGCCGCCTCTCGAGCCGCCGCCTCGGAGAGTGCGAGCTCGCGCGCGGCGAGCTCCTTAGCTGCCTCGGCCTTGGCAGCCGCCTCGGCCTTGGCCGCCTCGAGTGCGAGATCCGCCTCCGCCTTGGCCGCCGCAACGCCTTGCTCACCCATACCTGGGTTGGCCTCAAGCAGAGCCTCAAGACTCGCCTCTGCCTCTGCCTCGAGCGCCGCCACCGCCAACTCTGCCTCCGCCTTGGCCGCCGCCTCGGCCTCAGCTGCGGCCGCCGCGGCTGCCTCTGCTGCGGCCTCCGCCGCAGCTACCGCAGCTGCCTCCTCCTGTGCCGCCTTGGCCGCCGCATCTGCCTCCTCCTGTGCCGCCTGGCGTGCCGCCTGTGCCGCTGCGGCCGCAGCGGCCGCCTCCGCCGCGTCTGCCGCCGCCTGTGCCGCCGCGGCGTCGGCGGCCTCTTCGGCGGCCATCGCGGCGGCCCTGGCGGCGTTCTGGGCAGCAACCTCGGCGGGCAGAGGCGGGAGCAGGCCCTTGTCGCGGCGCGAGGAGCGCTGCAGATCCTCCGGGCGTTCCGAACTCTCGAGAGCGCGCGCCGCGAGGATCTCGTCGTCCGTCACGATGAGGGGCGCATGGTACTCTTCATACATGGGCGGCACCACGGGCAGCTCGTCCGTATCCATTGAGGCCTCGGAGGCTTCGGAGCCTACGGGGGCGCCTGGTGACGACTCGGACCCTAACCAGGACGGTGCCTCGGCGATTGCCGCGTGTGCACGCGCTGCCTCTGGCGCGCCAGCAGCGTCGGCGAGCTCAGCGTCGTCCTCATCATGCTCGGCAGGCAGCGGCGGCGGCGGCGGGAAGACTTCGGCGTCCGTTGCGCCGAGAGCGCGGCACTCATCTCGCAGCTTCGCGAGCAACTCCTTCTCTTGCTCATCCGCCCAATCTTGTAGTGAGGCGGCCGCCGTAGCATAGCCAGCCTCCATCAACTTACGAGTTTCTTTCGGGTGGATGCTCCCGTTCATCCCGAGGGACTCAACGGACTGCCCCGAACGCAAGGCGAGCATGCGAACGGCCGCCATCGCCCCCGTGAGCGCCGTCTCGAGCGTGCGCCCATCCTGGCTGTCGTCGTCGTCATCTTCCTCGACGGCGAAGTCGTCGTCGTCGTCGGCGGCCGAGCGCGGCGCGTAACCGTCGCCCTCGGATTCGTCACCCTTGAGCTTCCGCATGAGAGCGCCGGGCTGCCAGGTGGACGCGTCGTTGAGCGCGGACGAGAGGCCGAGAAGACTCTGGATCCCGAGCTTGCTCGGGGCCTCCGCCTCGGCAATCGCCTCATTGAACGCCGTCTCGAAGACCTCCTTAGTGTCCTCGAGCCCCTCGTTCTCTATGTACGAGCTGGCCAGCGCCCGCAGGGCAGAGAGGGCCCCCATCATCTCTGGCGCTTGCTGCGCCCCCCGGCCCTGACTGCCTCCATCGAGCCCTGCGAGCTCCACCTCCCACGGGAGGAGCGGCAGCACATTCAAGGGCGGGCGCTCGCGCCCGCATGAGAAGCGGGGGACCGAGGGCGGCAGCTTCGGCGGCGGCGCGGGCTCGTCCCAGTACTCTGAAGGGTCGTCCTCCTCGCGCTTCCCGCTGATCGGTGCCTGCGGCGGCGGCGTGCGCGCGCGCTTGGCCGAGCCGGAGCGCTCGCCTTTGGCGGATCGCCCGCGTGCCGAGTTGGAGCCGCTCTTCTTGCCCTTCTTGCCGCCACTGCCCTCGGCGCCATCCTCCTTGTCGTCGTCGGCGCCCGGCTTCTTGGCCAACGTGAACTTCGGGTTGGCCGCGTTGATCCGAGCGGCCGCGTCGGCGCCGTCGTGGATGCGCAGCAGTCGCAAGTCACGACGATGTGCCGCGCGCATCACGTCGGTCGCACGATTGCTCGCGAGTTCCATGAGCGCGAGCAGAGAGGAACGGCGGGACGCGATGCCTGCAGGCAGCAGCAGCATCGCCTGATTGCGCTTCGCCACGAGCCTCTGGAGCTCGGGCAGCTTGAGGGCGGCCCGTCGCGCCTTGGCCTGCGAGAGAGCGGCCGGCGCGAGCGCCGCCAGCGCCTGCCACATCAACGCGCTCTCCACCACGGACGCGCTGTCGTCGCCCATGGCGGGCTCGGGTGCGGCGGCCACGGCGGCCGGAGCTGCAAGAGTCATCGCAATTGGCATCCGAGGAGGTGGCGGAGGCGGCGGGCGCGGCGGCGGCGGGTAGGCCAGGAGCTGCGCTGGGGGCGAGTCGGCCCGGGGCGGGGCTCGCGCCGTCTCGAACAGCTCGCGTACCGTCTCGCTCGCGATAGGCCAGCCGAAGGCGGTGGTACTTTCCTGCCATACGCCGACCAATTTCGCCTGGACGGTGGACGCCACGCCGGAGCCGTCATCGCCCTCCTGTACGGGCTTGGCGATACCGAGCCGCCAGCGCACGAAGATGAGCTCGAGCAGCAGCCGCGCGTGCGCGTCGTGCAGCCGCGCCTTGAACCGACCGAGCCGTCGGCGACCGCACGCGTGCTGCTTCCACGCCGCGAAGCTGTGCGTCTGCGATGCGTGCGACGAAGCGCCGAGCATCATGTACGCGGAGCGCCGAGCCTGCACGGCGCTGCGCGTGCCAGACAGGCTCGCCGTCTGGATGCGCAGCACGGCGCCCGCGTTGAGCCGACGCCGGTAGAGCGTGTGCTGCATCAGGATCTCAAAGTGCTGCGCGAGCGCGGTGACCTTGTGGCGGGAGCCGGCAGCGACAGCGACGGCGGTGGCGCGCTTGTGGGCGCCCGCCCACATGCGCCACGCGCTGATGATGAGCTTGAAAAAGGCGCGGTGCGCGCGCTTCCACTCGACGAGGCCCTTCCAGCGGAGCAGCGAGTTCCCCGCGTACAGCTGCAGCCGCATCAGATGCGACGCCTCGGCGAGCATCCGATCCTGCGATGCGCGTTACATGCAGCGTTATGTGCGGGGATGGGATGAGGAAGAGCCATCAGTGGTCATCAGTGGCCATCAGCGGCCATCCGCGGCGGCAAACAGTGGCCATCAGCGGCCATCGGTGGCGGCAATCACCTCGGCCTCTAGACGCGGGTCCCACTCGAGACGGCCGAGTTGATGAGGAAGGCAATCAATTACAATCGATTGCAATCAATGGCAATCACCTCGGCCTCGAGACGCGGGAGCGAGGACCACTTGCGGAACATGCGCCTAAGGAGAGCGGGCCCCTGCAGCTCGGTCGCAACCTCGACGCGCTGCAGCTTCTGGACGGCCTTGGTCTCCCACTCGTGCCACTGCGGCACATAGCGAAGGTAGACTGGCGGCGCCTTGCCCTGCCGCGTGCACCGTTGGAACTTGGCGATTCGGCTCCACAGGAGCAGCGCGAGCGAGAGCATCTCGGACGGCCAAAGGTTGGTTGGCTTGACGACTAGCTTGATCTTCTTGGACGCCTGCTGACGCAGCACGTCCACACGCCGGCAGTGGCGCCGCCACAGGAACAGCGTGCGCTTCGCGAGCTGGATCTGCAGCGCGCGCGCGAACGCCGCCGCCACCGTCGGCGTGTCGGCAGGTCGAGGGATGCGCTTGCGCTTCTCGATCATCGACCGCCAGTACTGGCTCGCCGCACCCGAGCCGAGCGCACGCGTCAGCATCAGGCCGAGCTTGGTGTAGTAGTAGCGCGCCTCGAGCCGCTCCTGGAACCAGCCCCACAGGCACGCTGAGAGCGTCCCGCGCCGGAATCTGCGGTCGGCCTGCACGACGGTGCGCCATGCGTGCCAGATCGGGCGGAGCTCCGCGTGACGAATCTCCATCAAGCGGTCCTTCTCGTCGCGTCCGGAGCGCCCGCGCCACGCGGACTGGATGGCGACGATCGCCGAGTCGCGCGAGTGCACGCGCCGGTACTCGACCAGGTACTGGTCGAGCCTCGTCGCGAGGAGCGCCTCTGCCTTGGCGGCCGCCGCACGGTTTGCATGCAAGCTGGACGTTGAGCGGCTCACGCGCATCGAAGGCGGCCGTTTGAGCCCAGGCACGCTCGCGCCCAGCGGCAGCAAGTCGGGCGGCGGCCATTTGCTGCCGTACGACGCCGCAGCTCCGTAGGAGCTCTCGACGAGCGCGGCGCGCCGCTCGGCGCGCGTCTGCGGTCCCTCGAGGAGCGCCGTCTGTGCACGCCTCGGGTCGCCGCCCACGTCGGCGGCGCCGTTCAGATCGTCGAGCAGCGAGAAATCGCTCTGGCGGCGGCGAATGCCCAACTCGTCGGCCGAGTCGGAGAGCACCGACGTGCGCTGGCTGAGCGACGAGAGCGCCGCGCGCTTGACCTGCGGCTGCAGCAGCAGCTTGGGAGCTGGCGCGACGCTCCGGCGCTGCGCGACGCGCGCCTTGAGGACGGCCGCCGAATGCTCAGAATCGCGCAGCGTCAGCAACTGCGCTATTCCTGGACGCTCCTTTAGCCGCGACACCACGCGCTCCACGCCCTCGCGCAGGTCGACAGCCACCTGGCCGACAGCGAGCGCGTGGAGCACAGGCGCCGAGGAGGACCCGTTCACGTCGCTCGCAGGCGCCGAAGTGAGACCGCGTGCCCGCTTGGGCAGCGTGGGCAGTGCAGCGACCGAGGAAGAGGTCGCGAGCGGCTGCACAGGCATCTACCGTTTGTATCAGACAGTTGTGGCGAGCTTCCTGGTGCTGGTCAAGTCATTTCATGTAATTAAAGTTCCGTGGAAGTCCGAACTAGAAAGCAATTGACACATAATTTGCGGAAACCCCAAATTTCGAGCAGCGAAAGTCCGCAGATCCAATAACAAGTGCAACATAGGACCCGGAGTCCATAAATATGAGGTCGATTCTTCTCCTGCTGAGCTTGCTGTCAAGGGCCACTGCCCAAACGGCGATGCCCCCGCCGCTGACCATCAGTGGCTGCAGCTGCAGCAACTTGTGCCCATATCCGGCAGACGGCTGGTGCGACGACGGCGGACCCGGATCAGAGTATAATAGTGCGCGCGATCACCTCTCTCCCACACCCACACCGTCCAACCTTCTCACTGAATCGCACCTTCGCCCGTACAGTCTGCTCCCGCGGCACCGACTGCCAGGATTGCGGCCCACGCTGCTCGCCGCCGCCGCCGCCGCCGCCGCCGCTCAGGACTCCACCGCCGTTGCTGCCGCCGCTGCCGCCGAGGGCGCCGCCCCCGCCAGCCCTGCCTGGCCGCCTATTCACCTTCGACGATGCCAACGACCTCGCCGGCTGGATGACCACGTCTGGGACCTCAAATCCCTACAACTGGATTCGATGGTCGGGCAGAGTTCCATCGAGCGGCACCGGGCCGACGACCGGCTTTGGCGGCAGCGGCTCTTATTTTTACTGCGAAACATCGGCTCCACGCGTGCCCAACGACCAGTTTTTGCTCATCTACGACGGCTCGGCCTGCACCGCCGCAGGCTTTCCACTCATCGGCACGATCACCTTCCGCTATCACATGTTTGGCGTCACGATGGGCTCTCTGTACGTGATCCCTGTGCGCTTAGGCGCGCAGCAAGCGGTCTCTTTCCAGCAAGCAGTCTGGTCTCGCGTAGGTGAACAGGGCGACGTGTGGCTCGAGGGCCAGGCGCAGATCATGGCGGAGCAGGTTTACTTCATCGGTGTGCGCGGGGTCTCATGGACGTCTGACATCGCCCTCGACCACGTCGACGTGCGCTGTACCAACTTCCCTCCTCCCTCTCCGGCCCTCCCTCCTGCGCCCCCCGCCGCCCCCGCGCCCCCCGCGCCCCCACCGAGCCAGCCGCGCTGCACCACGCCCTTCGATCTGGTGCTGGTGCTCGACAGCTCAGGCTCGATGCTCGGGGTCTTAGCCTCCATGAAACTGACGGCCAAGCGGATCGTCGATCAGGTCGACTTGACGGCACCAGGATCGCGTGCTGGTGTGGTGACGTTTTCGTCTGCGGCGCAGCGGCTCACCGGCCTGGTGCACAACCGTACACGCGTGTATGTGGCCATCGACTCGATCGTGGCCAGCGGCGCCACCTCAATCTCGTCGGGTTTAGTAGAGGCGAATGCCACCTTCGCCGCTGGCGCAGCCGAGCGCGTCAACGCCAGCGTGCCGAGAGTAGTGTGGGTTCTCAGCGACGGTGAGCAGAGCGCTACGAGTTGCTACGGCCCCGCGTCACGCAATCTGTGCGGTGACAGGGGGGCGATCTCGGCCGCACTCGCACTCAGAGACGAAGGCATCACCATCTTCTCTGTCGGTCTCGGCTCCTTGATTAACAGCCTCACCATCAACTCGATGGCATCATTACCGACGGCCCTCCACGCCTATACCGCCTCGGACACCGCTGCCATCACAGCGCGGTTCAGCGACTTCTGTTCGATGGCCACGAGCCCGCTGGCGCCTCCACCACTGCGGCCGCCCGCGACACCGCCGCGACCGCCGCCGCCGCCCTCGCCGCCTCCGCCCTCGCCCTCGCCGCCGCCGCCCTCGCCCTCGCCGCCGCCGCCCTTGCGGCCACCCTCGCGCCCGCCGCCCCTCGCGCCCG
>Ga0210241_101305_pt1 | contig 19234 bp, 11 predicted proteins | sample ChrtobMetP5a_8mM_FD_155488 | JGI IMG/M metagenome (GOLD analysis project Ga0210241, IMG submission 155488) | Chrysochromulina tobin associated microbial communities from unialgal haptophyte culture, Seattle, Washington, United States - P5a_8mM | ecosystem: Host-associated > Algae > Haptophytes >...
ACTCGTGCGTGTGCAGGTGGTTGGTGATGAGGGACGAGAGCTCAATGTGCAAGTTCACATATCGCTGCACGAAGAGAGGCTGCGAGAGCTGTCCGTGAGGCGCGCCGGGAGGAGGAGCGGTCTCCGCATGGCCATTCTCGAAGGCTTTGGGAGTCGGCACGCCAGACTGTACGAGGTCTCCGATCCTCCCTCGGAGATCCACAGCGTCGGACACAGGTGCGCTGTGGCGAGCGCTCCCCTGGCCGGCGTCGGCGAGCGTCGTCCCGAGCGTCTGCTGACCGGTGTCGAGCGTCGTCCCGAGCGTCTGCAAGGTGCACATCGAGGGCAGCAGCGCAGGATGAGACGCCATCTCCAGTCCACGAGGCGGGCCTCCAAGTGCGCCCGCGCCCTGAAAGCCAGCGCCCGGAAAGCCAGCGCCCTGAAAGCCAGTGCACTGCATCGATCCCGAGGCAGCGCCCTGAAAGCCAGTGCACTGCATCGATCCCGAGGCAGCGCCCTGAAAGCCAGTGCACTGCATCGATCCCGCGCCCGCAGCGCCCGGAAAGCCAGTGCACTGCATCGATCCCGAGGCAGCGCCCTGAAAGCCAGTGCACTGCATCGATCCCGCGCCCGCCGCGCCCGGAAAGCCAGTGCACTGCATCGATCCCGAGGCAGCGCCCGGAAAGCCAGTGCACTGCATCGATCCCGCGCCCGCCGCGCCCGGAAAGCCAGCGCACTGCATCGATCCCGCGGCACCAAACTGAATGGCAGCGCGTGGCGTCTGCATCCACTTCGGAGACGGCCCAGTCGGCGGCAGCGCTCTCGCCACGGTCCCCATGCGAACACATGGGAATGCATGGGAACGCATGCGCTTGGTGGAGGAGCGAGGCACGAACGTGCCACGGCAGAGCTGCAGGTGCACCACGTCGCCACTCTCGACATGGCGCAGGGAGTACTGGGCCAGCGCCTCCGCCTCCGGAACCGTTTCGAAGATCACGAGTGGCGGCCCGGGGCAGCCCTGGGTCTGGTTGACGACGCGGAAGCCGGGCAGGCTCGTGGGCGTCTGGGTCCACAGGCCCTGTGTCGGCCGGTTGGTAAAGACACTGTTGTGCTGCACCTCCAGCACCCGGATCCTCGCGCGCGGTACTAGGATGCCCGACGCCGTGCACCTCATGCAGATGCGCTCCTTGAAGTGGATGCATTTCTGGGTCGTCGGCTCGAGCGGCTCGCACCTCGAGGAGTCGCCGGCTAGCATGCCGCCCCAGCACCTGAAGCCCTCGTCGCTGCGTGCCTTGCCCAGGGAGTCGTTTCCAGAACCTGGTTGCAGCCTAGTTGCCGCCTCGGGGATGAGAAGTGGTGAAGCCTCGGAAGTGAGGCTTCCACAAGACGCATAGATATGTGAGGCTGTTGAAGCCTGGGAACACGCCCTCGGGGCATTCAGCCCCCCCAGGCCCCCAACCGGCTGAGAGTCCATAGAATGGGCCGGCGGCAGCGCCGCCCCCTCGCTCTCGGCAACGAGATGCTCGGAGGTACTCGGATACATCGCGCCAGACGATCGGTTCGTGTTGATCGAGCCGAATCGAGCCCCGGTGCTGAAACCAGGCGAGTCGTTGCAGGCATGATCGCTCGACGACGAAAAGACCTCCACCGAGGGGGGATCAGCATCAGACCCGGCACGCGTGGCGGTAGTGCCGTCGTCGTCGCCCACGCTGTTTACGGTATGATCCGACGCGGATAGCATGTCAATCCAGTACTCCGCTTCCGCCTCCCTCTCTTCCATCCCAAAGGGGACGAACAGGTTCAGCACCTCTTCGCCTCTCGCGGTTGGAGAGCCCCAAAATTTCCACAGGAAAGTTCGGATGATGATGCTACATGTACAGGAAACCTGAAACGCATTCACAATCGCTCGAAAGAATCGTATCGCAAGATTCTTGTGTTCCGTCGTCGACACCTGTGACGAATTCCCAAGTCATAATGGCCGAATCGCGGTCCTCGCAGTCGCCAAGTCGTCAGCGAGCCCCGCATGTCGCTGCCAGTGTTTGGCCGCTCGTTGAATATGCCCAGAGCTTTGCGGTCCAGCACCAGCATATCAGGCTTCGAGAACCAGCGCCGCGGTTTACTCGGCCGTTGCACGACGTCTGACATGGAGCTGATCAGCAGCCAGTTTCCGCATCCGGAGCTCAGCAGCGTCGCGCTGCCCTCGGAGCATACCAAGGAGGAGGAGGAGCTCAGCTTCCTGGATGACACGGAAGAGGGCCTTCGCCGAGTCTTCAAAGAGCCGGGCGAGAGGCCGTTGCTAAATCGCACCCTCTCCTTCCTCCGCCATGAGCGGGATCGCATCCTCTGCACGCCGCGGAAGGTGTACGCCCATGTGCCGATGTTGCACTGGCTGCCGCGGTACACGAAGGCGCTGCTCAAGAGCGACCTCGCGGCGGGGCTCAACGTCGGCGTGGTGCTCATCCCGCAGGGGATGGCGTACGCGATGCTCGCGGACCTGCCGGAGATCTACGGCCTCTACTCGGCACTGCTGCCGCTGCCCATCTACGCCGCGCTCGGCACGTCCAACCACGTGTCCGTTGGGCCGTTCGCCCTCGTCTCGCTGCTCGTGGCGGACTCGATCGCGGTCGCGGGCTACGCACCGGAGGACGAGGACTACATTCCCGCCGTCATGATGCTCTCACTGCTTATCGGGATCGCGCACTGCCTCATGGCTGCCTTTCATCTGGGCAGTCTCGTACGCTACCTCTCGGACGCTATGATGGCCTCTGATGGCCTCTGATGGGCTCTGATGGGCTCTGATGGCCTCTGATGGGCACTGATGGCCTCTGATGGCCTCTGATGGGCACTGATGGCCTCTGATGGGCACTGATGGCATGCCCAGGTGCGCTTCATCTCGGATTCGGTGCTCGCGGGCTTCACATCGGCCTCGGCGGTGCTCATCTCCGCCTCCCAGCTCAAGCACCTGCTCGGCATGCACATCCCACGCTACCCCGATTTGCCGTCGACCCTCTACTACGTGGTGACCCACCTGAGATCCGAGGCACCGGTCGGCAGCGGCAGCAATAGCAGCGGCACAAGCGGCGGGGGCGGCGGCGGCGGTCACAGCAACGACGGCGGCGGCGGCGGCGGCGTGCAGATTGCGGCGCTACTCACCGGTATTGGGGGCGTCCTCGTACTCGCTGCATGCAAGTGCTCACCACGGCGCCATCTCCCCACAGGTATTGGGGGCGTCCTCGTACTCGTGGGTATCCAGAAGTTCAACAAGCGCTTCTGCAAGGCGGTGACGCTGCCCGAACAGCTCATCCTCCTTGTGCTCGCCACTCTCATCTCGTGGCTCGCCCAGCTGCCCAAGGAGCAGCTGCCGGTGGTCGGCGTGGTGCCACCTGGCCTGCCCTCCCCGTCGGCCGCGGTTCTTGGCCGGTGGAGCCTCCCGATGCTGCTCCGGCTGCTCCAGCCGGCGATGGTCGTCGCGGTAGTCTCGTTCATCCTCTCCATGTCGATCGTGCGCATCTTCGCGCTCAAGTTCGAGTACACGACCGACCCAGGTGTCGAGCTGCTTGCCCTCGGATGCGCCACTCTCCTGGGCGCCTCGCTGAATGCAAGTGCTCACCACAGCGCCATCTCCCCACAGGTCAGGAGCTGCTCGCCCTCGGATGCGCCAATATCATCGGCGCCTTCTTTCAATCGTACCCCGTCGCCGGCTCGCTCTCTCGGTCGGCCATCGTCGCTGCGACTTGCGGCAAGCACTGCACGCCAATGCACGGGGTCTTCACAGCTCTCTTCGTGGCTCTCGTGCTGCTGCTGCTCACCGGGGCCTTCCGACCGATGCCCAAGGCCATCCTCGCGTCGGTCGTCTTCGTGGCTGTCAAGGGTCTCTTTGATATGGCCAAGCCTCGCTTCCTCTATCGGGTCTCGACTGGGGACTTCGTCGCGTGGGTGGCTTCGTTCCTTGGCACGCTTCTGATCGGCGTGCCCGAGGGCATCGCGGTGGGCGTCTTCACATCCATGGCGCTCATCATCCTCCGTATGGCACACCCAAACTATGCAATGCTCGGCCGGCTGCCAGGTACGATGATTGCCACTGATGACCTGCCTTGCATGCAAGTGCTCACACAGCGCTATCGACCCGCTCGGCTGCCAGGCAGCCACATCTTCCGCGACATTCGGCGCTACCCCGACGCGCAGTGCATCCCGGGGCTCGCCATCTTCCGCTTCGACGCGTCGCTCTGCTTCGCCAACATTCACATCTTCCTCGAGGCGCTCCGTCTGGTGATGTCGGACATGGAGCGCAAGTGTGCCGCCGGGCTCAGCTGCGTCGTGATCGAGTTCGGCTCGATCAACGACGTGGATGCCTCCGCCCTTCGCATGCTTCAGGACCTGCATAAGGAACTCAGGGAGAGACGTGTGCGTCTGCTCTTCTCGAGCTGCAAGGTGTGCGCCTCGGAGCGTCTCGGATGACGAAACCTCTGATGACGAAACCTCTGATGACGAAACCTCTGATGACGAAACCTCTGATGACGAAACCTCGGAGTGCCTCGGAGCGTCTCGGATCGCCTCTGCTGACTGCCTCGGATTGCTTCGGATCGCCTTGTATGCCTCGGATCCCCTCTGCTGACCTCTGCTGATCGCCTCTGATCGCCTTGCACTGCCTCGTGTCGCTCGCCGCCCATTAGGGCCCGGTACGCGAAGCCTTCGACCGCTCGGGCTTCATGGAGGAGATCAAGCCCACATCGCTCTTCACCTCCCTCGCCGAGGCTGTCAAGTTTGGGGCGCGCTTGCATGCAGCCCGGACCGGAGAACTGCCGAGTGAACTGCCGAGTCAACGACCGAGTCAACTGCCGAGTCCCAAACATGACGCTGCGCTCGAGTTTTGTCAACTGCCGGGTCCCACACTGGATGCTGTGCTCGGGCTTGGGCGGCAGCCTGGGCCAGGGGCGGGCCAGGCTACCACGAACGACACTGGTCCACTCCATCCAAGTTCCCAGCCTGGGTCTCTCACGGATATGGACATCGCCGCGGCACGCGACGAGGAAGTGGGCATTCTCTCGCGCTCATCCAGCCTGACTCACGCCGAGATGACTTCCGCCATCGCGCGCTCATCCAGCCTGACTCACGCCGAGATGACTTCCGCCATCGCGCGCTCATCCAGCCTGACTCACGCCGAGATGACTTCCGCCATCGCGCGCTCATCCAGCCTGACTCACGCCGAGATGACTTCCGCCATCGCGCGCTCATCCAGCCTGACTCACGCCGAGATGACTTGCGCCGCTGCTGCACGATCGTCTATCACATCATCCTGCCGCGCAGTGGGGATGCAGCCCCATGCGAGCTTCGGAAGCATTGCAGTACCGGCACCTTCCGAAGCCGCCCTCGGCACTCCCGCGCGCGGTACGCCGCCGCCGTGCCCGGCGCCCCTCGATGATGCCCCTCGCGCTCAAGACCCGTCGAGTGAAGCGGAGTTGTCGCGCTGTGAGAGCGTCGGAAACTTTGTAGCTCTACCGCCGTCGCCGGGGCTCAACCTGATGACGTCAGGGGATGGGTGATGGAGTGTCAGATCTCAGATCTCGCAAAACAGCTCCAAGAACCGCTCTCACGCCGGTCCACGACCACGTCGTCGAGACTTCGACCGATCAGGTCCCGCCGGCTATCAGTCAGTCAGTCAGTTAAATGTTCAAGTACATGTACATGATGCATTTAACGCAACGTCACCAAAAGTACGTGGGCGGCACATGAAAAAAGGCTGGGGGTGGGTCGTGTCAACATTCACACCGCGATTCGTCAACATTCACACCGCGATTCTTTGCTCGTGTGGTTGCCCTCGCGCGATGCAGCATTCGTACGTCGGAGGCCTCGTGTCCGAGTGCCCGAACGCGATAAGCTTCGGTGCCGAATTCGACGCGCTTGGCCACGACATGTTGAGCCTCCAGGTGGCCGACTCTCCTTCATGTGCTGCAGAGTGCTGCCGTCGGGCCGAATGCAAGGGTGCGATGTTCAATCGAGTTCATCAATTTGGTGTGTATGGCACCTGCCGCAAGGGATTCCCGTGTTGCTGGCTGAAGACGCGACTCGACCTTATTTCTGCCGATGGCGTCAGCATTCAGTCAGCACCGGTAAAGGGTAAGACAGAGCTCTGGCAGGTACGGCCCACGCATGAACGTCGAGACAGAACAGTCAAGCGTGAGGAATGCCTGGGGTGGCGTCAGTCGTTGGATTCGCACCTGCCGTCGCTGATCGACGAGCGGAGCTTGCCTCACGCGACCATCATGCGGCTCCTTCCGTTCCTTCGCTCCTTGGACAACTCGAATCAGTCGAAGTCGAGCTGCTGCGTGCACGTCGCTGCGATCGGCGGCTCGACGCCCTGCGGCAGCGTCAGCCAACCGTATCGCGGCATGAACTGGGGCACACCCAGCGGCAGCGACCCGAACATCAACCTTGCATCAGCGTGGCCCGCGCAACTCCGACGACGACTGAACGAGATGTCGATCTCGTGCTGCCCAAGCGGACATCGGTTGAGCAATCTGTGCCAGCCGGGCAAGGACAGCGCGTACTTTGTGGAGACTTTTGAGTCGCACATCGCCGGGCCGCTTCGGGACGACCCACCCGACCTTGTGATTGTGGATGTGGCCACGAACGATGGTAACGAGGTCCTCAATCATCTCTGTAGAGAGTGTGCAAAGGTGAAAGGGTCTGCCTTCTATGCTGAGCAGCTACTGCGAAGGCTACTCAAGCTACGTCCGCTGCCCGCGCTCATGTACGTGGAGACTGCGTGGTTCAACTCGTGGGCCGGTCGGAGTCCAGGCGAGCCAGACAGGTTTGGGGGCAGTGACCTGCATCTCCCCATGCTTCAACATTATGGAGTGCCGGTTGCGGATACGATGCGGGCCCTGGCCGGCGCAGCCGCACGCGCACCCGCCTTGTCGCACGAATGCCTCTTCAACGACATGGTTCATCCCTCGCTCGAAGGGCACCAGGCGGTGGCGGACTATGTCTTCCAGTTCCTCGAGGCCGCCAGACGCGAGCTCTGGTCGCTGCCGCCACCCCGGATCGCGCACGCCGACGCTCTCCCGTCCTTCGTGATCGACTTTTCGGACCCTCACGCCCAGTTTCGTCAGCTGGTGCATGGCGTCCACGGTTGGGCATGGATGGTGAGCCAGCGACACGCCGACGGGCATTACTCGCAGGAGCATTTCGAGCCGCGTGCCAGCGACGTGTCCAACGGCCACGTGGCAAATGGACACGTGGCCACGCCCGTCGATTCGGCGTCTGCCAAACATAAGCTTGGCTTCGTGGCTCACCACGCGAATTCTCACTTCACGGTGAGCCTGCCTCGCCTTGAGACGGGCGCCGGCGCGGGCGCCGGCGCCACGCTGCGCGTGGGCTACTTGCGCACGTATGACCCCAGGATAGGTAATGTTACGGTCTCGCTACGGCGTGCTGGCCAGTCGAGCGCCGAGTTGGGCACATTGACGGGCCGATGGGAGCAGCACATCTCCACGTTCTCGCTGAGCGAGATCGAGGTTCCTTCAGAGCTCTTGAGTGCAGACTCGGCCACGGGAGCACACGAGCTGGAGTTCGTGCTGCTGCCGTCTGAGAACCTCGCACTGGGCTTTACAATCTACACCATTGCGTGGGAGCCACGCGGGCAATCGGGTGGGATCAACGCAACCCGGCACAGGTACAACGTACTACGTACTAAGCCGACGCCGTCGCCACGGCAGACATCAGCATCTGCAAATACTCTTCCGCCTTGACACCCAACTGCATCGCCACTGTAGCGTTCAGCGTTCAGCGTGCCAAACCATATATTCCGATTAGGCGGCCGAGTGTTTCTCACCACGTCAAGTTCTTGTCTTGACTTGACTTGACTTGAGTTCCGTCACTAGGGTTTTCTTGCCGTTCCGCTGCCTACGGTACCCTCCTCCCTCACCCCCGCCGCCCTCGCCGCCGCCGCCGCCGCCCTCGCCGCCGCCGTCCTCGCCCTAGCCGCCACCGCCCAGAAATGGCGTCGTCGTTGACCAGGCCCGCGACCGCCAGCGCTATGCGCCCAACCACCTCGCAGAACGAGCTTAGTCAGCCTCCAGCGAAAGCTGCCGCCACCTTACGCCGACCAGGCTCGGCGAATCCCGCAGGCCGCACCTTGGCAGCACCTCCGGCGCACCGGGCGCCACCGCCGCCGCTGCTCCAGGAGGAGGCCGCTGCCGCGCAGCGCAAGGTGGAGACGTTGGTCTATGAGCTGTCGGATCGTGATTTGCGACTCCGTACCGCTCAAGACGATACATCGACGCTCGCCCAGACGCTCAGCACCACCGATAAGGTGTTGCATGACGTGATCCACCGGGAGCGTCTGAATCGGCGTAAGATCGCCGGGGCTCTCGAGGCGCAGCGCATTGCGCAGGCCAAGCTGCGCGCGTGCGAGGAAGAGCTCCGGGCGCTGAAGTTGCAGCACGACGTGCTACGGCGGCGCGGGGTGCACGGTCGCACGATGGCAATCCTCGATGCACGACCGCAGCAGAAGGCGGCACTTGAGCAGGCGCTGGAGGCGGGGCTGCGCTCGGCGGCGATCGCACAGGCGGCGGATCCGGTGCGCTTCCTCGGTGCCTACCTGCTCGCCTACCCGAGCGCCGCAGTGTCCGCCGTGTCCGCGGCCTCTCCGCCGCATCCGCGCGAGCCGCGGCCACACGGTGGCGGCAAGGGCCGCAAGTGCTGGACGTTGCCGCAGAGTGTGAGCGATGAGGCGGAGGCGGCTAGGCCTAAGGCACCCGCAAAGTGCCCGCGCCCCCTCGGGACGGCCATCCGGTGCGCGGCACGGGGCGTCGAGTATCGGCTGATCCCCGTGCACGGCTGGGCCTGTTGGGTGGCGCACCCATGCCTGGCCAAGTATCCGGCGCTGCGCATGCAATTGAGCTTCGATCTCGCCGAGCTCGGCCGAGTGCTGCCCACGATGGCGCTGTCCGAGCTGCAGGCGTCGACGGCGATCTGGATCAGCGATGGAGAGGAGTCGCCGGCAGACTCAGCGCCGCCTGGGCTCGTCTTCCACCATGGCAGCGCGGCGCTCGTGCAGGCGGGCGAGCTGGCCGAAAAAGGAGATTGCATCGAAATCGGCTCGTGCGCCGCGTTCCTAGATTGGCACGCCGAGCAGCCGGCGATGATGCTCCACGCGTGCGCGCATGCCTTCGAGCGCCTGCACCGCGCCAAGCTCACGCCGATCCTTGAGCAGGCCTACGAGGAATGCCTTGGCAGCGGCAAGTACGACGCTGGGCCATCACGACGCTCGACGGGAACGAAGCGTGGCGCCCGCCGCGCGCCGCCATTGCCGGCTGAGGTGGCCGGCCGAGGAGGTGCCGTCGCAGAGGATGAGGCTGCAACCGCCGCGCACGACGCGTCCGAATTCTTCGCCGAGATGAGCGAAGCGTTCTTCTCGTCTCGAGTGCTGCATGCCGACAAGCGCCCGTACGTGCATGCCGAGCTGCTCAGCTTCGACCCGGTTGCATACGAGATGTGCGAGGCCGCATGGGGCGTCCTCGGCGCCGCCCTACCGACGCGGCACGAGGTGCCTGCCACGTGGCTCGAGAAGACGGCCAAGGTGCCCCGTGAGACCCTGCGAGCGACCCTGCTGGCCGCCGATCAGCTCGGCGACGGTTCACTGGAGCGAGAGGATCTCGAACGGCAGCTGGTCGTCGGGGTGCCCGGGCTACGCCTGCCCGAGGCGCGCGCGCTCGCCGCGCTCGCCGCGCACGTGAGCGAGAGGAAGTTTGACGGCCGCTTCGATGTGCGCGCCTTCGTCGCGTGGCTCTCTTCACACCATGGCTCGTTTGACCTCGAGGAGATCCCTCTCACGCGATGACGTGGCTCTCTTCACACCACGGCTCCCTTCACACCTCGAGGAGATCCCTCTCACGCGATGACGGTGACGACCCACCAGACCTGGTGCTTCTCTAATGTCGACCTCACAGATTCCAGCGGTTAACCCAGACCTCGGAGACACAGACACCCGAGCGGAACTCGCGCCCCACCAGCGCCCTACCCCTTTCTCCTCTGGAGAGGCAAAAGAGGATCAACCGAGAGGCCTCTCCAGGCTCTCAGATCCAGAGGAGCCGAACTTGTTCAGAGTCCGCGCCGAAACGACGGACACGAGGCCGCGGGCGCCGAGGCCCGAGCCCGCAGGCGGGGAGCGCGTGCAGCTGCGCCGAATCGGTATGCACGGTTTCGCCTATTTGAGGCCGTCCTCTTGAGAGTTGAGTCTCTCGACCTCCGTGTCAGAGTCTCTCAGCGCGCGGAAACTGAAAGACCGGCGAGCCTCCGCTCGGAGCGACGTGGACGGTGTGTGCGGCGGGTCTTGTAGTCCCGACATACATGTGACTGAAAGGGAATCTTCTGAAAAACCCGTCGCACACACAAGCAGCACCGTCGTCCGTCGTCCGTGACCGCGCGGGCGCGCCCACTCCGGCGCCGCCACCGTCTGGCGGTGTGCGCCGAAGCACTGCGATTCTGACATACGAGGAGAGAGAGCGGTGACGAGTCGAAATGCGATACCGGGTGGCGATCTGTCCATGGCAAGTTGCCTTCGATCGATGTCACAGATAGAACTCGGTCTCGACCGCGCGGATGGCCTCCTTAAGCATCGCGGCGTCGAGGTGCTTATTCCCGAGGCTGACTGCGACAAGAAAGGGGCGTAGCTCAGACTCGCGGAAGAGGCGCTTGTCGACAATCTTTTCGAGCAGCCGGCGGCGCAGCACGCCCACATCGCTGGTGGGCTTCCCGAGCGATACGTCCCCGTAGCTCGACTGCGCAGCTGCCGCCGCCGGCGCGCTACCGGGCGCGGCCGCCGCGCTGGCTGCGGCTGCTGCGGCCGGTGCCGCCACGGGCCTCCGCGCCCCCGCGCCGCTCGTGGGCACACGTGCCGAGTGGATCGCAGCACGTGCTGAGTGCGGCCGCGCCGTGGCTGGCTGGGTCCGGCCGCCGGCCCTGCTGTCAGCCACAGCGGGCCCACCGCCGCCCGCCATCGCCATCGCTGCGGACGCGTAGGCTTTCGGCTCAATGCGTGCGGACTGCGAGCCGCGCTCGCGAGGTGCGCTCTGCGGCCGGGCGCGCGGCGAGGGCGAGGCGCTCGAGGCAGCGCGGCGCATCTCGGCGACGAGGAGCTCGGCTGCCGAGTTGAAGCGCGCCTTGCGCATCTGGTACACGGGGTACACGTCCGGGTTGAGCTTGTTCTTCTTCTGCTCGGTCATCGAGTACGAGTTGGCGATGCGCCGCCGCTGGTGGTAGAGCTCGGCTGCGTGCGCGGCGTCCTGCGTCACCGTCTTGGAGCCGAGGCGCCGGTTGCGCGAGATGTTGGCCGCGAGCTGCACCTGCCAGTCAGGCACGTGGTTGTCGGTCGCCGTCTTGCGCCCGCCGCCGTGCACCAGGAGCACGCGGCGAAAGGCCTCGGCGACCTCCTTGAACTCCTCGCCTTTAAGCTTCTCGGTCTTGCCGGCGGCCTTGTCAGCCGCCTGCGGCGTGCGGTACTTGCCGTTGCCAAAGGCGGCCTTTGGCGGCGCGAAATCGATCTGCGGCCCGACCTTCGCCAAGCGATCCAGGTGCGTCGTCATGTGCTTGACATAGCGGTGACGGCCGCCGACGGTCTCGAGGTGGTCGACGCCGAGGCCGATTCCGCGTGCAGCGGGCTTCATTACGGAGCGTCGATGACCGCGCGCCCGCGACCCCTTACTCCGGAGAGGATGACAGGTGCAAGGGCCGATGAAATCGGCACTCAGAAAGGCCGCCGCGCTTCTGTTCGTCTGAAAATCGCACAGAGCTTCGAGCGCCCTGCAGGTTCCCTTCCGTTGCAGCGCCATGGCGGACGGCTCGGGCCCCTCCTTCGTCGGCGAGCAGCGGCTATCGCCTCGTGGACCCTTCACCGGTGCGCGAACATCCGCTCATGTCCAACCCTGATCCCTGTCAACGCCGGCCGCCGCGCAGTAGGCGTATCGGCGCTCTGCCTGAGCTGGAGGGGCACGTGGCCCTCTCTGGCCGCCGAGAGAATCAGCAGGCTGATCCAGGGCAGCTCGGGGTGCTCAGACACCCGTCAGCCAGCGGCGGTGGCTCTCGGCCGTCCTTGCGCCTTTGCGCTGAGCTGCTCAGCTCACCGCGCCGCTGGCTCCTCTGCGCGCGCAGGTTCGCACATGCTCAATGTGAAGAACGCGCGCCTACGTTCGGAGCATGACGTGAACTTGCTCAAGAACCGTCTCGAGCGGCTGCGGCAGGAGGAGCGCAAGGCGCTCAAGAAGATAGAGGAGACGCGCCGGCGCGCCGATCAGATCGTCATGCTCAAGTCGCGCAACGAGGAGACCCACATGCGCAAGCTGCTGGAGGCAGAGTACGCGGACAAGCAGCTGGAGCGCGCGCGGATGCGGCTGGCGGGCCACCGCGAGGGCATGCAGGACGCTATACGCACCAACGCCGAGATGCTGCTCCAGCAGAAAAAGGAGGAGGCGGACGTGCTGCGGGACCAGAGCCGTCGCATCTCCGAGCACGTGAAGCAGCAGCAGGAGGCTCACGTGGACCGTGCGCGGCGCATCAACTCGATGATCAAGGAGCACTCGGTCGAGGTGCAGCAGGACAAGATGCGCAGCCGAATGGAGCACGAGGAGATGCTCCAGGCCGAGATGGAGGAGCGCATGCTCATGGAAGAGCGCCGGCGGAACGTGGCGGACAGGCTGATCGCGGAGATGGAGGAGGCAGAGGAGGTGGCCATCGAGCGGCTGCGCCGTACCCAGGAGGCACAGAAGGCCGCGTACGAGGAGCTCGAGCGCGCGCTTGCCAACCCGCCCCCGCCCCTCGACCAACGGCAAGTGGCGCTTGGGATGGCGATGGGCGCGAATGGCGCCGCGCCGGGCGGGTACGGCTACTGAGGAGGCGGCGGAGGCCACGCGTCGCCTCCTCTGCTGCTGCTGCCATGTCGACCGAGCTCCCTCATCGTGATACGATTGTACACAAACATGTAGTCAGGATAGATTGTGCGACGCCCGACGACCGGTCTTGCGTGTTCCCGTCCGGCGCCCGCTCCCTTCACGACAACTCACAGTCGTTTTTCAGTTGTTCGTGCTGGTGAATCAACTTCACACCACACAGATTCGTCAACTTTGCGCGCTGCGACAGCGCAGGCGCGGAAGCGCTAGCGGCGAAGGCTGCGCGCGCGCGTCCAACCGGGCCATGGATAGTACATCGTCGGTGACGCTTCCGGTGGCGCCGCCTCGCGCGACCTCCTCGGTGAAGCTGCGCGAGGCCAAGGGTCTCGCGACTGGCGCGCCGGGCGGCAACGGCGGCCGATCGCTCACCTCTCCAGGCGTGTCTCTCTTCGACAACACTTTCCAGGGCGGGGCGGTGGTGGACGTCTTCGGCGCGAGCGGTTCGAACCCAACCGCCAACTGGAAGGTCCAGGGCCCCGTCGAGAAGGTGTACGACAAGAGCGTCAAGGGCTACGTGTTCCGGTGCGAGGGCGGGCCATCGGCGCGCATGCAGTTGCCCAAGGACGACCGGCGTACGCTCGGGCTGGTGCAGCCGTACCTGGTTCTGCAGATCTGCGTGCCCGCGGGCAAGCCCTTTGCGCTCGAGCTCAGCATCTCGGACACGGCACGTGCGCGCCGGCGCGTTCTGCTCTCCACTTCGTTCCGCGAGCCCGTGCGCACGCCTCTGCACACGCGGCTCCCTCTCGCTTCGCTCGTGCGCGACGTGTGGGCCAACCTGACGCTGGACCTGGTGGACCTGGTCGCCACCAACTTCCCGGGCGCCACCTTCGCGCGCCTCGAGTCGCTCACCCTCAACGCGGCCTTCAAGGTACGGCGAGTCTTCACGCTCAAATCTGCGCCCACCGAGGGTGCCTCGGGCCTCCACGGTGATGCCGTCTCACCGCTCGGGGACGGCGCGGACGGCGCGACGCTCGAGGCCGCCACCGCCGCCGGCGGCGGCGTGCCGCTGCCGCGGGGCTACGAACTGCCGCTAGGCACGATCTCCATCACCACCGTCTACTCTAGCCTGAACATGGGCGGGGTCGCGTCCGCGGCCGCCGCAGCCGCCGTCCTCGCCGCAGGCGGCAGCTTTCACAGCAGCTTTCACAGCAGCGCCATCGACGTGTCGCCGGCCGAGGACGGCGCGCTTGCGGCCGGCGTCGTCCCGGGCTCCTCGGCTCATGTGTCAACGTGCGCCTCCCCCGTGGGGCTCACGTTGCCCTCGCAGCCGCCCTGGTCGCCGGCGTTTGGATGCGGGCTGCTCTCCCAAACCTCAGCCTGCGCCGCCGCCGCCAACGCGGCGGCGGCGGCGGCGGCGGTCTCGGTCGCGGGCGCGGCCGTCGGCGGAGGCGGCGGAGGCGGCGGAGGCGGAGGCGGAGGCGGAGGCGGAGGCGGCGGAGGCGGCGGAGGCGCGGGCGGCATGCAGCAGCACCCCTCCGGCGCGCGCCAGCAGCAGCACATCCAAGGAGAGCTCCTCCCTCCGTCGCTGCGCAACGTGCGGGCGTGCAGCCTGAGCGTCGGCGGCGTCGGCAGCAGCTCGCGGCTGCCCGGCGCCGTCGTGGGCACCCCGTGCGCGGCCGCGCACCCGACGAACACGCCGCTCTCTCCACTGCAGTTGCATGCGGAGCTGCCCGCGACGGCGCTGCTCGCGACCGGCGCACACACGCCGGCACTCTCGGCCCTGCCGGCGCCCGGAACGGCGCTCGGCACGGCGCTCGGCACGGCGCTCGGCGCGCCGGGTGCGCAGCGGCGCGCCAACACGGTCGCCTCCACCTCGCGCGCGCGTTGTGAGCCTCTGCCAGGCCGCTCGGCCGCGTCGCAGGCGGCGCAGGCGGCGCAGGCGGCGCAGGCGGCGCAGGCGACTCGCGCGCACACGGCGCAGCGAGGGCACGTCGTGGGTGCGCCGCTCGGCACGGCGCTCGGCGCGCCGTCGCAGATACTCGGGAGCATGGGTGCGGCGGGCGCGGCGGGCGGCAGCGGCGCCGGCGCGGGCGCGAGCGCCGTCCTGGGCGCGAGCGCCGTCCTGGCGCCCGCCGTCTCCTCTCCCCGCCGTTCGCGCTGCGGTGCCTCGCCCGCCGGCGGTGCACCCTCCGCGGACGAGCTCGAGCGCCGTCCTGAGCTCGAGCGCGCCGGCGGCGCCGGCGGCGACCCGCCCGCGACGGCGCTCTCCTCGGCCTCGCAGCTGCAGCGGCGGCATGCCGAGCTTCAGATGCGGCGCGTCAAGCTGCAGCAGCTCGAGGAGACCTTCGAACGACAGTACGGCGACATTGGTGCGGCGACTGCCAACGTCCTCACGAGCATCCCTGTGAACTCAAACGGCATCCCTGTGAACTCAAACGGCGCGCCGCCGCCCATGCCGCCGATCGGGCCGTCGCTCCGCCCCGCCTCCCTACCACCCTCGTCCTCCACACGCAAGCTCGGCAACGTCGGTGGCAGCAGCGTCGGCGGCGGCGGCGGCGGCGGCGGCGGCGGCGGCGGCGGCGGCGGCGTGTTGCCGCTCTCGTCGCTCCGTATCGATGTCGCGCTCGCGCAATCGGAGGGCCAGGGCCGCCCGCCCGCCGCCGCGACGCTGCCCAACGCCGTCTCGCACTTCGCCGGCTTCTCGTCGCCCAATTCGTCTCTCCTTGGCCGAGGCTCGAATGCCATCGGTGGTGCCGCCGGCGCCGGCGCCGGCGGCGCCGTCGTGGGCACGAATGCCTGTGGCGGCGCCCAGACGGTGCCCAATACGGCGCCGATTCACGACGGTCTGACCAATACGGCGCTCCTCCGGCCGCCCAATACGGCGCTGCCTTCGAGGCTGCCCGCGCAGGCCGAGCCGCTGCTGCCGCCCAATAGCGTGCCTGCACGCATCGGGGGTGTCTCGGGGACCGCCGCGGGCGCCGGCGCAGCTGCGGCGGTAGGCGGCGGCGTGCGGACTCGCGGCGCGCGCGGCGGCGCACGGGCGGTGCGGCGCCTCGCCGACGGTTTCCCAAATATGGACTATGTGCCCAAAGCGGCCGACGATCCGAGTGGCGGCGTCCCAAATATGGACTATGAGCCCAAAGCGGCCGACGATCCGAGTGGCGGCGTCCCAAATATGGACTATGAGCCCAAAGCGGCCGACGATCCGCGTGGCGGCGTCGGGGGCTGGGAGGCGGACGCGGAGGAGTATGGGGAGGGGCCCCTGTCGGCGGACGCGATGGGCGGCGGCGACGCCCACGACGGCGCCTACGATGAGCGAGCGTACTGCGAGCACGAGCCCCGCCGCTTTCCACAGGGAGGTGGCGCTGGTGGGGGCGCTGGTGGGGGCGCTGGTGGCGGCGCTGGTGGCGGCGAGGCGGCGCGTGGCGAGGCGGCGGAGGAGGCGGCGGAGGAGGCGGCGGAGGAGGCGGCGCACTGGCGGCAGTACGAGGAGGCGGAGGAGGTGCGACGGCGCGGCGCGAACGAGGAGTTGCCCAATATGGACGTGGAGATGCGCCTGCGCGGCGTGCCGACCGCCCTCTCTCGTGCACCGGCGCCGGCCGAGGAGGGCGACTACGACGGCACCGACGGCTACGGCGCGTTGTATGGCGGCGGCTACGGCGGCAGCTATGGCAGCTACGCTGGCGACGAGGGTTTGGTGGTGGAGGACGAAGACGAGTTCACTGAGGACGAGGACGAGCTCGAGGCGGCACAGGACGAGCGCTGGAGGGGTGATGAGGGCGCTCACGAGGACGCGTCGGGCGCCGAGGACGCCGAGGAGGACGACGACGAGAATATTGCATGCATGCCGCCGGGCGGCGGCGGCCGCGGCGGGGCGGTGCGTGGCGGCGGGGCGGTGCGTGGCGGCGGTGCGGTGCGTGGCGGCGGCGGCAGCGGCGGCGACGGCCCCGAGCATTTTTCGGAAGATGAGGGCCCCGACCACTTCTCCGACGAAGAGGGCGAGCGAGATGATGCCTCGATCCTCTCGTCAGTGCCCTCGTCACGAGGGCACGAGAGCGCCTCCGCGCGTGCCCTCGAGCTCTCGCCACATTCGAATGTGTCTCCGCGCGGCGCGGCCGCCTTTGGAAGCGCTCGCTTTCTTGCCCGCTTCGACGAGCAGTCGGTCGGTCTGGACGAGATGGCGGCGGCGGCGGAGGCGACCAACGGGCTCGGTGGCGGCGGCGCTCACTTCCCCTTCGGGCTGAGCCACACACCCCCTCGAGCCGGACGACCAAGTCGAGCCACCAGCGGTCGGCGCACATCACTCGAAGCGGACTTTGACATCCTCTCCTCATCGGGCTCCTTTTCGGGCGGCGGCACGCCAGGCCGCGCCACCGGCGGCGCGACGAGCCGCTTCTCCGCCGCGAGCAGCGTCGGCACTCCTGGCCGCGACTACGTGCCCGAGCACGCGGGCTGCGGATGCCACGCCGCTTATGACCCGTCGGAGTACATTGACGGCGGCGCGGCGGCGGCGGCGCCCATCGGCGCCGGCCAGGTGCCCACGACGGCGCTGGATCTGCTCACGAAAGCGGCGCCCGTGGGCGGCGGCAGCGGCCGTGCCGCTGTGGGAAACTCGGGCCCGCCGCCGCCGCCTTCTCTCTCCGCCGTGTCGCCTCTGAAACCCGAGCACCTCGAGGCCCGCGCAGTGGCGAGCGCTGGGGCCCGCGGCGGCGGTGCGCAGCTGCTCGTTCTCGGCGGCGCGCTCCGGGAGAGTCCGATCCCTTTCGAAGAGCTGGAGAGCCGAGTTGTGGAAGCGGGCAGGCGGCGCGCTCAGTCGCCGGCGGCTCCCAGACGAGGACCCGCCGACGTCGACGACGCCCACGACGGCGCCATGGACGAAGGGGGCGCCGTCGTGGGCGCCCCCGGGATGCCCGGGGGGGGGATCCAGCTGCGCGACTCCCTCGCCCTCGAGGCCGCAGCGGCGCGCGAGATGGCGCTCGAGGCGAGCGAGGCGGCCGGGCCAATAGGTGGCGCGCCTGCCGCAGAGGGCCGAACCGCCGGCGCCGGCCGCCTCGGCCTCTCAACTTCGTCCTTCGCGGGCTCGTTCCGAGATCGGCTCTATACACCGCCGGTGGTCCCTGTCGGCCGAAGCGGCCTCTCCCTCTCGCACGCGTCGCCGCCGCATGCGCTCATCGCGTCGCGCAAAGGCAGCCGCGCGCACCCGGCGCCACTGGGCGGCGGCGGCGCGTCGGACGGCGGCCCCGCGGCGAGCGGCGGTGCGCACGCGTCGGCGGGTGGCGCCGGCGCGCCGAGCGCCGACCTGGCGGATGGGCGCGAGAGCGCCGAAGGAAAGCACGAGGACCTCGATCTGATGTACGATCCGATGCTCAACTGCTACTACGACCCCAAGACGAATAAGTACTATGAGCTCGCTTAGGAGCCGCGGACAACGTTGGGGCTCGAATGCTGCGTCAACATCTCCTGCGACAACCGTGTGTGGGGCCGTGTGGGGCCGCCCTCGCAGAGAGTTGTGCGCTGGTACCGCCCGGGGCGCGGTCCGCACGGAGTGCGTGCGCCTTGTCGGTGCGCGCGTTCGTGTGGAGCGTTAGATCGGACCGTTACCGCGTTAGATCAAACTGTGCTGCAAGAAATCCAAAAAGAACATTGAGCTTTGAGGGTGGCCGGGTCACTCAAAGAGGATCCGTTTTTGCAGTACAATAAATGATGAGAACACAGTCCTGTACACTTCTGTAGAACCTCGTCAGCTCCTACGAGGTCGTGTTGGGGTCGTAATTAAGAAATTAACAAAAAACGATCCTCATGTACCGGTATCAGACAAAAAGCACGACGTGCCGTCCCATTGCCGCCGCCGCCCTCGTCCTAACCGCCGCCCTCGCCGCCGCCCCCGCCCCCACCCCCGCTCTCAGCGCTGAACATGTTGCGGCTGTTTCTGCTGATCGGTCTAGCGCTCAATGCTGAGTCGCAAACACTTTGTTGTGCTGGTTCTAACTATATTTCCAATTGTGCGCCTGGGAATTGTGCCTGTGGCAACAATCCAGCCCGCTGTACGGCCCCCTATTACTGCGACTTCTGTTTACACAACCACATTCCGCACAGCCACCATCCGCACCATCCGCATCACCCGCATCACCCGCATCATCCTCACACTCCTCATACTCACTATCCGCCGCCGCCACCGTCGCCCTCGCCGCCCTCGCCACCGCCGCCCTCGCCACCGCCGCCCTCGCCACCCTCGCCACCGCCACCGTCGCCGTCGCCACCGCCGCCCTCGCCACCGCCCCCCCCGCCCCCGCCCCCCCCCCCCCCCCCCCCCCCCCCCCCCCCCCCCCCCCCCCCCCCCCCCCCCCCGCCCCCCCCCCCACCCCACC
>Ga0210241_101306_pt1 | contig 19230 bp, 5 predicted proteins | sample ChrtobMetP5a_8mM_FD_155488 | JGI IMG/M metagenome (GOLD analysis project Ga0210241, IMG submission 155488) | Chrysochromulina tobin associated microbial communities from unialgal haptophyte culture, Seattle, Washington, United States - P5a_8mM | ecosystem: Host-associated > Algae > Haptophytes >...
GATGGTGGATCGGATGTGACGGGTGGCGGAGGTGAGGGTGGCGGTGGTGTCGGCGGCGGCGGGGATGGCGGTGGTGGTGACGGGGGAGGAGAAGGGGGGGGCAAGGGTGGAGGCAGCGGTGGGGGAGATGGGGGTAGTGACGGAGGTGCCGATGGTGGTGGTGATGGAGGAGGTGGCGGAGGTGGCGACGGCCTGATCGCCGCAGCTCCGACCGGTAAGACGTCAACGTTGAGCGATTTCCCACCCGCCTCAAATCGGCACTGGATGCGCCCAGCAGCGCGCTCCCAACTAAAGTGCGCTCCACGGATCTCGACGACTGTGGCTCCGAGGGTCGGACCGAGCGAGGGCGAGACGACGGAGATCATTGGCTGGTGAGCATAAGTGTACCCGAGGCCGTCTGCCGAATAGTCCCGACCGTTCAGGGACACCTCGAGGGGGACGGTGCTCAGATTGGCGATGGGCACGGGCGACGCGCACACGATCGCGCTGTCGTTGAGTCGCGTGGCGCTCACGGCGTTGGCGCCGAACCCACAGCGCCACCGCTCGGCACGGGCGGAAAAGTGGCTGCCGTGGACGACGACGAGAGTGGCGTTGCTCGTTGGGCCTGAGGCAGGCACGAGAGCGGAGACGCGCGGCTCGAAAAAGTCGAAGGTCGACGCATGCGTGTGGCTATACTGCTGCCCGTTGAGCGTGACGTGCAGAATGTGCGCACCCCCACCCTCGCTAGACCCAATGGCGCTGAGCGGAGGTGAAGAGCAGAGCGTCGCACTGCCATTCGGGCCGCCAAGCACAACCGCCTCCCTGCCGTCCCCGAAGGCGCACCGGTGGTCGCACCCGGACCCCGTGCCATGCTCGACACGCACGAGCGTAGCGCCCATGATAGGACCGGAGCGTGGGACGAGGGCAGTCACCACTGGTGCCGTGTACGTAGCGAACTGGCTGCCGCTCAGAGTGAAGTCCTGCGCGTTGAGTGAGACCTCCAACGAAGCGGCGCCGGTCGGTTGGTGAGCGGGCGACGCGCAGAGAATGAAGCCCGTAACGGCGATCAGAGAGGCGTTTACAACGGAGGCGCCAAAACGACAGCGATAGGCGGAGCCGTTGGTGAGTTGGTGCCCCACTATGCGCACCAAGGCGCCCCCGAGCGTCGGGCCGCACGCGGGGCTAATCGAGGAAATGCTCGGCGAGCCAAAATAGACAAAGGGCAGCGAATTGGGCGCAAATTGGCGGCCGTTGAGTGTCATCTTCAAAGCAGCCGTGGTGGCAAAGCGAGCGAGCGAGGCGTTGGACGTGCGGTTCGCAATCGTGCTGCCGCTGCTCGTCTCGTCCTCCAAGGCGCCTTCCGCTCCCTCCCCTCCACTAAGGAAGTCCTCGGCGCGACTCGCATTCGTGGCATTGGACGAGGACGGCTCGGCAAGCATGGCAGCGGCACGGGGCGCGTGGCACCGGATGGCCTCATCCGAATCCCGCGTGCCGTCGGATACGTCCACCCGCTCTGCCCACTGCGCGCCGCTCAGGGGCCCATGCGTGCGCTGCCCGATGGCAAAGGAGCACAGGATGTGCGTCGCCGTCGCGTTGAAGTTGGAACCGTGGATGGTGACCACGGTGCCACCGGCGGAGCTTCCACTCGACGGTACGACCCGCGAGAGCGTGGGCGGCGAAAAGTAGGCGAATTGCGACGAGTCTCTCGAGAACTGTTGTGCATTGATGCTGATGGCGAATTGCACTCGAGCTTGGCGCACTTGGCCATCCGTCGCAACGTCGGTGATGTCGAAATGATCCACGAGCACGCTGCCAGCGAGGGATGCCCCGTCCGGCTTCGCGGTCCCCTCGGCTGCAGAGAGCCCAACCCGCCACGACGGCCGCACAGCTGCCGTCCAGCCGGGCAGACGGAAGCGCTCAACCAGACGTGCGCCCGCATAGGTCAGAGAGAGCGCATCGTCTTGCATCGAGATGCCCACGGCCACCGGGCCGTTGGCCTGCGTGAGGAGAGGCCCCACGCCAAGGCTGCGGCGTGTCAGCGTCAGACCGTCCAGCACGATCTCGACCGTGTGCGGGGGCGACGCGTCGAGACGGAGGCGCAGCCCAGCACCAGGGCGCGCCTCGAGCGGCTCACAATCCGCGTGCGGCAGGCACTGCAGGTCACTCGCGCAGCGCGGCGTGCACGGCAGCACGGCCTCGTCGTGCGGCAGGGCGCCGTAGATGAACTCGAGCACCGCACCCTCGCACATCTCGAGCATGAAGCGCACGTGAAAGGCGGGGACCGGTCGACCCACGTCGAAGAGCGCCCCGCCATGCGTCTCGAGTGGCGCGCGCGCGAGCAGCAGCTTGCCAGCCTCGAGGCGAGCGTAGCCCCTGAGGCGTGCGGCGGGATGGCTTGCGCTAAAGTCGACGTGCAGCACGGCCATGGCATTGGCGGCTGTGGCGTTGAGCGAAGGGCAGCGGACGGTCGTCGCGTCGACGAAGCTCGCGAACACAACATTTGAGCCTGGCACGGTCCAAGGGGTGGAGCCGAGCACCCCAAAGCGACATCGATACGCGTCGCCGCCGGCAAAGCCCGAGCCGCTCACGGTGACCGGCGTTCCCCCATACGCCGAGCCAGACGCGGGGCTGATGGACGAAACACGAGGGAGTCCGAGCAGAGGATCCTCGGGGGGAGCGGAGGGGGGTGGCGGTGGGGGAGGTGGGGGAGGTGGGGGAGGTGGCGGCGGGGGTGGCGGCGGCGGACGGGACGGCGGCAATGGCATGGACGGAGGCGGGCATGGTGGCTCGGGGGACGAGGGGGGAGGCGGGGAGAGTGGGGGTGTGAATGGAGCAGGCGGGGTCGTAGGAGGCGAAGGATCGGCGGGTGGTAGCGGCGGCGGCCCGTGTGGTTGGGGCGGCGTGCGTGGAGCGGGCGGAGGCAGCGGCGGCAGCGGCGGCAGCGGCGGCGGCGGGCGTTGTGGTCTTGGCGCGAGTGGCGGTGGGGGCCTTGCTGGCGGCGGAGGCGAGGGGGGAGGCTGCTGTGGCGGCGGCGACGGCGGTAGCACGCCCGTGAATGTGAAGAGCGCAAAGCTTGTCGAGAAGTAGATGGCGTCGAGCGAGACGCGCAGCTGGACTGGGCCAACCACGTAAGAGCGAGGCGAGCTGCATACGATCGCCTCCTCTCCCGCCACCGACGGGGCGTGTGAGGCGCTATGAATGGCTGGCACGGGAGGCGCGCTGCCAAACTGGCACTGGTATGACGGCCCAGCACCGCCGCCGAAGGCCTGGCCGATCAGGGTGACCGCGGTGCCGCCCGCAAAGGGGGACGAGGAGGGCACCACGGACGAGATCATCGGGGAGCTCGTGAAGAAGGCGACGGCATCGGAGGAGAAGTGCACGCCGTCCAGGCTTACCTCGAGCGCCAGATTCTCGGTGGTCGCCATCGGTGGCGAGATGCACGCCACCTCCTCAACAGGCGCATGCAAGTACGTGCCCTCGACGATCGTCGATCCAAATCCGCACCGGTACGCCCAGCCGCCGTCCAACCCCGAGCCTCGAACCGAGACGCGCAGCCCGCCCGAGGCGGGGCCGGTGCTCGGTAGCACCGCGGATACGTGAGGCGTCGCGTAGCTGAAACCCGCCGTCGCGGGCACCCAGTCCTGGCCGTTGAGCGTCACGCTGAGCGCCACAGGCTCCACAGTGAAGGCGGCACCCGCGGCGAGGGTGAGGTTATCGAGGGCGCACTCGTCAGCAAACTCGACCCCGGAGGCGTTGTTGCTGCGCGCGCCGAAGCCGAGCTGCCAGCCACTCTGGGGCGCCCAATTAGGCAGCTGCAGCGCCGAGATGACGATCTCGCCCGCGTGTCGCACGCTCAGGCCATAGACCTCATCCTTGACGACCTCGACGGCGGCGAACTGCGCGTTCGTGAGACTGGCGGGCAAGGGGGCCGTGGCTTGCAAGCGGTGCGCGTATAGGACTGAGAGCCGGCGCGCGCGGGAAAGCCATTGCAGCTGCAAGCCCGAGCCGCCACCCCACTCGCCGAGGGTCGGCGTCGAGGCGGGCGCTCCGAGCTCACCGTAAGAGATGGAGAAGCCCACGGCGGCGCCGAGCCGGAGGGAGAATCGTATCGAGAAGGTGCGCGGTGAGGGGGTGGGCGCCGTCGCGAGCACCGCGTAGCGGCAGTCGCCAAGGGGGGGCATGCACCCGCTCGCATCATAGAGGGCAGGGTACGCGAGCACTACCGAGCCGTGCGACGCGGCGGACGCCGAGGTGAGCTGCAAGTAGCCGCCGGCGTAGGCGCTCAGCCGAGGGATCCAGATAAAGGGTTTGGCCGCGGCCGCGCCGCCACTCACCATCGGGGGCGGCAGCACGCCGAGATTGAAATCTGCCGGGCCGAAGCTGAGCGAGCTGCCCGTGAGCGAGGCATCGGGCGAGGGATCGCAGCGCATCAAGATCGCATCGAGCACCACGGCGCGCACGATCGTAGCTCCAAAACGGCAGCGGGCGCTCGCTGAGCTCGTGCCCGCGAGATCAAAGCCGGTACCGTTGACGAGCACAACGGTGCCACCCCGGCCGGGGCCCGATGCGCGCGAAGCGACTGGACCAGCCGCCGCGGTGTACGTGCGCAGGACGACGGGGGAGGCGCGCGCGATGAAGCTCGCCGCGGGCAGATTGAGCTCCGTGTAGCTCTGACCGTTGGCCGTGATACTGAGAGGATACAGCTCGCTCGGCAGCGGCGGCGAGAAGCACTCTATCGTCTGCAGCTGCGGATTGTACGTCGCGTTGACAATCACGCCGCCACCGCCGCCGCCGCCGCCGCCGCCGCCGCCCACGCCACCGCCCACTGGCGGCGGTGAGGGCGGCAGCTCGAGCACCACGCGTGCGGTGCCTCCGAAGCGGCAGCGGAACGCGGTGCCGCCTCCGAAGTTGGAGCCGTGCACCGCAACGAGGGTCCCACCGGCCGTTGGGCCGATCATCGGGCTCACGGCCGAGATCAGGGGCGCGCCGTACGGTAGAAACGGGTTCGCTTCGCGTGTGAACTGCTGCCCGTTGAGCGAGATCTCGGTCAACAGTGCAGTGCCCGAGCTCAGCAAGGGAGCTTGGCAGCGCAGCATGCCCAACTCCCCCACGCCCGCGCCTTCGTACGCGGCCGAGGTGACAAACGAGGCCGGCACACTCGTTGCGTTGCCAAAGCGGCAGCGTCGGTCAGAGCCCGATGCCAAGTGAAGCCCCTCGACGGTGACGAGGGTGCCGCCGAGGGCGGGACCAGAGGCCGGAGAGAGTGCGAGCACACGCGGCGGTACGTAGTACGAGAAAGGCACCTCGCTCGACGAGAGTGACTCCCCGTTGAGGGAAAGGCGCAGCGGCACCCGGCGCACCTCATACATGCTCGAGGTCGTCAGCCGCACCATGTCGATGGCGATGCTGGCCGAGGGCGCGGGCTCAGCGGCGGCGTACGCGGGCAGTCCACCGGGCAGCGCCGGCGGTGCAAGAGGTGGCAGGTTGGTGGGCGGCATCGTTGGGGGTTCGAAACTTGGCGTCGTAGTGGGCGGCTCGAGAGCACTGCTACTGCTGTTGCTCGCCTCATATTGGGTGGCGAGCGTGCCGCCCGGGAGCTCTACGCAGCCACTGAGAGCGAACTGCCACGTGGGCTGCGGCAGAAAGGCAGCGGGCAACACCGAGGAGAGCCGGAGCACGCCGTCATGGTGCACCTCAAGCCGTCGAGAGCGCGGCTCGAGCTGGACGACCACCTGATGAAAGGACCAATCAGTGTGCCAATCAGTGTGCCAATCAGTGTGCCAATCAGGGCGGCCATCATTCGTCATCAGACGCAATCGAGGCTGGATGATCACCGGCGACCAAGCGCCACGCAGCAGAGCGCCGCGCCCGAGGACGGTCGTGGCGAGGATCTGCTGATCGAGCGCAATCTCAATCGAGAGGGGACGGAAGTGGTTGGGGCTATTGGCCACGAATCGGACGCTCAACCCTCGCGCCGCCCCAAACTCGTCCCACAGCCCAGCTAGCAGGCTCGCCCCACCGCTGCTATTCCTGCCTCTGCCGCTGCTGCTGCAGCCGAGGGGCCCGCACCATTGAGTCTCCATCGAGGGATCGCCCGCCGCGGGGGGGCGTAGCACGCCGTAGCTGAGCGCGAGGCCTCGAGCCGCGGCTCCCGCCATCAAGAGCTCGAAGGCGACCTTGAAGCCCCGCGGCGCCGCGTGTGTGTCGCGCAGAACGAGCAAGCTGAGGACGCCGCAGCCGGCCTGCACGGCGGGGCTGCGCACCGCTGCAGCCTCGGCCACCGCCGCGGCCGCGCGGCGCTCCACGGGCGCTGTCGAGTCGATGGGCATGGACGGCAGAGCGGGCGGCAGCGCAGGGGGCGGCGCAGCTCGAACGTAGCCTCCGACGCCGCTGCTCGATGCAAGCTCGAGCACGTCACCGGTGAGCACGGCAGCGCCGGCAAGCACGGCGTGGCCGTCCATGTCTCGCTCCTCGATGCGCAGGCCCAACGTGCCGCCCTCGAAGCTCACGCTCAGCGAGCCGTTGGCCGTCTGGGATGGCGACAAACACCGCACGGTACGAGAATCGACGAGCGTGGCTGGCGAGCGCTGCAGGCTGCCAAAGGCGCACTGCAAGTCGACGGTCGGCGCCACGTTGTCGCTCGTGATGCTCACGACCGTGCCTCCTGCGGCCGGCCCCGAGCTCGGGCTCGCCGACAAGACCACCGGCGCCTCGTGGTAGTAGCCAAACCTCGTGGTAGTAGTCAAGACGAGCAGCAGGCGCAGCGCCAAGATTACGAAGGTCAGACCGGACAGCATATTTTTTAGTGTGAATGATAACCACGGGCTGTGAATTGAGGACGGGCGACACTACCCTTCCGCACAGCCGCGATCCCGCTTGCGGCCAGCGGCGCCTCCCTGCTGATCGTCCTTGGGCGCAAGCTGCTTGCTGCCGCCTCCGCCGCCATCGGTGCGCTCGGGCGACTCCGCGCTCAGCTCGGCCGCTCGCGACGCCGCCCACATCTTCTTCTGCTGCCGCTTGCTCAGCTGCGGCGGCACAACCTGCCCGCGCGGCTGCCCTTCCTCCTCGCCCCCCTTGGCGACCCCATGCATAAGCACGGCATCGACGCCGCCGAGACGAATCACCTGGAGCACGATCACGTCCGGGTGCACCTCGAGCGCCTGCCGGGTGCTCTTGTTGACCAGCCAGAGCATCGTCGTTGAGGGCGGCAGCTGGCGCACCGTGCTCAGCACAATCGGCGTGCCGTCCTCCGGCTTGCCAAATCTCTTGCCCCACGGCGGGTTGGAGACTACGAGATCACATCCGTCCGTCGGCCGCCGGGGCAGAGGCGCGTCGCCGGACGCGTCGGTCGGCACCGGAAGGCTGAAGCTCGTGGTCGCGTCGTGCACAAACAGGTGGCACGAGACCGCAGCAGGCCGAGCGATGCCGACATCGGATCGGATAGAAGCGGCGGCGGCGGCGGCGGCGGCCGTGGTGGTGGTGGCGGCGACGGCGGCGACGCGAGCGGCGGCACTGCCATACCGAGTCTCGTCAGTCTCGTCACCCCTGCTATCCAGAGTTTCGTCCGTCTCGTCGGGTGCCGCAACTGCCTGCTCCCCTTCCTCGTCTTCAGAGGCCTCCAAGGCCACGCCGTACCCGAGTGCCTCAAGGTTGCCCCGAGCGCCCCGAAGGAACTCGAGGCGCACGTCAGAGCCGAATGCGGCCGTGGCGCCGTGTGCAAGGGCCGCCGCGAGCATCGTGCCGCTGCCAGTGCAAGGGTCATACACGCGCAGCCCTCGCACGGGGCCGGCGTGCAGCTGGCCGCATCGCCCTCGCGCCTCCGCACCGCTCCCGTTGCCGCCGTGGCTGCTGTCGCCGCTGCTGTCGCCGCCTCCAACGCCACCGCCATCGCCGCTGGCGCCGCTGCGATCGCTATCGCCACGCGCCGCCAGCCTGGAAAGGTGGGTGCACGCGGCCAGGTTGAGCGCAGCGATGGCGATGAGGGGGTCGAGCGACGCGCTGAAGCTGAAGGTGCGCACTGTCCATGGAGTCACCCACCAAGGCAGCGCCCAGGTGCTCTGCAACCCGACAGTGCCGCCGTCGCCACTGACCTCGGCCAATCGAGCCGTGAGCTTGCGCGAGGCGGCGGCCGGCGCCATCGCACTCGCAGCATCGCACATGTCGCGCCCCACGGTCCACTCACGAAACAGCAGCGTCCCGTTCTTGCAATGCAGCAGCGTGAGAGGCTCTGCCGCCGCCGCCGCCGCCTCAGTCGAGGAGGCGGAGGGCTCGTCGGGCGTGTCCATGTAGCCCGGCCCGAGCGCCGCGTGCAGCCCGATGATGAGCGAGGGCGTGCCGTGCAGCCGCGTGAACGGGATCACCTGGTGCTCCGCGGCTGGGTAGTGCACCTCGTACTCTAGGCGCCACGGACGGCCTACCGGACGAGCCCGCATGATGAGCTCGGAGGGCGACGCAGCGGCACACAGGAGCTCTCCGCAAAGCCGCACGCCCCCAAGCGAGGCCAAACAAGCGAGCAGGCGGCGCTGTGCCGGCTCGGGAACGCCGCCGCTCGAGGAGGGTGCTAGCAGCACGAGGCCGGGAGAGAGGGTACGCAGTGCCTCGGGCGGCACCGAGGCGCGCGCGGCGGCAGCGTGCAGCTCGGCCGAGAAGAGGCCGGCAGTGCGGTGCGGCGCACGCGATACGATGAGCACACCACCCGCGGCGCACGCCTCGACGAGTGCCGCAGGCTCGAGCGAGCCCTCGAAGGAGACCAGGTCGGGGGCGACATCTTCCATTTGGGCTCTTTTGTGCTGATGCTGTGAAACACGCAACGGGGGCCGCTATCGCAATGGACGGAGGCGTGGCCGACACAGCCTGCTATTACACAGGCCGTTAATCGGCGGCGGGCGGGGGTCTTTAGTTATCACAGTGAAACGAGACACAGAGAAGACCTGCAACCGAATCTCGGAAATGCTCTGGGGAGCGTTAGCGCGGGCGCGGTTAAGCGGTAAGAGCAACCGGTGATCCAAAAGCTTTTCACAGCCACACACGGCCGCTCTAAATCGCTCTGGGAAGAATCCGTATTGAAAGGGTTCTCCGCAAAGTTTGAAGTTTACGCCAACCGCGGCTTTTGCGAAAAGGCGGCGACTTAGGCACGAGTCACACATGACACATCCGTGAGGCCCCTCCCTCCGTGAGCGTGATTACATGTACCATGTAGGAACTACAGTAGAGATATATGCGTCTTCGTGTACCATCTGTGAAACCGGGCCCAACAAAATGCAGCCCCTCTTTTCTCATTGTGAATGGGGGCTCCCACGCCGAGCGCGAGACGCCGCGCCGGGCCGACTCCCCTGAGAACAAAATGGGCTAACCCGTTTTGCGTTGCCGTCCTGCCCTCCCCATCGCCATGGCATGGCACCGTCGTTTCGCCAAGTCTCCTTGCTCTCGGCCACATCGGCCTCGAGAGAAGCAGGGCGTGCACGGTGCCCTCACACTCCTTGCATGGTGCGCCATGCTGCTTTGCACCGAGACCAGCGACGTTCCCGGGTTGAACCGAGGTCTGCAGCTCGCGGTGCCCAGCCACCGCCGTGAGCTGCAGACCGCGGTGAGCACCAGCGCTGGCCTGACCAGCGCACTCGCCAACACCGCCGTCAGCCGCATCGTCCTTGCCTCCGGCACCTACAACCTCATCGCCGAGCTCAGCATCACCAGGAGCGTCATCCTGGAGGCGGCGGCGGGAGCCACAGTCACCCTGAACGCACAAGCGAGCTTCTCGAGTCCGCGCCGTGTGCTGAACATCAACCCGGGCTCGTCGGGCGTCGTGCAGCTGATCGGGCTCGGCATCACAGGAGGCTACATCAACTGGGTGCGCGCTCATTTTCAAAAGTTCCCATCGCCCCGATGGGAGACTCACGTTTGTGATCTGCTGGTTGTTTGCAGGGCGGCGGTGTCTATGTCAGGGGAGGCACAGTGACCATCTCATCGTGCACCATCAGTGGGAACACAGCATCTGTACATCATATGCGTGTTCATGTTCAAAAGTTCCAATGGCCCCGATGGGAAATTTGCTGACGAGATTGCCTCGACTCTCGCTTGCACAACTGCGAACGCTTCGTTCAACTACAGAGGGTACGTTCCACAGAGACCTTGACCAACTTCCCATCGCCCCGATGGGAAAATTGCTGACGCGCTTGCCTCGACTCACGCTTGAACAACTGTGCGGCCGACGCTTCGGTCAACTATAGCAAGTACGTGCCACAGCTGAATTTTTCCCATCGCCCCCATGGGAGACTCACGTTTTGCTCGTTGTTTGCAGGGTGGCGGTGTCTATGTCGGGGGTGGCTCAGTGACCATTGATTCGTGTACCATCAGTGGGAACACAGCAATTGTGCGAGCTCATGTTCAAAAGTTCCCATCGCCCCAATGGGAAGATTGCTGACGCGCTTGCCTCGACTCTCGCTTGCACAACTGCGGCCAACGCTCCTGTCAACTACAGGGGGTGCGTGCCACAACTGAAATTTTCCCCATCGTCCTCACGTGAGACTCACGTTTGCTCGTTGTTTACAGGGTGGCGGTGCCTTTGTCGAGGGTGGCACGGTGACCTTCTCATCGTGCACTATCAGTGGAAACACAGCATTCCCGGTGCGCGCTCACGCTCAAATTTCCCCATCGCCCCGATGGGAAGATGGCTGACATGCCCAAATCGACTCTCATCTAACAGGGATATGTACGTGCCAGACACGCCTGCAAACTTCCCATCGCCCCGATGGGAAAGTTGCTGACGCGCTTGCCCCGACTCACGCTTGCACAACTGCAAACGCTTCGGTCAACTACAGGGGGTACGTGCCACAGAGACCTTCCCATCGCCCCGATGGGAAAACTGCTGACGCGCTTGCCTCGACTCTCGCTTGCACAACTGCGGCCAACGCTCCTGTCAACTACAGGAGGTGCGTGCCGCAACTGAAATTTTCCCATCGTCCTCACGTGAGACTCACGTTTGCTCGTTGTTTTTACAGGGTGGCGGTGTCTTTGTCGAGGGTGGCACGGTGACCTTCTCATCGTGCACTATAAGTGGGAACAGAGCTAACGATGTGCGTGCTCCTGTTCAAAATTTCCCATCGCTCCTCATAGGAAACTCACGTTTTGCTCAATGTTTGCAGGGAGGCGGTGTCCTTGTCGATTCCGGTAGGGTCACGATAACGTCTTCCTCGATCTACGGGAACACAGCGGAAGTGCGTGCTCATCTTCAAAAGTTCCCATCGCCCCTGATGGGAGAATCACTGACGTGCTTGCACCGACTCACGCTTGCACAACTGCGAACACTCCGGCCAACTACAGTTTGTACGTGCCACAGATACCTTGCAAACTTCCCATCGCCCCGATGGGAGAATTGCTGACGCGCTTGCCTCGACTCACGCTTGCACAACTGCGAACGCTTCGGTCAACTACAGTATGTATGTGCCGCATTCCTTGAAAAGTTCCCATCGCCCCGATGGGAAAATGCCTTGTTGACATGTCCATTTTCGATTCTCATCTTTTATGATGGGTGCTGCCTCGAACTACCAGGATGGAGTACGTGCTAGCCTGAAACTTCAAAAGTTCCCATCGCCCCGATGGGAAAATTGCTGACGCGCTTTTGCTTTGATGCTCGCTTGCACAACTAACGCTTCGGTCAATTACAGCAAGTACGTGCCGCAGAGACATTCCAAAGTTCACATCGCCCCAATGGGAGATTTGCTGACACGCTTGCTTTGATTCTCGCTTTCACAACTGCTAACGACGCTTCGGTCAACTACAGGGAGTACGTGCCGCAGAGACCTTGAACACTTCCCAACGCCCCGATGGGAAAATGCCTTGCTGACGCGTCTATTTCGATTCGATTCTCATCTTTTATGATGGGTGCTGCCTCGAGCTACCAGTCTAGAGTACGTGCCCTCTGCGCCTGAAACTTCAAACGTTCCCAGTGCCCCAATGGGATTTTCACATGTTTTGCACTTGTGCGTGCAGGGCGGTGGTGTCTTCGTCAGAAGTGGCATGGTGACCATCTCTTCGTCCACCATCAGTGGCAACACAGCTCTCAGCGCTGTGCACGTATGTGCAAGCCTTGCCTGCAAATCCCCATCCCTGGGAAAATGGCTGATGTGCTTGCCTCGACTCTCGCTTACACAACTGCGGCCGATGCTCCGGTCAACTAATGGATGTACGTGCCGCAGAGACTCAATATTTCCCATCGCCCTGATGGGAAAATGGCTGACACCCTTGCCTCGACTCTCGCTTGCACAACCGTGGCCGACGCTTTGGTCACCTACAGGATGTACGTGCAGCAGAGACTGAAAACTTCCCATCGCCTTGCTTTTGTGACCTGCTTTGTGCCCTCTCGTTCCCCTCTTCAGACCCAGGGGGGCAATGTCTATGTCCAAAAAGGCGCCTCTGTCGTCTGCTCCTCGGGAACGACCCTCACCGGCGTCACTTGGGAGGGGGGCTCAATAGAAGCAGACCCGACTTGCGAACCAACGGGCGTCATCGTCGGCGTCGTCGTCGGCGTGATCCTCGCCCTCGCCCTCGCCCTGGTCATCCTGCACCGCCGTCGCCGCGATATGCGCCGCAAGGAGGCCCAAAAGCCACCGGCGTGGTGGAATCCGCACAAACCCGCCTTCTACCTTTTGCCCCGCGCGGCCGTGCTGGGCGCCAGGACCAAGCAGCTGGGGCGTATGCAAGAGCTGCGCGACTCGCTGCAGCTCGTGAAGCTGGCCATCGACCTGAACGAAGCCTTCCAGGGCGAGGGGCTGATCGAGAACATCCTCATCGTCAGCCACAGGTGGGAGGACTCGATGACGCCCGACGAGACCGGCGCGCAGCTGGCGGCGCTCCGGGCGCACCTGAGGGCCCACCCCGAGCTCCACTACGTCTGGTTCGACTACGCGTGCATGCCGCAACGTTCGGGCTCGGCACACCGCTCGGGCACGGACGGCCGCACGAAAGCGGAGAAGGCCGAGTTCAACCTCATGCTCGGCGCAATCGCCGACCTCTACCTGACGGCCAAGGTGTTGATCCTGCTCGACACCATGTACCGCTCGCGGTTCTGGACGACAATGGAGGGCTGGTGCGCGATGCAGAAGGTGACATCGCAGGGCGTGCGCCCGGCAAGGGAGGGCGAGTCACGTGTCACCGTCGTGTGCATCCACAACGCGACGCAGGACGACAAACAGGCCCTGCTGAAGATGTCGACCAAGACGCCGACGGAGATCTCCAACTTCCTCGCGTCGCCCGACGTGGCGGTGACCAACAAGAAGGACAAGACGACGATGCTGCCGATCGTCGGCAAGACCGACGAGCACGTCCGGGAGATGATGAGCGGCATGCACAGCTGCTGAACCTGAGGGGTTTCGCTTTGGCTTTAGTCATACTTTTGGAAGAGGGGAGGGGGAAGCGAGGAGGTGGGAGCGTTGGGGCGCCATCTTGGCGTCCAGAGGCAGATCATTCCGAACAGCAACTCAGGTGAGGAACTATGCTCCATCCTCCATGGAGGGGTGGTCCGGTCCCTTGAGAAATGTGATTGGAAAGTGTCGTGTGATTTACATGTGCCCGCATGCTGAGGCGCGCGCGGGGGGGCGGGGGGCGGGGGGCGGGTCCTGACTCGCTGTCTTGGCTGTTGCCATGCCTGCTCGCCCGCGCGGAGAGAGGACCGAGTGGTGCATGATGATTGTCGCGCTTGAGGAGGCAGCCGCGAGGACGAGTGAGCACGAGGTCGGTTGCGTGTGCGATCATTGATGTGAGCCCGCCGGCGGACCCGAGCGCCGAGGAGCGGAAGACCCGCCGGAACGCGGAAGCGAACGGGACGCGAAGGTGGAAGTCGTGCTGTGTAGGGTCTGCACCTCTGGTCTACGATGCGGTCGACGATGCGGTGACACGCGCGGTGTGGCGTGGTCTACTATTTTTTATGTTTATAAGGCGGCCCAACCCTACACCTGTTTGGTGTATCCGACGTAATGTGGGGTGCGGTGCGTCGTTGCGCGCGCATTTCGCATTTGGTTTGGGGCGCTTCGTCTCTCACCCGCGGGTCCAAGGGGTACCCCAAGTGAAGGTCAAAAAACAAAATCTCGCGCCCCACTATGTTGAAACACCATAGGGTAGACGTCGGTAAGCACCTGAGTGTTGAAAGCAACCCTCCCCCAAGGTCAAATTCTCGCGCCCCACTATGTTGAAACACTACCCCAAGGTCAACATAGTGGGGCGCGAGATTTTACCTACGCTAGGTCATAATCTCGCGCCCCACTATGTTGAAACTGTACCCTTCTACCCTATGGTGTTTCAACATACTAGATTACACTTAGTGGGGCGGCGCGAGACTTTGACCTTGGGGGAGGGTTTCTACAACACTCTGGTAATTAGAAATTCCCTATCTTGGTGAGTTTCAACATAGTGGCAGGCCTCTGCGCCTCTGGCATGAAAAACCCTAAGCAGGCGGTTTTAATGTAATTATATGTAGTTATGTCATGTACCCACATCGGCCAATCACCACCCTCACGTGTTCGCACATCGGCGCCTCCATACAACAATCACAGCACACCATGCAACACACGCCCCGACGGGCCCGCTTCGGCCGCCGGCCGCGCACGCTATATAGGTAGCTGTGATGCCCCGGGCGACTCAGACGGCGGTGTCGACGCGTTTGCTCAGCTTGCTAATTGGCGCCCCTTGCGGCGGCCCGTCGCCAAAGTACGAGGAGTATGCACCTCGCTCAACCGCTCGCTCGAGGCGTGACGTGGCCATGTCGTCGTCGGGCGTGCCGTACTGAGTGCCGTACGAAGACTTGGAAGTGAGGCGCCCATCCTTACGCGATGGGTTGCCTGGGATGAGGGTCGAGTCGTACACAGGCACGTGTAACTGCTCTGCATGTTCGTGGGGCGGCTCGTTCGTGAAGTGCTCGGGCGGGTCACGAAGCAGTAGGATGAATTTCATGCGACCCGAGATGCAGCAGTCGAGAAGCACGCAGCAGCCGAGGAACATGGAGAGGCCGACGAGGACCGCAAGCAGTAGGCAGAGCAAAAGCGCAATGTTGTACAGGCGCGGCGTGGAACGATTGCAGTCGTCTCCAGCGAAGGTGAAGTAGCACAGCATGATGCCCCATGCGACAAAGAGGATCGCGAGGATCGCAAACGAGACCGCCTTTGCCTGCAGCCTGCCGCGCCACATGGCCACTTCGTAGTGTGAGCGTGGCGGTGGCTGCGGGACGCTAAAGAGGTCGACAATGAAGCCGAAGAGGGTGAGGACGAGGCCGGTGATCACGAAGACGAGCAGCAGCCAGTGAATGGGCGAGGGGGCCCCCGCCACTAGCCAGCCCCACACGTCGGACTGGAACGTCGTCCCTGGGTCGAAGGCGGGGCACACGATCTCCCACGAGCTCCACAGCTGCGGCGGATGGAGGTGAGGGGGTGAGGGGGTGAGAGACACGAGAGGGAGGAAGGGGGAGGGAGGGAGTGGAGTGAAGAGAGGGTGAAGTGTAGGGAGGGTGGAGTGTAGGGAGGGTGGAGTGTAGGGAGGGTGGAGCGTAGGGAGGGTGAGGTGTAGGGAGTGGCTCACCTCGAAGCCCATGAAGAGGAAGAACCAGAGCAGCGCCGCGGTGTTGACGAACAGGGCGACGAGCGAGCGCCCAGGCACAATGCACCCGGGCGCCATGAGCAGCTGCAGTAGCCCGACGCAGCACCATCCGAAGCGCGTGTTGCTTCCGGCCAGCGGGTTGACATAGTGCTTCTTGCCTTCGTCCTGGCCCCGTGGCGGGAGCTTGCGTGCCACCTGCACGGCACCAGCTATGTTGACGGGCAGCTCGCGCTGACTACTTTCCTGCCCTTGCCCATCTATCCTGCCCTCGTCATCTATCCTGCCCTTGCCGCCGCCCTTGCCCAAGTCGGCTCCAATCCGGCTGTCGGAGAGCTCGGTATACTCCACGTCGACGCCCACTGTCTCAACGCATCCGATCATGCACAGTGCGATCGGCGCGCACAGGCAGCGCGAGAGGAGTCGCACGAGCGGCACCGAGAGGAAGAGCGTGGCGAGGATGGCGAAGAAGAAGGCGGCGGCGACGCTCCATCGATAAAGAAGCGGCGCCGTCTCAGAACAGCTGTAGCGCGTCTTGACAGTCTCGTAGATCAGGAAGCTGCCAGCAACGCTCAGCAGTAGGAAGAAGACGATGAGCAGGAAGAGGTTGGTGTACGACGGCAGCGACGAGAGCCGTGCGTAGTGAAGCCACTCGCGGAAGAGCAAATAGACGAAGAGCAGGCCGATGCTGGCGTAAATGACAAGAAATAGCGGGAGCAGCGGAGGGTTTGTGCCATCGCATGGCGTGTTCCAGTTCAGGATGCCGACGACCAGCATCGCGATGTGGAAAATCAGCAGCACGAAGATGGCCGTCGCTGCATGCATGCGTCGCCCGAGCCGCGCGTGCGGTGCGAGCTCCATGCGCACCGGATGCATGATCGGCGTCGCCTCATCCGGGTCGATGGGTCCTCCGCCGCCCGTGCGGAAGCGAACCATGCCACGCCCAGGGCTTGGACAATTCATCCATCCTGTGTTTCCTTTTTAGGAACTGGAAGCCAACTTTCATGTACTATGCCTGCATGCCAATATGACCGCTTCCAGTAGGTCCGGGAAATCGGTGCAAACCCTGTTCAGGGTCGGGGACCCCTGATCAGCCTCCCCGTGCGTGGCGACCAACCGTGCCCCAATATATTGATATTTCAAATGAGACCCCTGATCGGAGGCCCAATCCAGAGCGCGTTCAAGGCGGAGAGGAAGCCGGCAAGAGGGGCTGATCAGGCCTGATCAGGGTCGCACTGGTTGGGGGTCTCAAAGGGCCCCAGCCTCTGTAGGGGCTAATCAGGCCTGATCAGGGTCCGACTGGTTGGGGGTCCCATAGGGTCCCAGCCTCTGTAGGGGCTGATCAGGCCTGATCAGGGTCGCACTGGTTGGGGGTCCCATAGGGTCCCGCAGCCTCTGTAGGGTCTGATCAGGCCTGATCAGGGTCGCACTGGTTGGGGGTCTCATAGGGCCCCAGCCTCTGTACAGCCTCTGTAGGGGCTGATCAGGCCTGATCAGGGTCGCACTGGTTGGGGGTCCCATAGCATCACCCAGAAGACCCTATGGGACCGCGTTACTGGCCCAGCATAACGACGCCTTACAGGTGGAGCGGTATGACTAACCACGAGAAGATTAGGAAGCACTTGCACAGGCCCAACATGAGTTTGGGTATGTGTTAGGAAAACGTACGCGTTACTGGCCCCGCATAACGACGCCTTACAGGTGGAGCGGTATGACTAACCACGAGCTATTACGGAACCAAGCCACAGGCGTAGCCAACCGCCCACCACAGTGTGGCTTAGGCGGGACGCACTTGCACAGGCCCAGCACAACCCAAGCTGATCAGGCCTGATCAGCCCCTACAGTGGCAGGGACCCTATGGGACCCCCAAACATGTGCGACCCTGATCAGGCCTGATCAGCCCCTACAGAGGCAGGGACCCTATGGGACCCCCAACCAGTTCGACCCTGATCAGGCCTGATCAGCCCCTACCGAGGCTGGGGCCCTATGGGACCCCCAACCAGTGCGACCCTGATCGGGCCTGATCAGCCCCTACAGAGGCTGGGACCCTTTGAGACCCCCAACCAGTGCGACCCTGATCAGGCCTGATCAGCCCCTACCGAGGCTGGGACCCTCCAGATCCCTGTCCCTCTGCCCGCGACGCCTGATCAGGCCTGATCAGCCCCTCCAGAGGCTGGGACCCTCCATCCCTGTCCCTCTGCCCGCGACCGGCGTGCGGCGACCCTGATCAGGCCTGATCAGCCCCTCCTGACCGGCCTCTCCTATCAAAATCGGGTAGTTTTGCACCTCATGCGCCGGGCACCTTGAAAATCAGCTCTTTAGACCTTTCGACCCTGATCAGGGGTCACCGACCCTGAACAGGGTTTGCACCGATTTCCCGGATCCTCTCCCGCTTCCAAATAAATGCTCTAGTGCGTCTAACCGTTTTTTGCTTTGTCGCCTCACTTCATCTTGCCCTTGCCGGGCTCGGCACCGGCGCGGGCGCCACCGTCGGCCCGCGGTTGGCAATGAGCGAGAGGAAGCAATTGTAGCCGATCTGGATGGTGTTGATGTACAGCACGCGCTGCGAGGACGGGATGATACGGAAGTTGATCGCGTGTGCCAGCGGCCACACCATCCAACTACCGGTCACCTGCCGAGCGCACGCACGCGGCCGAACGGAAGCAACGCGCAGCGCCGTTAGGTCGGGGCGCTGTGTCGGGCAAGGCAACCTGGTAGAACGGGCACCGTCGAGGCGAGGACGACGAGCGGGTGGCGGTGGCGGTGTGAGAAGGGGCCCTCGGGGCACTGGCACGCCATCCACCTGGGTCACTAGCTCGTCCTTCATCTTGTCGAAGACGTTGCCGAGGCCCTTGAGCTCCGCCGCGGCAATGTAGCTAAAGAACATCATGCCAAAGATCGGGGCCCAGAACACCTGGTCGACGAGCACCTTCGCAAAGACCACCTGAGCCGATGTGCCCGGGAACTTGCCGTCCAGCCATCCGTAGAAAACGTGGGAGGAGGTGCCATGTACGAGGAAGCCAAAGGAGGCGAGGCGGAGGAGCCGCAGAAAGTCGAATGAGTCGACTTTCTGGATGACTTTCTGGGCGAGAATGTCGCCGAGCGCGAAGCCGGTCAACGAGGTGAGGGCCTTCATGAGCAGTGGCGTCTCCTCAAGCAGCTGTTCATAGCGCTTCCACATTTGCATCATAGGCGTGCTGTCGCCCTCGTCGTCGCTTGAGCCTGCCGTCGATCCCATGCCGCCATCGCCGCCGTCGGCGCCGCGGATGCCGCCCGCTCGCGAGCCGCCCTTCCTGAACATCGGGAACTGGGGCATCGTCTTGCGGACCGCCAGAATCCACGAGCGGCCGATGAGCATCTCCGGCGCAGCGGTGCGGCTAGCGGCTACCGGCACGGCCGCGCGCATCGGACAAGCCGGCGCGACCACGAGCGCCGACGCCGTCGACGCGAGCGCCGCCCAAACGAGCATGGATGATTGCATGGATGATTGCATTCCCTCTGTGCCGCTTGACCCCAACGGTTATAAAGCGGCCGTGAACCACCGCGTGAAGAGACAGACAGCGGAGCCATCAGGAGCCCGGCCAGGGGGGAAGGGGAGATGCGGGGAGATGTCCCCCCGCCGTTTGGGATATTGGGCATACCATGGGGATACATATCGGGAGCTCTGCTGCT
>Ga0210241_101311_pt1 | contig 19167 bp, 14 predicted proteins | sample ChrtobMetP5a_8mM_FD_155488 | JGI IMG/M metagenome (GOLD analysis project Ga0210241, IMG submission 155488) | Chrysochromulina tobin associated microbial communities from unialgal haptophyte culture, Seattle, Washington, United States - P5a_8mM | ecosystem: Host-associated > Algae > Haptophytes >...
GATCTTCTCTTTTTATGGCTGTTTCTCAGCTCTCCGTCTGCATGTGTCTCATGTTAGGCCTGGCCTGTATTGTATTGTATTGTCTTCACAGCTGTGCTGCTTACGTGTTGTGTGTATTCATAATGAAACGGCAGGTTCTAACGGCCGCAATGCGAACATGGTGGCGCCTAGCTTCAACGATGGCGTGCATAGGCGCCGCTGTGTTCTGGTGGCGTCAACTGTATGCAGCTGTAGCCAAGACACTCACAGCCGAGGACGCAGAGAAAGAAAGAGAAGAGCCGGTTCCCAAAGAGCCCGCCTCAGCCATCGGGCCCGCTGAGTCGGTACCTATTGCCTTCCCAGCCGTCGCGGTGCCGAGCGTTGCCGTTCCACCCGCCACGGAGCGCGTTGCCACCGAGGCACCCGCCACCGCCGATTCAGCTTCCACCGCCGATGCAGCCGACGCCGCTGCAGCTGAGGCGCTGGCTAGCTTGGTCATCCCAGATGAGGAGCGCCACTGCCAGGGTTGTGGCACAACCGTCGGAAAGCTGCTTCGCTGCGGTGGGTGCCAGCGCGTCTTCTTCTGCTCACGCGCATGCCAGGGCCTCGCATGGCCCAGGCACAAGGACCTGTGCGCAGAGATCAAGGCGGCGAAGATGGCTAGCGCCTCAGATTCGCCTGCGCCCAATCCTCAGCACGCGTGGCTATGCGCGCTCCTCGTGCAGCACGCCAAAGCGCGCGCGGCCGAGGTGGCCTTTCGCATGGGCAGCGTGAGTAGCTACCGGCGCTCCGCGGAGCTCTCACGGGAGGCGGCGCGCGTGGCGAGCTTGCGAGCGGCCCTCGCAGCTCACGAGCCCGCGCGCCGAGTTTGTTGCATGCATGAGGCTCAGATGCATGGCATGTCCGCGAATGCCTGGCTGCGCTGCGGCGACGTCCCCGCGGCGCTGCGCGCCGCGCGGCTGGCCAGCACGTGCGCCGAGGCGTCGGGCGACGTGGCCCAGTGCGTCGAGGCCAAGATAGCGCTCGGCACGGCGTTTATGAAGCTTCCGGACGAAACCGAAAGCCACCGTGACACCAACGGTCTGGCCACCGAGCCTGTGGCCGAAGCCATCGCGATCTTTCGAGAGGCGGTCGCGCTCTGCGAGCGTGAGTGGGCGGCCTCGGCCGCGGGCACTCCGCCGGTGGCCTTCGCGCCAATGCCGGGGCCACCCATGGAGACGCCGGCAGGGCGACTCCAAGCTGCCGAGGCCTCCGCGCGCTCCAACCTTGCGCGTGCACTTCATGGCTCCGATCCGGCGAGGGCACTGGCCGAGCTAGAGAGAGCGGTCGCGCTGCGCCGGCGCGTGCTCGCCGATGCAGGTGCCGAGGCGAACACTGAGGCGGATGATGTGCCGGAGAAGCGCCGGCAGCTCGCTAGCACGCTGTGCAACTACGCAGCCATCCTCTCGGCGGCCGACCAGCTCGGCGCGGCGCGATCGGCTTTCGAGGAGGCGCTGCCGCACGCTCGATCCGGGGGTGACCCAGGTTTGGAGAGGGTGATCCTGACCAATCTCGTCAGTATGGCGTCTTCCGATGGGGCGCCAGTACTCGGACCCGCGTCGGGGGGGAGGCCGCCTGCCGCCGACGCACACTCGCCTGCCGATGCGCCGCTGCCGCCTCCAGCTCCGACGTACCAGAGTGCTGCTTACCTCGAGCGTCTGCGGGAGGTGATCGAGAGCACGGGACGCTCGGCGGATACCATCTGCTGCTGCTGCCTTGAGCCGCTCGACGACCCCCAGACGGTGGTCGCACTCGGCTGCAGCCACCTCCTCCATCGAAAGTGCGCCATCGAGTGGTCGCAGCGTTCAGCCGTATGCCCGCAGTGCAAGGCACCGATGATACAGCGATAAAGCGCCCGCGAGATCATCTGATCATGCATACAGCGGTACAGCGCGTCTCTGATAACCTGATGAGCCATTGATATGTGTTGACGTCTCTCATCAGGTTATCAGTTGTTGACGTCATTGGCGGCATCACGTTATCAGAGTGATATGTGTTGACGTTCTCGCTTCACCGCGGGTGCGTACACGAGATGAGAGTCGCGTGCCGCGCCGCGGGTGATGCGATTCGGGTCGACCTATCGGTGAGACCGCCGGCGCTGCGGCGCCGGCCGCCGCGCGGGCCGCGGGCGACGGAGGACGCATGGGAGGACGCTGGTGGTAGGAGGTGCTGTGCGAGCTGGCGCCGCCGCGCGGGCCGCGGGCGACGGAGGACGCATGGGAGGACGCTGGTGGAGGTGCTGTGCGAGCTGGCGCCGCCGCGCGGGCCGCGGGCGACGGAGGACGCATGGGAGGACGCTGGTGGAGGTGCTGTGCGAGCTGGTGCGCGCGTGGAGGCGTGGAGCGTGCCTTATGGACCCAGCGACGCACGGGCGCTGCTCCACACTCCACAGCGCACAGGTTCAACCTCGGGCCGCCAAGCGCAAGCCGCCCTGTTTTCATTGGTACGATACGTAAATTCGTACGTGCGAGCGCGCAGTGCGCTCGTTCCCGCCGTCCGGCGTTAGCGGCGGGTTCGAGCGCGCGCAGCGGCCAGCGCGCCCGCGCGGCGACGCCAAACGGTCGGACGCCGCGCGCTGCACACCCGCGGCGGTTGCCGCGCATGCGCGCAACCGAACACTGTCGGCGCGTGAGATCAGGCATCAGCGAGACGATCGAACTCACCACGTATTGAACTCTGCCACCTTAATCCTTATACTCAACCAGCACTTTGCACGTTAGCACTTCACACAGATGTGTGTTGTGTCGGTTAGAGGGTTAGTAGCCGATCACCTTCTCCGAAAATGGAAATCCCCCCACTGCTACCCGCAAATCAGGGCTTTCAGGGGTCCCGGCCTTGTTCCGACGCACTGTCGGGGTAGCTCGTGTTCTCTCGCGTTCAGATAGAGCACTCTCACTCAAAATCACCGCCACCGCAACCGGATGAGAACCGCTCAGACCTCAGTTCGACCTTCGACGCGTTGCCGCTGACGCCACCAGCATGCTTAGGCGCGCTCGCCACGGATGCGCCGGGCAAGTTGCAAGTCGTAGGGCAAGGGGACGGACTTGCGATGGATGGCGATCAAGTTGGCGTCCTCGAGAAGGCTGACCAGGTACGCCTCGGTTCGGTCGTACAGGACGCGAATGTAGCGCGGCTCGTAGGTCAGATCCGTCTTGAAATCCTGGCCGATCTCTGCCACGAGGCGAACGAAGCTACAAAAGGGGAAGACCGGCCCTTGGTAGCCGCGCTGCTCGGTCTTGACGAGGTTCCGCGACGCTGCACGCAGCGATTTGAGATCCCGGCAATTCTTCTTCCCTGCCTCGTCGTCATCGTCGTCATCGTCGTCAACGTCGTCATCGTCGTCGTCGTCATCGTCGTCATCGTCGTCGTCAGCCACTCGACGGCGCGCTCTGCGAGCTGCCCTTTCTGCAGCGGCATCCTCTTCCTCCTTTGCAGCCTCTCGAAGCTCCTCGAGCGCCTCCTCGACGGTCGCCTTGTCGTCTTCCAGTTGCTGGTCGACCTCGACACTCCAGTCGATGCGTGAGCCGCCACTCACTGCCACCCCATCGGAGGTGGGCAGCTGTCGCGCCGCCTCGCGCAGGAGCATATCCTGGTTCAGCCCGTGGCCATAGAGAGTCATCGAATACGCGTCGCACTCGCGACTCCTCGATACCCACCCGACGAGGGCGTCGGACGCCAACACCGTGCGGCGTCGGGCGTGTTCGCACATGGTGACCGCGTGGCGGATCTCCCTCTCCAGGAAGACCTTGGTGATGCCGCGGAGCTCCTCAAAGACCTCCTTGGAGATGTTGATCACGCCCGCACGAGCGCACAGCCGAAGCAAGCAGCTTGGAGTCAAACCGTGGATGTTGTCACGGAAATGCCGCAAGGGTTTTCCGCCGTCTTCCACGAGGCCTTTGCCAAGGTCTTCGCCACTCTCGGTCGGACCCTCGGCAGCCAGGTATAGCTTGAGAGGCCCCTCGTATTCGAATCCCTTCGGACCCTTGGTCAGCTTTGCCAGCGAAAACGCTAGATCGCACTCTTCGATGCAATGGCCACCGTCTAGCGCTCGCTGCTCCTCTGCCGCGAGCTTCTTCCGCTCCGCCTTCGCCCTCTCAGCCAGGTTCTTGCAGTTCTCGTCCAATGACGGCGTGTCGGCTGCCGGATCAGAGCGCACCTTGGATTGTTCGAACAGCTCCCCTGTTGGCACCATCAGCGTGCCGTCGGGTTCGCGTCCACACACAAAGATGGAGTCGTCCGGTAATGAGCTGACGAGAGCATGAATGTGAGGCATCACACCGCCCTCGGAGATCGATCCGCGGTAGAGACGGTTGAGATCCTCATCGTTGCGAATCGCGAGGAAGATGTGACGTGGCACGATAATGCTGGTGCGGTTATCGCGCGCCATATTGCCGCTCAGCTCAAGGATCTCCGCCGTCAGGTATTCGAGCACCGCGGCGATGTAGACGGCTGCGTCCTCCGACGCGCGTCCACCAGTGAGCGCGTCAAGGAGCTGGCCGACGACCGCAACGGGAAATTGCAGGCCGGCCTTGCTCGCGCGGTCGCACGAATACCTCGAATCCATCGAGTTGCTTTGGAACTTGCTGCGACGTGCACGCGGTGGGGGTGACGCGGTGGGGATGGCGGTGAGTGTGGCGCGGAGGTCAGTCAGGAATAGCGGGATGGGGTGGCGGAGTCGGACAGCAATGAGACAGGGAGGCTGGGAGGGTCATTGGCGGGCTCTAAGCTCCAGGCGCGGGACAGGCGACGCACACGACAGCCTTGGTGCCCTCTGAGACGGCATGCTTGGCGAGCTCGCCGCCAAGGATGAGGTGCACAGCGCCTTGGATGTCAACTCCCTCGACGGCATCTGGACTAGAATCTGGATGATAGTCATCGCCTTCCTCAGCCCGTATTGCGTCGAGCCACGCCGCAAATGGTAGTTTATCAAAAATCGCCCATTTAGATTTCGTTCCTAGGTGGTCGATCGTCTCCTTGTAGCACTTGGAGCACATGCCGCCAGTGTGGGCGCTGCCGAAGAAGCCGCAGCCGGCGGTGCACTGCGCGGGTGCTGACGAGCCCGTGCTCGAGGTCGGAGCGACCTTGCCATCAGCGGACGCCATGCCATCAGGAAAAAGAGAACGGGGCAGTGCGGGCGGTGCCGTGGAGATGGCCGCGGGCTGCTGTGGCGCCTCAAAGTCTTCTGGTGAAAATGCCGGCTCGGCGATTGACTCCGCGGAGCCGTCGGGCAGGAGCTGCGAAAAATCGCTGAGCAAGTCGGCGTGGCCTTCGAAGAGGTGAGAGACTTGCTCGTACGTCTCCAAAATGGTCTCCTTCTCCTTTTGGCACGTGTGCATTTTCTCGAGGAAGGAAATGTACGTCTCGGGCTGCTTGGCGAAGCGCGTCTTGATCTTGGTCAAGTAGTTGATCGCCTGGTCGCGATCGAAGGGTGCCTTCTTGCTGGCAGGGGCCGCAGGCGGCCCAGGCGGACCCGGCGGAGCTGTGTCCATCGGTTGGCCGCCGCCCATGTTCTTGCCGATAACAACGACGGGTGCAGGCGCTGCGACGGGAGGTGTTGGTGCTTGCATTAGCAGGCTAACCACCGTCGCCAACCTTGCCACTGTGGCCGCCTTTGCCACCGTCGCCACCGCCACCACTGTCACCACCGCCGCCACCATTGCCTGCTCCTCCACCCACCCCACCGCCGCCGCCGCGGCAGCCGCCGCCGCGGCCGCCGCTGCCGCGGCCGCGGCCGCCGTGGCCACTGCCGCTATCGTCGCCCAGGTGCCTGCCATCAACTTAGGCTCTGCTACGGGTGCAGGCGCTGCGACCGGAGGTGTGAGTGCTTGCATTGGCAGGCTGCCTGCCACCAACTTAGGCTCTGCTGCGGCTTTCGCCTCTGGTGCGAGTCTGGTAGATCCGATGATGGCGGAGAAGGCGGGGCCGAAGTCCTTGTACGCGCACATGGAGATGGTGTGGAAGTTCTCGGCGAGCATGTCCTCCACGATGCGGCTGCCCTCGGGCGAGAGGTGCGTGTCGGGATGCACCTGCTTGAGGACCTTGATGATGGACGCGCCAAAGAGCGATGTCGATCGAGGACGGGAGAAGTCTTCCACCGACTTCCAAGTGCCTCTCACTAGCTCAACGGCCGGCTCTCTCGACGATCGCGTGTGGTGGAGCGCGTTGTTCAAGTCCGTAGTCGACATGATCAGGTCGCAAAGCGCAAAAAGCGTGCGCAAAAAAACGATCGCGTGTGGTGGAGCGCGTTGTTCAAGTCCGTGGTCGACATGATCAGGCCGCGCAAAAAGCGTGCGCAAAAAGCGAGCGGCGCGTTCGCAAACTCTCACGAGTTTGGTCACGCGCCGCTTTTGCGAGCGCGACGCACAGAGAAGGCTCTGTGAATTCGCAAGTGGACGTGCCCTGCTCAGCCGTATGCCGAGATTTCTACTTTGCAGGCCTTCGCTTACTGGTGTCTACTACTGTCTCCCACTTACATGTATGTGTGCTGGAAGGACCGGGGCCCGCCAGCTCCGCTATATATTGATCTCCGCGGTAATGAATTGATCTAGGCGGTTGCACGCGTGGCTAGTCGACTTTCTATCGTTTCCTTCCCTTGCTTGCAGTCTCGTGGACCACCACGCGCGCTGCCCGCGCCGCCTTCACCATCGCCACCGGGGTGCTCCGCTTCACTCGTTGCCATGTGTTGGAGCGCCCGACCATGTACTCGAGCGAGAGCTCATCGGAGTCGCGAAACATGGTCGGAAGCGCATCGACTACGAGTTCTCGGAGCTGTGTATGCGTGCACGGGGGTGGGCACGCGCGATGCAACACATGAGAGGCAAGAAGGCACCACGGAGCAACGGGTGGATGATGGACAGGATAAACATAGTCGTGCGCAGTGGCATGCAATTTTGCGGGTGCCCTCACCTCTTCATAGCTCTCGAACGCATCTGTGGAGATTTCTAGCTCTGCGTCATAGCCGTGCGCATGCACTTTCACCACTAGCGTTTCATACTCACTCGCGTTAGCAACCAGTCCTCCTCCTGTTTCAGCTAGTTTCGAGTAGGAATTGCATGAACGACACGCGAGGATGGCAAGCGCCGCTATGAGAAGTAGTGCAGCGATTGCGCTGCCACCAAGCAAGATGTACTGAACGTTGGGATTGAAGTTTGCATCATCACGCGGCATGTACAGGCGGAGGCCCAGGAGTCTTCGGCTCGGAAAGTCTCGTGAAGAGGCCAAACATAGGAACATTCCGCCTACTTACGAGAGTGCGTGCATGGGTCTAGGCGAGCGGGATTAATAACACAGCATCTCCGTGAAACGGTCGTCCTGCTCTCCTATGCACAGACCTCCTCATCCTCAAAGCCCACGCTCTGTCGGCCCTGCTCCGGTTCGGAATGATTCGGAGCGCTACGGCAGTTCGGCGGCGGTAGTCAGCCGCGGCCCGCTGTCGGGCTGCCAGAGTTCGCCCGCTATCTCTGTTGGGGCAGGTCCGATGCCCGCAGGAGTGCTCCCTACGCCTCGCCGTGCTGCTCGACCAGGTTGGTCGCCGCCAAAGTCGGCTCTCGAGAAGGACTTGCTCATAGAAAAGCTCGTGCACGATAATGAGGTGCTCATGAGGGAAGTAGCGGAGCTCGACGCGCAGCTGCGTCAAACGATGGATGCAAAGGACGATGCGCAGCGCACAAATGCGGAGCTGCTGCAGGAGAAGCAAGAGCGCGAGAGCGTGTCTCAAGTTTCGGAGCGACTGCTGCACTCCATGAACGCTCAGGTGGAGATGGTTCGCGCAGAACGCGAGGAGCACAGCCGCCAGCACGCTGCCGACAAGGCGTACCTTCGTGAAATCTTCACCGCCTTGGAGGCCCAACTTTCGGTTGTGCGCAGCGAGCGTGAAGAGCTGCAGTCGCGTGCGGACCGTGAGAGGCGTGCCTCTGCTCGGCGCATCAAGGAACTCGAAGATTCACTAGCGGTGGCTATCGCCACCAAGGAGCGTATGCGCGAAGAATGCGGTGCGCTGCGCCAGCCTACCTTGCAAAGTCACCGCCCTCTCTCCTCTGCTCCCAGCTCTGCGCTCATTTGTCTACGTGTGTGCTCGCCGTATTCGTGCGCCTGTGCAGATCGCGAGAAGGAGATCCTCGCCAAGCATTTTGAGCAGCGTGTCGCCGGAATGCGTCTCGAGCGCGACCAGGGAAGGGTCGATAAGTCGTTGCTGCGTCGGCTTGAGAAAGAGCTCGCTGAGCTCAAGTCCCTCTCGACCAATTTGCTCGCACCTTCCCGGGGCGTTAGCACCGACCCGCTGGGCTTTGGATTCAACGATACATGAAATCAACCAGCGTGCACTCTCTCCGCTGTTGTGTGATGTGGATGTGTGCGCGCTCGGTCGATCGCGGATCGGCGCCGCACGGTAAGCGCGCAGTAAGACCAGTATGCGATACACTGCGCCCCGGGGCGGATGTGCGCGCCCGGCGATCGGCCTCGTCGCCTCCGGTTCGCGTCCCTGTGCGTCACATACACAGCCGTGATATATATATATATGTGTGTCATCGCTTCTCGATCTGACACCCCCGCGTGTATCGCCCCGCCACCGAGTGTGCGCGTGCGCCGGCCGTCGCCGGCGCTGGAACGCGCTGGGCGTGCGTGCACACTATCTGACGACTCCGTTCACTCCAAACAAACCCGCCCGCCCCGGCTGCCATCCCGCGCGTCGCCACAGAACTCATTATACGCGACGATCAGGCCGCGCGCGGTTCACAGCAACACGGAACGATTCCACGATCGCCCGATCGGTTCCGTCAAGCGGCAGCTCGCCTCCAACGTCGCACACGGGCGCGGGGCAGTCGAAGCGAAGGCTGCCGCCCTCGATCTCGCAAGGCTGCGGCTTGCATTGCAATGATGAGGCCGATCCCGCCCACACGGTGAGCAGCATGGCGGGGCCCTGGTCCGACGCTGGCATGAAGATGCTTCGAGCTTGCACGATGCGTGCCGTCGGAGTGGCGGTAGTCACGGTCGTTGCAGTGAATGTTTGCTCACTGAACACAAATCGGAGCTCACCCCCACTCTCATCGCGAGAAGACGATAGGACGCGACTTCGCGGCTGCGAGAGCGTATTGGCTGGGTCGCCATCGCGCCGGTGCACCAGCAGCGCGGCCACCTTGGCGGGCCGTCCCAATTCATTCAAGTCACTCAATGGTCCGATGAGAGCTTCCGGCTCGCCGGCATCTCGCAGCAGTGCCTCGCAGCTTGTCCTCGAAACCGCCGCTACGCGACCGGCAGCATAATCAGCTGCCACGAGAACAGTGTCATCAAAAGCTCCCGTACGCGGCCGACCGCCCTTTGGGATGTAGTAGTTTGGTGGCAAGCCGATGCTGAAGCCACTCCCATCTATATAGTTAAGGCCAGCACCCTCTGCGGCGCACGCCGGACGTCTTGCATTGATGAGGACGGGTGGTGCTGCAATTAGGATGGCACGGCGGGATATGGTGATCGACACGGCAGCCAGAACAATGAGCCACGGCATTTGAGAATTCACAGTCAATGGTTTAATTCGGCACCCAAGACACCGGACCGGCGTACATACGGATGCGCTTACCATTACCATTAGCTCGGGGACCCCTGGACCCCCTATTATCACAGCCATACTCGATCAGCCGCCGGGCCGGGCCGCTTAAAGGATAAAGCTTAATAAGCTTAAAGCAGGACGTCCTCGTGGCTTCGTGGCGGGAAGATAGCAAGATTCCAAGATACCTGGGCGAGTGGCCCTAAGCGGCCCGGGTATCGTAAATGGTACGATATTTCTTGTTTCTTGAAACGCTCCCTCGCAGGGGCTCAAGGTGCTCAAAATCTCGCGCAGCGCGAACGTACGTGGTAGCTGGTACGATCGGATCGAGATCGAGATCGAGATCTCAACCGCAGTACATGTATACGGTACTATGCGTCATGTCGCGGCTGCCATTATTTGATATTTATTTGATATTTCACCCTCAATTTCACCCACGTACACGCGCGACCCCAAAGGACCCTCGCCGGGGGCGGCCGCTCGCGGCGCAGCCACGCTGGCCGGCTGGCCCCGCGCCGTCGAGTCTCGCGAGCGCTCCACGGACCCGGCGCACATGGCGACTCCGGTGGCGGGATTTGGATCTAACGCGGCGGACGACGAACTGCCAACGCAAGACACGTCATGCTTTTAACGAATCCACGATTTGTAAAAAATTGGACCCCGTCCCCGGTCCGGGCGGGGGTGGCTGCCTAGAGCCTACACTCAAGGACTCTTTTCAGTACTTCCGACACACACGACACATCTACATGTACGATGCATAACCAGAGATGTGGAACATGCCCAAGCCCAGGAAAAATGTCTACGATTGCGACTGCTGCCCAGAAATGCGCTGCGGGCTGCGCGCGCCACCGGTGAGTAGGAGGACTACCAGGTAAGTGCCATCTGCTCGATTGCCACTCCAGCGCCGATCTGCCGTTGCTCAAGCCGTTGCTCAGTCCCAAGTTGACTCGACCTTCGATAAGCCCATCCAAAAATGTTCACACTGATCACGCACCTCCACGCCCGACCCGCGTAGCTCGCAGCGGCAGACGGGGCAACAGCGCCGAGTGCTCCAGTTGAGGCCACTTTCTGCCCGCAGCTCCTGGTTGGCGCAGAACCAGCGGGTGAGGCACGGCTTGCAAAGCACGTGCCCCTCCTCAGCACAGCCGATCGCTGCCCCATGGTCCTTGAGGCCGTGGCAAACGAGCAGCTGCTTGCGGCAGCCGTAGATGAGACACCGGGGTCCGTCGTAATCGCCATCGTCATCGTCGTCGTCGTCGTCCGCGCCGTCACCACCGACATGATTGCTTCGGCCAACGCTGCTGCTCGCGGCAGTGGGCACTCGGGCTCTTTGAGAGTCCACCTTCTTCAAGCGTCGTTTCTTGCTCGCTGCCGCCGCCATCCCCGTGGGCGGCAATGGCCGCTTTCCGAGTATCGGTGCCGATGACGACCCCTGAGCAGCTGCCTCTGCCGCTTCGGAGGCTTCGATGATGCCCCGGGTGGCCGCAACCGCCTCAGCGAGCGCAAGCGACTCGGCGAGAGCGCTCGCGAGCATTTGACGCTCCTCCCAACGACTGTGCGGTTGTGCGGAGCGGGGGGGTCGGGGATTGGTCCGTGGAAACACCTCGTGCCTCGACGACCTTTTCTGCACCGCCGCCACGGGCTCCGATGACGTCTCCGCCTCCGCCACCTCCGCCGTCTCCGCTGCTGCCGCCGCCGCCGCCGCCGCCGCCGCCGCCGCCGCCGCCGCCGCCGCCTCAGCCGACGTCTCCGCCGCCACCGTCGACGCCGCCGCGGCCGCCGCCGCAGACGTGCCTAGTAGGACCTTTCGTGCCTTGTGGATGAGCTCCGCCGCTTCCGACGTCTTGGTTTTGGGCGGCCGCTGCTCTGACCCCCGTGCCGAAACCTGCATGCGCGGAGGCAGCTCGCGCGTGGCTGCGCCCGCATTGGGCTTTCCAGCTGCGTCCACCAGAGCATGGTGAGACTTGTTAGCCGCTATCCGAGCCGCTCTTCTAGCCGCAGCAGCCGCCTCTGCCGCGAGGGCCGAAGCGACCGCCTCTCCCGTGATGGTCGGCCTCGATGCAGCCCCAGCCCCCGCGCCGCGCCGCGCCCAGTTGCGCGCAGAGGAGCTCCCGGAAGAGGAACCCCACTGGCCGTGCCCCGGGGGCTGTGCAGCGATGGCGGCCGGGACCCAACTGTGGAGCCCGCCGATCAGATCCACCTGTGGAGACGCGCGTGGAAGTCACACGAGCTGTGAGCGTGTGGGGCAGAGAAGGGGAACGAAGGGGACGAACCCCAGCCGAACCCCTGTGTGAGCTGATGGGGCTGAGAAGGGGAGCGCGGAGCCGATGGCCGAGAAGACGGCCGAGAGGCGCGCCATGGGTTCGTCAGGGGTCATCAAGGGGTTCGTCAGGGGTTCGTCAGGGGTTCGTCAGGGTTCGCGTGGCATCCGTCCTCCTCACCTCCCACTCATCTCCATCTGCGGCCCTGCGCCGGGTACCGAGCGCGAATTTGGACGGAGGCTTGTCGGGCGGCATGCTGTGGCGCGCACGCTCAACGTTGGCGCGCTGAGTGCCTTCTGGCTGCCTGCCGCCTTCGGTCGTCGAGGTGCTACCTTCTGGCACCGCGGCGTAGCCCACCTGCGTGCTGGCTGAGCTAGACGGGGTCGGCAAGGGAGCATCGACGGGATCGGCGGCCCTCAAATCGGCGCCAGATAGTCGCAGATCGCCGATCTCGGGCAGCTCCATCTCGATGCCCGTACTAGCCAGCTTCGCGGGGTCGACTTGCCAGCAGTACCCACGTGAGAAATCGCTGGAGCCGGGGACTCGCTTGTACTGAGCGAGCGTCCGAATCTGACTCATCACCTGCGCTTTCGACGGCCACGACTGCCCTCTAGGCATCTCGTTCAGAAACCAGTCGGTCATCACCTCAAGGCCGGCCGTGCTTCCGTGCACGAGCCTCACGAGCCGCGGCAACTCGGACATCGGCACAACGCGCTTGTAGTGCGGCTTCGGCCTCGGTCCATGAACATCCTTCCCGCGTCCATCGATCCAGAAACCATTCGACCAATAGCCACCGGAAGCCTTGTCCTCAATCCGGCTGCCCACAACCGGCGGAGGCATAGTCGCCGCCGACCACGGCGCGTGAGGCATCGGCGGCCTCCACAACGCAGGCTCCGCCGGCGCGGCCGGCGGCGCCCACAGGGCTGGCGGCGTTGGAAGGCATCCCGATTGCGACCCTTCCCACCGCTGTGGCGGCGGCGGCGGCGGCGGCGGCGGCGGCGGCGGCGGCGGCGGCGGCGGCAGCGGGTGAGGAAACACTTGCACCTCGCCAAAGTCTTTGGGAAGGAATGAGTGGAAGTTGATTCGCAGGTAAGGGTAGTGAGCCCAGAGGATCGAGATCCGCGCGTACACCTCGGTGGTGTTCATCTTCTTGGCCTTGAACGAGGTCATGATCTGGATAAAGGTGTTGTACTCGCTCTTGGACGTGAATTGCTTGACGAGCATGAGGAAGTCAAGCGCCTGCTCCACGCTTGCCGCCATGGGCTTGGGGGGATGGGTAGGGAACGGAGCATTCGGACCTCTCACGGGGGCGACCTGCATGCCCAGAGTCAACGGCCGGGGTGGTTCGGAGCTCGCCACGGCGCTTTGCATAGGCTGGCTTGAGGGAGGCGCGCCAGGCTCTTTGCTGATCGGGACGACGCAGCCTGCAGAGAACCGCACGGCCAGCTCCACGGCGGAGCCTGCCTCGGGTGGAGGCGCCGGCGGGCACGACAGTGTCGGAGGCGCCGACTCGGGGGTCGACTCGGGGCCCGCCCCATGCATTGGCTCATCCATGGGCAGCGAACCTGCGACCGCATCGTACAGAGCGGCCGCAGTTTTGATAGAGTCCCGCCGTCTGGCGAGCAGGGCTGAGGCAGCAGCTTGTGCATCATCGTGGACCTTGCGCGTCTCTGCATTGGCTGGAATTCCCTGTTCCCAGGTCTTTTCATGCTTCTTCGGCAGGAATTTGACAAAGCCCGCAAACAATTCGGTATCGCCAGCAAACAGCACAGTAGCCCTGCGATACACCTCGCTCGTCGGTAGGCCTTTCTGGAACTCTTTCATGATTAAGAGGAACTCGTTGAATGCGAGTACTCCCTGGCGCGCTTTGATGCTCTCGAGGAAGTCAATCGCCTCCTCTAGCTTGGCATTCAAGGATGCGTGCGCGCCCCGCATCGCAGTCGTCGCGTTCGCTCCACCCACCCGATAAGAGGCCTCACGCCGCGAGACGCACGGGCACGCTGACTCCGCGGGGCGGGGCGGGCGGTATCCTCACCACACCGGGAAAAAAGTCTGCGGAGCGACCAGACACTGGGAGTGCGAACCGGCGTGCACCCTGGGGGTGGGGTCTTTCCGCCCTCCCCCGTGTTTTGAGCTCTGGCTGCGCCGCTTGCATTCTCATCAGGGCCTGCTTCTCACAAAAGAATGTTGCACGTCGGCCTCCCCCTTCTCCTCGCCCAGCCTTTTGCGGACGAAATCATATCGCTGCCCGGATGGCCGGGTGCGCTGCCATCGAAGCACTATAGCGGCTACCTCAATGTCGGGCGGACGAAGCATCTGCATTACTGGCTCGTGGAGGCGGAGGAAGATCCACAGACGAAGCCTGTGGTGCTGTGGCTCAACGGAGGCCCTGGCTGCTCGTCATTGGATGGCTTCTTTTATGAGCACGGCCCATTCCGTCCCGACCCTACCGATCCGACGAAACTCGTCCGTTTCGAGCAGACGTGGGCCAAGCTTGCGAACATGGTCTATCTCGAGGCGCCGGCCGGGGTGGGCTTCAGCTACTCAGACGACCCCGCCGATTACAGCACGAACGACGATAAGACGGCTCAGGACAACCTCGAGGCGGTGGAGGCCCTCTTTTCTAAGTTCCCAGCTCTGAAGAACAACCATTTTTACATCACAGGAGAGAGTTATGCGGGCGTGTACGTGCCGACCCTCGCCGAGGCCATCCTCGTTGCCACGGCGATGGGCACGTACACGGGCGCGCCGCTCAAGGGCATCGCCGTGGGCAACGGCTGCTCCGGCAACGAGGTCGGCGTGTGCGGGCCAGATCGCTGGAAGTACGAGACCACATTCCTGCTGGGCACTTCGTTCGTCTCGCCGAGCCTCAAGAAGCAAATCGAGTCGGGCTGCGACTTCGATGCGCCAAGCCCCTCGGCCAAATGCTCGGCGCTCATGAACCAGATGCACACGCAGGTCGGGCACGTCAACCTGTACAATGTGTACGGTGACTGCATCTCGGGCTCGACGAAGCCGGCCTCCTCGGCGCCTGCGACTCACAATGTCGCTCACAAGGTGCCTTTCTCGCCTGTTGGTGCCGGCGGCCCCGACGCTTGCATCAACAGCATCGAAGCCTCGGCTTACTTCAATCAACCTTCCGTGATCAATGCGACGCACGTGAAGAAGCCGCCGTTCGAGTGGTCTGTCTGCGGCAACCAGATCCATTACCAGAGCAATCGGCCCAACCTGCCACGTGACACCTACCCAGGCCTGGTTGAGAAGATCCGAGTCCTCATCTATAACGGCGACTGGGATGCATGCGTTCCTCACACGGACGCCGAGGCGTGGACCGAAAGTATGGGCTTCGAGGTGGCCGAAGGCTTCCACCCGTGGATGTATAAGAATGGCACGCAGGTCGCGGGCTACGCGGTGCGTTACGCGAACAACAACTTCACGTTCATCACGATCAAGGGCGGGCGGCACGAAGTGCCCGAGACAGCGCCCGCACAGGCATATGAGATGCTCCGGCGTGTAATCAGCGGCGAGAATTTCTGAGCGTGCGCGCGCCGTTCTCTCGACCTTGCGGTGATGGCTGAGATGCGCATGCGCCCATGCGGTGTGCTGTGTAGGGATCGTTGCGGACGTTCCGCAAGCTCCTGCTCCCGGTTACCCGGTTACCCGGTTACATTTTGGCTCCGGGAACCTATTGCTAGGCACGGCCCGTAAACGCTTCATAATCTGAGCAAGTGTAACTGTCTACCGGTACAGTTCGCCCGCGTGTCCCGTGTGTATGTCTCGAGCGGTTCTAAGGTCAGGTCTAGCACCCACCACTGCGCGAAGAAAATGGTGCCACTTATCTTCGATTCCAGGAGCGCGTGATTGAACGTGTGCTTGAATGACTTATATGACCGCTACAACACGTTTTGCTAATACATTGTACGCCACCCTCATCGCCGGACCCTATGGCGCACACTGGACCGTTTAAAGCATCAGCATTCGCAGAGCCAAGGGCTACAGCTTGCGCCGTTCGCCTGGGCGGCAGCCTTCACCACGGTGGTTGCGAGAGCGGCGTCGGCACTGCCCAGCGACCAGTGCCTTAAGCACCAACAGCAGCCTCTTCAACCGTGCCGAAAGAGCCCAGGCCGCGCTGCACCTTGGGCGTGATGTACGGCGTTGGACTGGCACGGCTTCAAGCTCGGCTTCACCAGAAAGACGGAGGTGCCACGCTTGTCGTTGGTCTTGAGGAAGACGATTGACTCCTTCAGGATGACCTCGTAGTACTCCTTCGTCTCCGAGCACGAGCCGGGCGGTCGCGAGCTCAACAAGTCGCTCCGCTCACGCAACCGCGCCGATGAAGCTAGGGTGCTCCATGGATCAGGCGCCGGCGCGAGCGCCTTCGAAACACGATTTCCCTTCAAAATCCCTATTTCCGAAGGCCTTCGTTTCACGATTTTTGTTTTTAACCCCCCCTAACCCCCCCGCGCCTCCGAGGGCCCCGTACTAACTACAGGGAGTCTTGAAACACCCTCTGGACAACTCCTGGGCCAAAAAAAGCGTCATTTTCTCAGCGGTCCGACCTGACCTTAGAACCGCTCCGAGCGGCAACTGAAGTTGCCAATCCACCCCCCTTAGAGGCTACTCCCGTTGTCGGGAGCCGAGCGAGAGCATGTTATTAAAAACAGGAGCTAGACGGAATTTGTGCATTGTGGACTGAGGCTGATCGGATATCCTACGGAATATGATTCTACTTCCGGGTAACATCGCCATCCTCTACACACGCGGAGAAGTGTGTGGAGAGCGTGCGGACCTGTGCGCGTTCTGCTGGTTTCAGTAGCTTTTCGCGCCCGCTTGGCTGAGCACTTCCATGACCTCCTCGTGGCCGCGCAGGCTCGCGAGCATGAAGGCGGTGTACCCATTGGTGTCCTTCGCCTCGAGATCGGTGCCCTCGGCCCTGCAGAGCATTCGCACAACCTCGGGATGCCCTTCGAGACAGGCCGCGTGCAGTGCGTTCTGTCGAGCCGGGTCGGTCACGCCCACCGGCGCGCCGCGCTCAACGAGCTCCTTGACAGTCTCAAGTCGGCCCTGCTGGCTTGCATGCAGCAGTGCCCATGCAAGCCTTTCCCGAGGGTCGCACTGCCACACATTCCGCAGGCCACGTAGGCTGCGCCGGCGCTCTCCACGGCGCTCGAGCATCGAATGCGAGCCGGGCGCGTCGATCTTCTGCACGACCACGTGCGTGAACTGCATCGAGATAGTGTCGAGATAGGCGACGATGCGCTTCCACCACGAGTGCCAGCAGCGCCAGCTGCGCCGAAGCTGGCTCGACTCCCAGAGCGAGCGGCGGAGCTCGAGCAGCGCCAGTTGGGGCGACTCGAGCAAGGCACGACCGCCGGCTCGGGCCGGGCGGCTCGAGCCACGAACAACCGGTAGGGGCGGCTGTGCCTCGTCGTTGTCGTCGGCGGCGGCGCCGAGGACCAGCTCCCACGCGGCAAAGGCAATGGCGAGCCATCGGAGCTCCATGAAGCGCCGTCCCGAGCGTATCCTGTGTGCGTGCGCCATCCGCCGCAATCAGTCGCAATCAGACGCAATCAGATGTCATCAGGGTGGCGCACCTGTGTGCGTGCGCCATCCGCCGCGCCGCCGCATGCACCCACACTGCCCACGCGGTGGCCGCTGCGTCACGGCCGTAACCACCAAGCCGCCATTGCCCATGCCGCACCGTGTGCAGCTCAGCATCCGTGGCCGCGTGAGGACTGCGCCGCACACAAAGCATGCCGCCGAGCGCGAGCGCGCTGCCAAGGCAGATGAGTACGCCTACCACACCGAAGAGGAGCGGTGGCGGAGTCGACTCGAGTAACGCCAGAGTGAACGCCAGGCTCGGCTCGAACTGCCTTTCCGCTGCCACGTGCTTCGCCTCCGCCGCCGATGACCGGCCTTCAAGTGCCATCACCGTCGTCTCCGCAGCATTGAGCTTCGCCTCCGCCGTGGACGCCCTCGCCGCCTCCGCGGACGCTCTCGCTTCACTCGCCGCCAGGTCGCTCTGCACGACCTCGAGCTTTGCCTCCGTCTCCTTTAGCTTGCTGTCCGCCGCGGACAGCCTCTCTACAGTCGCCGTCAGCGTCGCCTTCGTCGCTGCCAGCGCCCCTTCTGTCGCCGTCAACTTCACTTCCGCCACCCTCAGTTGGTCATTGGCCGCCGTGAGCTGCTCATACAGCGCCGAGTGACTCTCGTCCAGTCGCATCTCCAGAGCACTCACAAGCGCCGAGCTGCTTGCCTGCTCCCGCGCCGCCTCTGCCTGCTCCCGCGCCGCCTCTGCCTGCGCCCGCTCTACCTGCTCCCGCGCTGCCTTAAGTTGTGCGGTGAGGCTCTCGTGCTGCTGGTGGCACGCTTCGTGGTCGGCACGCAGGCTGGCTTTCGCGCGCTCGCTCGTCATCACGCTTGTGTTTGCCATTTTGAGCCGCTCGTCGCAGGCACGATGCTCGCGCCGCATCGCCTGAACGAGCAGCTGACATCGAGAGTATCCAGCGCCACGAGTAAGCGTGGTCAGCGACGGCGGCGGTCGTGGTATACCGATGAGAGATGGCGGCGAGGGCAAGGCACCTCGAAGTTGCAAGGTGCACAGTGTGTTCATGCGAGGTGGCGCGTACAGGAGCACCAGGCTTCCCCACTCGCTGTTGGGAGTGATGGTGCGCTGGGAAGAGCTGGGCATTCCCGTCGTGGCATTGACCAGTGCGAATAGCGATAGGACGACGGTCGTGAAAATGAGCGCGAGCGACATCTGCCCGAACGCAGGCCGAGAATGAGCAGGGCTCAAAACCTATACCAGGTCAGCCATGTACGGCGAGAACGACACAACTCGCTCCGACGTCCCAGGGGAGGAGCGAAATCCTCAGACACGCATTCACATTCATACACCTAAACTCTGTGTCGTGTATGTACGGAGCCTTGACTTATAAACCACCACGTTCACAGCCGAAGCGAGATGCTGCACCAGGTCCCGCGAAATGAGAAACATGCAGACGGAGGTGCACAGACGGAGAGCGGTTGTAGACAAATAAAAGCGCGTTTCACACCCCGATTCACAGCCGATTAGACACACGAGAAAATTCCTCGAAGACAACCATTCACGCAATGGGTGGGCTCTATAACGCAACCCGAAAATCCACCTTGCAGCTTGAGGAATCCATCGAGTTACCGGTAAGCTATGTGGCATGACTTCGCCGCCCTCACCCGCGCCGGTAACGCCTGTGGCTTGGGCCACCTCGGGGCCTTTTTCGGTGCCGTATGAGTCCAAAGCGCGGAATCGCGCCTTGTGGCTCGAGCCCTTGCCCGGGGCCAACCTGAGCGGCGCCACTCCAGCTCGCTTGG
>Ga0210241_101325_pt1 | contig 19016 bp, 20 predicted proteins | sample ChrtobMetP5a_8mM_FD_155488 | JGI IMG/M metagenome (GOLD analysis project Ga0210241, IMG submission 155488) | Chrysochromulina tobin associated microbial communities from unialgal haptophyte culture, Seattle, Washington, United States - P5a_8mM | ecosystem: Host-associated > Algae > Haptophytes >...
TCTCACGCGTGATCTTAAGTTTGTCAACGGCTACCCGAGCGTGTATTACAACTTCCTCTCGAATGTGGTTCATCAAGGTCTTCAAGACCAAGTAGTTCCCTTCCCATCGCCTTCACTCATGGCCGCACAGTACTTCAGAGTGATGAAACCTCCCGTGAGCATCGACATTCTGCATCTCGATGGTTCACATGAATACGTGGACGTGGCGGCCGACCTGGCCGCCTGGTGGCCGGTAATCCGCAAAGGCGGCGTCATGATCGGCGACGACTATCATCGTGCCTGGCCCGGTGTCATTCGAGCAGTGGATGAATTCAAAATCAGGGAACACGTGAACGTCAGCTTTAACGAATTGAAGTGGACTGTGACGAAGCCCATCTAGGTTCGGTGTGAAGTACCTGTACAGCGTGCCGGGGCCGACTACGCTTGGCCGCGACTGGGGGGTGTATTAGTCGCGAGGGTATATGATCTCGAGTTCCGTCGAGGTCGTGGGCGTATGGCTCCGCTCACCGGTGGTTCTTCACGAGGTATTGCCTATTGCTGTTTTTGCTCGTTGGTATAATTGTACAAATAGTTGCCGCACCTGCCGCCGCCTGCTCCCCCTATCCTACCGATCCGCTGCCCTGCTCCCCCGGATTCCCAAGCCCAGATCCTCGTCATCGTCATCGTGCTCTTCGTCATCGTGCTCTTCCGTTTTATGCTTGATGATCTCCTTGAGCAGCGCGCGTGTCCGTGGTCCGTGCCAGAAATAGGCCAGCGCGTTGTAGTCAAGTGAACACAAGTGAATATGATTTGGCTGACCCCTATTCGTCCCGCATTTCGGCTTTTGGAGCTCCAACGTGAAATTGGAAAGAGAAAGGTATTGCCTAATTTGTCGATCTTTTAGAATTAGGTGTTGCCTAATTTGTCGGACGCTGCCCTGCAAGAATGAACGTGTTCATGTTTCTTGTGTCAGCGACGGTGCGAGAACCTAGAATTTCCTTGCAGCCAATTTCACGGTCTGCTGACGGCAGCAGCGTGCAGTGGAAGGCGGAGGTGCTGCTTCGGCTCGATGAGCTCCGGGTGTGGGCCGCTGAGAAGGGAGAAGACGTTCAGAGGGTCGAAGAGCTCATGCACCATCCGGCCCTTGTGAAGACGCTCAACAACGCCATCTACCTGAAGCCGAACGGTAGCCGCTTCGAAACAAACGAGTGGGGGGCGCACGTGGAGGACGTTTACCGCGTGCACAACAAGCAGACGCTCGAGTCGCGGCGTGGCCTCGCTCAGAAATGGAGCACGACGCTGCTGGGTAACGTGAGCTCCGTGGACCTGCTCAAGCTGCTCCACTTCACCATCGACAACACCGACGCGCACCTCATGTATACGAGCCAGTTCATCCACTGCCTGCAGGTGTACCGAGCCGTCAAGAACGCCGCAGCGCACGACCCGCGGTTCGAGCAGGACGCCCAATACCGTGACGACATGCTCGTTGGCGCACTGGTGCACGACCTCGGCAAGAGCCTCTCGCTCTTTGGCGAGGCCGATGGCAACGTCGACTGCATGAATCGCGTGACCGCATATGAGGTCGACCCCGCAGACCAGGTGGCCGTCGCCGCGTACGGCGCGAAGGCATCTGGCCTGGACGCTGTTCAATTTCAATACAATCACGACCGCTTCGGCCACGACAAGCTGTTGGCAAACGTACGGCTCGGGCTGATCCAGCTGCCGCAGCGCGTGCTCGACATCTGCAAGTTCCACTCGCTTCGCGAGCTCGCCTCGGTGCGTGATGAGGCGGAGAAGGTGTACGTCCGGCACGCCTCACCGAGCACGCGCACCCGGCTACAGGCGCGTCTCAAGGGGCTGGTCACGCTTGTCGATGGCGACGTGGTCAGCCCGCAAGAGGCCACTGCCTTTCGCGAGCACGTCGCCTCCGACGGCGACGTCTCGCGGGCCGCCTTCGTGCTCCACTTTGCCGAGTACGACCTGCACTCGAAGAACCGCACGGAAGAGATCCCGCGCGACGTCGACTTCGGCGAGGTCAGGGAGCTGCTGCGCAGGTACATGGGGCAGGGCGCCCACCCGCTCCATCACGAGCTCACCATCTCGTGGTGAGACGTGATACATACACTTATTTTCAGTTAGGTACTAATGTAGATGATTTGTGAATCGTTGTGATTTCCGTGCCATGTTCATGCGGGGTCCCGGCAACGCCAACGGCGGGGACTCGCGCGGCACACGCGACGGTAGGGTGCCCCCGGCGCTTGCTTGACTTGACTCTCTATCTCTTCCGTTCTGTAAATCTCTCCCAAACGGTTCCGGCTCCCACCGGTGTCTTCTAACCCGTACATGACAGGCGTGCCGCACCGTTGGTTTCCCGAGCATTCCCATGCTACAAAGTACTGTACAAGAGCGTCGTCGCGGCATGTTTCGTGAACGGTCGAGCAAGAAGGTGTTGAGCAACTTGGCGAGCGATTGTTGACTTCGAGCGCGCCCGGACGCAATGCCGGACGACGAGTACGTCGACGACTCGGGCAGGCCGCCAGCCATAGCCGACGACTATACGGCCGCATACGGTGCAAACACCTCCCTGCGCATCAGCACTCCGACGCCGGCCGGCGGTGCACCGCCAAAGCTGAGACTCGACATCGACGTATCGGACGGGCTGCTGTCCGAGCGGCCTCAGACACCTTCTTGGGCTCCGCCGAGCCAAACTTCCAAGGCGGCTTCGCCGACTGAAAGCAGGGCGACCCGGCCGCTGGTGGCGGCCACCACGTCCAGTCCCGATCCATCAATTTTGGGATCATCGATAGCTGCTGCTGCGACGACGAAACCGGCGCCGCAGCTAGCAGAATCCGCCCAAGCAGCCAAGCCGGCGCCGCCGCCGATGGAGCCGCCAAAGACGCGAGGAGGGCGCACCGCCGTGAGCAAGCCCACGGTCGCCGACACGCCGCTCGCCTCCACCAAGCCCGCCGCCAAGCCCGCCGCCAAGCCCGCCGCTGCCACGAGCGAGGTGGAAGGGGGCGACCCGGATCTAGGCGAGATCCGAGCGCGCCTCGCGAGTGTGAACGCCGCCACCTCGACGCCCAGCACGGCGCCCAGCAAGCCCGCCGAGCCGCCCCCGAAGGCGAGCGCCTCCGCCGCGGCGGTCGCGCCGCCTGCCAAGCCCGGCGCCCAGCCCAAGCACGCGACATACAAGCCGCCTCCCACCCAGAAGCAGGCGGCTGAGCGGGCCAAGGCCGATAAGGCAGCTGCGGCCAACGCGGCGGGCAAGCCGCCACCGAAGCCGCCACCGAAGCAGCCATCCCAACAGCCCATCGTTCCCGAGGAGGAGATAGTCGAGAACCCGTATGGTAAGGTTGGTCGTGCGGCGGGATTCTCGATGAACAAGTTCTCGACGCATGCTCTGTACGCCGAGGAGCACCGTGCGTACGAGACGATCGCGCCGCTGCTCACGCCGCTCTTGGAGGCCGAGAGGGCAGCGGCGCGCGCGGAGGCGGAGGCGGCCATTGCTAGCCTGCCCCCACCCCCCACCGATGAGGAGCTCGAGGCGATGTACGAGGCGGTGCGCGTAGAGGCGCGGGAGCAGGCACGTTGATTGCCACTGATGACCTGCCTTGCATGCAAGTGCTCACCACAGCGCGTTCGGCTCTCGGGAGCAGGCGCGTTGATTGCCACTGATGACCACCTGCCTTGCATGCAAGTGCTCACCACAGCGCGTTCGGCTCTCGGGAGCAGGCGCGTTGATTGCCACTGATGACCACCTGCCTTGCATGCAAGTGCTCACCACAGCGCGTTCGGCTCTCGGGAGCAGGCGCGTGTGACGCGTGAGCAAGAGATGCAGGCGCTCGAGAACAGGTGGCTCGCCCAACACAGCGCCGATGCGAGGGAGCAGCAGCGAGTCGCGAGCGCTCTGAGCGCCGATGCAGAGATGCTCCGGGAGGAAGCCGTCCAATCAGTCGTCCAGCACCTCTCGGCCTTCGGGCTCAACCGCAACTTGCCATGGCAGATCTACGCGACGCGCCCGAAGCGATTTACGCGCGGGCCGTTAGGCAGGGAGCCGTTAGGTAGGGAGCCGTTAGGGCCGCTCGGGGCTCCCTCGCTCAGCTCACTCTCAGCCGCAAGGCTTGCGCTCGGCGAGCCGATGGGCGCCCAAGACGACGTGGTGCCCCCTTTGCTGTATCCGTTGGATCCATATGCTGGGCAGAACGCTGGGCAGAACGCTGGGCAGAACCCGTACGCGCTGTTCGACGCGCCGCCGCACGATGAGCGCGCCGCCCCTGCCGCCGTGCCGCCGCCACCACACCGTCCCATCCGCTCGACCGTTGGATCGGTGTACGATCAACCCGTGTGGCCACGCCACCAACCGCCGCGCACGGCCGCCCAACACAGCGCTGAGATGCCGCTACCGCCCGTGCGCGGTGCGAAGCCACGCACGGCCTGGCCTTCTCCACGCGTGCCTGCGCCGCCGCAGCCTCAGCAGCACAAGAAGTATGACTACTTCGACAAGTTCGACAAATTCGGTCGCCCCATCTCGCCGCGCTCGCTCGCGCCGCCAAGCGCCTATGCCTGAGAGAGGAGAGAGGAGAGGAGCAGAGCAGACCCCAGCGGCAGCGGGCGAGAACGTGCCTCTATTGCTTCTGAGTGTGGACTCATGCACCTGTATTCCGTTGGTGTTCTGACTCGTGCTTGCCTCGCTCCCTCGCCTGATGTGGCGCGGAGAGATAGATACTTCGTGTACGACCGCCGCGCGCCGGAGTGCGGAGAGTTTACGTTAACGTCGGAAGGCGTCGCAACCCGTGGTTTATCCCGTGCTGCGCCGGTCGTGGACGGTCTCAGTCTGCCGGTGCGGCGTCTCGCGGGGACGGGTCGGAACGCGCCGCCCCCGCGCCCCGGGCCGCCCGGGGCGCGGGGGCGCCCGCCGGGGCGCCGGGCCCGCCCCCGGGCCAAACGGAATATCGCTACGAAAGGCGTGCCAATCGCGGTGGGGCCACCTTTCCTACTCTGTAGTACGTCTCGCGATTTACCCTTTATACCGAACCCGCATCCCACGCGAACATCAGCGACAGCGTGTTACACCCATCGCCGTCCGTTGATCGCAAGCTCGCTCTTCCCAGCTGCGAGCTGCTTGAGCTCGATGCGAAAGTTGCCCGGAGGGCAGCCCCTCTTGTCTGCCACCTCGCCTCCTCCCGCCGCGAATTGGGAGAGCATCAGCCCCAGCGAGCAAATCTTCGCGTCCCGGAGCGGAGGGGCGTCCCGCAGCGGCCGGCCCTGGAAGGACGGCTTGAACTCGTCCAGAGGCAGCTCGAGATCAGCGAAGCCGTCCGCGTCGACTGCCTCGTTGGCTGTGTCGAGGAGGATCTGATAAGAGATGCGCGGGGCGTGATCACCCATGAGGGTGAGCTTATAGCCCACCCTGCCATCACTCTTCACCTTCAGCCGCAGGGCCTCCACGTCCTGGATGCTCACGAGCCGTGCGCAGCGCACGCTGGCAAATCCACCTCCTCGAGAGCCGAACGCGCTGTGGTGAGCACTTGCATGCAAGGCAGGTCATCAGTGGCAAATCCACCTCCTCGAGAGCCGAACGCGCTGTGGTGAGCACTTGCATGCAAGGCAGGTCATCAGTGGCAAATCCACCTCCTTGCTCGATGAGCACGCCCTCAAAGACGCTCACGCCGTTCTCGAAGACCACTCGACTGCGGCTCGACCCTCCCATGATTCGATCGTCGACTGCCATCCACGCGTCGGCAGCATCCTGACGGGTGAAATCGAGTGGCCATGGCTGGACCTGTGGCTGGTTGGCCGACGACGTAGGCCGTGGGGACTCTGTCGCAGCAATCTCTTCGAGGACAGTGTCCAGCGCACGTCGCATCGTCCATGCGCGCTCCTCTGCCGAGCTCTGGGCACTGGTCAAGTCGAGCGCTCTCGACAGAGTGGCCTGGATGCGAGAGGTGCTCTCCTTGAGAGCCGGTGCGCTACTGTAGGCCAAGCATTCTGAGGCGGCCTTTGCGTAAGCCTCAAAGCAGCCCTGCGGATCTCCACGGTTGTAGAGCGGCACCCCGACAGAGAGCGCGGCGACGATGCATCCTCGTATCGACTGGAGCTTCATCAGTCGCAGCAACTGCCCGTCGCGGACTGTCGTGTGCAACGCGGCGAGCGCCGTTCCGCAAGCTCGCGGAATCTGGCGAGAGCGTGTCAGTGTGAGTGTCTCGGAAACGTTTGCTCAGCACGATGCGGCACGTCAGTGTGAGAGTTTACTCGCGAACACAATTTGACGAAATTGAACGAAAATCTGCTTCTTTTTGCGGGCGCGGAGATGGAGGTCCTGGCTTCGCTGGCGACCACATACCCGCGGGCGACGTACATCGCCGGGTGGACATGCGCAGAATTCGTCCTTTGTATTGTGCTATGGGCGGTGTGTGCAAACACATCGACGTTCAAGTCCAAACCGCTCGTGGCGGCGTTCATGCTTGCTCATCAATTCCCGATTGTTGGACTGTGCTACTACGCTTTGATTGGACGGCTCGACTGGATCATGGAGCAGCCAGCCACGCTAAAAGAGCGCATGTATGGCTTCGATCCCGCGGCTGAGCAGATATGCATGATTCAGGTTGCGCTCCAGATCTTTGTGACCACCATCGCGTTCGCCACGCGAGACGGGGGGCTCTTGAAGCCCGAACTCCTGGCGCACCATTCCGTCACTGCGACGCTCATGTGCATCTGCCTGCACCCATTCGGTCACTCCCGTGTGGGCATCTTCTTCGGCCTCACAGAGCTCTCGACCATCCCGCTCAACGTCATGGACGTCTTCAAGAACTTTCCGGACCTCGTCAAGAGCTTTCCATTCCTCGACGTCGTCTGCAAGATCTCCTTCGCCTTCTCGTTTCTGGTCCTTCGCGTGGGCCTGGTGACCAAGGTGAGCTACGACTTCCAGGCAGATCTCTACGAGCTCTACGCGACCGGCACCGCCCACTCCGTCCCTGCCGTCTTCTTCATGTCCCTTTCCAATATCTTTGTCGTTGGGTTGCAGTTGTACTGGTCCACTCTGATCATCAAGGGACTCTACGGGCTCGCGTTCGGCAAAGCGCCCAAGAAGGCCAAGGCCACCTGATGAAAGGCTATCCATGTATTCCGCATTTGTGCATGTACCGAAGACGTGGTCGGATGAAAGAGCGATCTCGTGACGCCGCCGTGTGATACACACCCCCGCGGTCGATTTTACGTACACACCGAGACGTCGACCCGACCCGACCGAGAACCTACCGTGTCGGGACGTCGACAGACAGATGAAAATCACAACAACAACACATTTACTGTTTTCGTCATTTTTCTACTTGGCTTAAAATCCACGACCACATCACCGCCAGGCACGAGGCAGACGCCAGACCGATTCGGGATTTTCGCATTCATTATATTGTCGTAATGCCGCGCACCCGCCGCACGCCCGCCGCGCTCTTACGTATTGGAAACCCGTTACGGATATTTGCTCCAAGGCCGCCATCCGTAAAGCGAAGTTGAGCATGAGTCCGGGGTCGCTGCGCGCGCCCCAGACGCCGTGACCCCAGGGCCGCGCCGAGCGCTCAGAGCGTGACGGTGGTGCCAAGCGCCTGATGGCGTTCGCAATCAGAGCGTGACGGTGGTGCCAAAGCGCCTGATGGCGTTCGCGAGGCCCTGGGAGCCCTTGACGTACTCGTAGATGACCTCCGCGTCGATGGCGAGTTGGAGTGGCAGCTGGTCGTTGGCGACGCCGCGAGGCCTGGGCTCGGCGTGGGCGATGAGGCCGAGCGCGATCAGATGCTCGAAGGCCTTCGTAAGCAGGTCACGCGGGTAGTCAAACTGACGAGTCCCGTCGGCGTCGGCCATTAGGAAGCCCGCGTACTCGCGAAGCACGAGACGGAAGGTATGCGGCGGCGGCAACTCCTTGTCGAGCAGCTTCTTGAGGCACAGGAGGAGGAGGAGCTCCACGTACGAGCACTCGACGAGGATGGTCTCCGGCCGCGGCAGCACAAGGGTCCGAAGCGCCGTCTCGAGCTTCTCAACGGTCACGAGCGGCTGCTGCTCGGAGAGCTCTAGAAGCGCCAGCCGCACCGCCGTCTGCAGCTGCCCGGCTGTGACGCCCATACTGAGCCGGCGCTTGAGCTGCGGGGCTTCGGTCGCGAGCGAGGCGCATACGGCGGCGCTGTTGGCGCTCCAGGCGGTGTGGAAGGGCTTCGCCTTGGCCGCAAACGCGCTCGAGTACGTGAGAAGCGAGGGGAGGCTGAGTGCCGCGCCGAGCACGCGCGAGCAGTCGTCGGCACCCGTGAGCGCTGGCAGGAGGAGCTGCCGTTGCGAGCAGCGCGAGCGCACGCGTTTCTCGAGTAGATCGGCCACGTCGATACGCGTGGTCAGGCCCACCACGGCCATCTGAGCGTCTTCTGTCTGCATCAGGTCGAAGAGGGAGTAGAGCTGCAGGCGTGGGGAGGAGGGGGAAGAGAGGGGGGGTGAGAGGAGAGGGAGGATGGGAAACAGAGCAGAGAGAGGAATGGGGGGAGAGGAGAGCGGGGGGAGAGCGGGGAGGAGAGGGAAGAGAAGGAGGAAGGGGGGTAGGAAAGCGAAGGAAAGGGCGGAGATCTGTTGGCGCCTCGAAGCCTACCAGCGTCTGCTTGGGGCGGAAGGTGAACTGTTCGAAATCATGGAGCACGAAGAGGACGGGACGTCCCTGAGCCTCGACGGCGCCCTCGCCCTCGCAGCCGGGGCGCGCACGACGGAGCAGATGGAGCAGGTAGCGCAGTCCATCGCAGAACGAGCCACGCATCGTCATGCCGCCATGCGCCACGCGTAGCTGCGACGCGATCGCCATCAGCGCGGTTGGCTCGTCGGGTACCAGCAGCGCATGCAAATCGACACGATGGAACGCGAGCTCCTCCTCCTCCTCCTCGTGCTCAGGACCCCGGTCGGGCGTGGGCATTTGACGGAGCACGGCCGAGAGCAGCCGGTGCTTTCCACAGCCGCGCGGCCCAACAAGCAGCGTGGACACGTTCTCGATCCCGTCCACCGTGCGCTTGAGTAGGGCATGCAGCTCGCGAAAAGCGGGTGCATGCGCTCCCTCCCGATGCACCGCGTCGAGCAGAGTCGAGCGCGTCGCCGGCGCGTTGAGCGTCTCGAGTACCGTGGCGCGTGCCCACGTGACGAGGCGCTTTGGGAAGCCACCCGCCGCGAGAGCCTCCTTGTGTGCGCGTGACGCCGCCGCTTTCGCCTCCTTGACCGCCGACGCCGATGGCGGCAGATCAGCGCGAGGCGGCCCACGGCCGCCGCCCCCGCCCTTGCCTCCGCCCATGGGCGGCGCATCCCAGTCTTCGGGCTCTCGCTGCCCTCGCTGCCCTCCTCTCATCGGCGGACCATCCTCACGCGGCGGCGGCGGGCCGCAGATGCGCGGTCGCTCGTTTGCAAATGGAGGACCCAGCTCGAAGCGGCTGCCGCCAAAGCCGCCTGCTGGCCCACCACCGCGAACAGGCGCAGGCCCACCACGGCTGCCGCCGCCGCTGTACCCTGCAGGCTCGATCTCCCCTGGCTCGAGCTCGCCCGGCTCGAGCTCCGGGCCGCGCCGCTTGCGGTTCGGGGGCGCCTGCGCGGGCGGGCCGTCCCAGCTTCCCGGGCGCTTGCCGCCATTGTTGCTGCTGCTCATGGCCTGAGTCTCTCGCAGAGGAAGTCTAAGACGGTGTCTTGAGTGCTGCTGCTGTGAAACACAAACGCGCACACGCTCCGGGCCCCCAAGCACGAAGGCCTCTATCGCTATGGACGGAGGTGTGACCGACGGGCCCCGTCTACGACAACACATCGTAACAGGACTACACAATCGGTGGTAGATATGGCGAGGCAACCACCTCACCACCAAAGTGTTCCGAGAGGCTCTCGGGCAGATGCGCGCGCGCCCTCCGGTTGGCCTGGCCAGTCAGGCTCCTCTCCACGTGAGGGGCGTCGGTAAGCTGGGCCACTCTCCCCGGGCATCCGTTGGCGGGGTACGGCTTCCGCAGCAGCCAGTGCTGCCGCGGCCGCCAGCACAGGGGTTACCGCAGCGGCCCCTCGAGCGTGACTCGCCTTGCGCCTGTCCTCCATCGCACGACGCCGGGCGTGCTTGGCCTCCTGAACCTGAGTGCGGTCCCTAGCGCTACCCGGGAGCCATAGGGGCTGCCCAGTGCCGAGCTGGTGCGCCTTCTGAACCATCGCCTTTCGTGACTGCTTGAGTGTCGAGTTTACGTAATAATCCTGGGGACCCTGAAAAAGGCGAGCGCAGCAGCCTTTCAGGGTACTGGCTCGGGCCCCCTTTAATTCGTCCGTCCGTCCTACCTTTTTGCCTTTGCCAATGCGCGCCTCCGCGCCCCGCTGCGACTGGCTCCAGGCGCGTCGGCGGACGGCGCTGCTCCCAACCATCTCTACATTCGCCATCGACCTGCGCGCGCCTTTCGCCGCGCGTCTTGACGCGCGCGCGCTACGGAGGAGCTGCGCTCGGACTCTCAAGCTCTGGCCAGCTCGTGCCCGCAGCACGAATCGATGGCGCTGAGTGCGCGCGCGTGCTGTGCAGGTGCGGCGGCGAAGGCGCCGACGCAGCGCGTTGCGCGGCGCAACCGGCGCCGAATGTGGTGCCTCGGCCTGCGGCTTGACGCCCACGGAGGAGGCGGCGGCGGCGGCGGCGGCGGCGGCGATGGAAGCCACCACTTGTGCTCGACACCGTCGTCATGCGACGGTGTCGAGTGCGTCTTTGCGTTCCCCACGGGGGAGGCGCGCCATCGGGCGCGTCGGCGCACGCAGGTTCGATGCCGCCGGCGTCTTCAACGCCGCCCCGACGGGCACGGTAGCAACAGGAAGCGTCAGCGCATTGCAAGGCGGTGTGGGACGGCGTCCGAGAATAACCGGGGGAGGCGACGATGGCGCCATTGTCTCCACGCGCCGCGCCCCGCCATCTAGTCTCCACGCGCCGCGCCCCGCCATCGTCGCCTCCCCGCCTGGTGCGTGTGCGTAACCCACAGAGGCTGCTGCCTCGCACCGATGCCGGCGCGGCTGCGGCGTGCGCCGCAGGAGCTGCGCCCGCCGCCGACCCGCCCGGCTGCGTGTGTGTGCTGTGTGTTTGAGGTCGCGTAAAAGTTTCTAGGGTGGAACGCGCGCGTTTAGCGGTTCACAGACCGTAATCCAGGCAACCTGGTTGTTCCACCGAAGGCGATTAAAGCGGGTCCCCAGCCCTCGCCCCCTGGGCCCATATTACGAGGTCATGAGTGATGAGAAGCGTACCATTAACTATACTGTCTAGAGCGTAATCTTTGACCCCTGTGGTGCCGCATGTTCTTGTGTGGGCGCTCAGAAGCGATGCAGCTCCGCACGTCCTACCTCGTCGAGCGTGATCAATGTCGGGTTCCTCTGCACCGTTCGCCATCGTCTTCCACGGTCACTTCGTCTTAGGCGCTCCAATGTGGCCACGCTGCAAGTGTCGCCCTCGTCCAATCCGTGCGCTGCCTGGTCGTCCTCGCGATCGTCGTCATCTTCAACGCCGATCCGCGCGTTTGCCGTGCGCTCAAGTGTCCGGTTCGTGACGAGCTTGCGCACCGCACTCGACTGCAGCAAGTCAGCGAGCTCACCATCGGTCGCCGTGGCAGCGAGTGCTGCTAGGGTCGAGGACGTCTCCTTTGCCAACACTTTGAGCTTCGCGAATCGCTCCGCCACCGCCATCTCGGGCGCCGCCGCAAAGGGAGTGGCAGCAGGCGACACTTTCATTGGCGACGCCGTGATGGGTCCGGCGCGGAGCGGAAAGGGTGCCTCTAGAACTGGAATGTGGATCGCCTTTGGCAGATGAATGGGCGATGCAGCACCTGTGGGGTGGTCTAGCAATGGCGCACAACCTTTGCTCTCGTCCACCTCAACCTCAGCTGTTTCGTCTCGCTCGTCGGACGCCTCATCATCGGCAGACCCGACCACATCGGCAAGGTCGTGCAGAGCGTTGGCAGCCGCCTTCTCCACCAGCTTCTCCACTGCCTTCTCCTCCGCCACTCGATTCGCCACCGGATCCGCCACTCGGTCCGCTTCCGCCTCCTCGGAGATAGCCACCGATTGCCGCTGCTGGCCACCGATTGCCGCTGATGACCACCGGTTGCCTTGTATGGCACGGCGCTCATCTCCGCCACCGTCGTCATCATCCCACTGCACTCGGGTCGGCGCGTGAATCTTGGAGCTCCTCGAGGGCTCCTCAAGGTCTGCACACGTCTCGCTGGCAGCGGCTACCTTTTGGTAACGGCCGCCCTTTGCACCACCACTCAAGTGCCTGGGCGTGCATACCGAGCTAAACCACGAAAGATGGCGCTCCACCTCCTCGTGCTTCATGCCGCCGCCAGAGGCATGGCTCAGGAGGAGGAGCATGCACACACGGCTCAGGATGAGCAGCATGCATGCACACAAGAGTACAATGAGCACCTGCAGCAGGATGGACGTCTCCAGCCGATCCCGATCTGACGGGCCATCAGTGCGAGGCTTGCCAACACCCTTGCCGGGGCCATGGGCCGGATCGTGGCTTGCTCCCAGAGTGGGGTGGTGCTCATGGTGAGGAGGAGGCAAGAACGCTCCCGGCGGAGCCAACGGAGGCCATGCATGTGGCGGGGGCGACAGTGGTTTCGGCGGGGGTGGCGGCGGGGGTGGTGGCGGCGGCGGCGATGGTAGTGGCGGCGGCGATGGTGGCGGCGGCAGGAGTGGTGTTGGCGGGGGGGCTGGAAATGGCGGCCGCATAGGATGCGGTTGTGAAGGCATGGGCGAGGGTGCCTTAGGCCGAGGCGGCGGCCGTGGAGGCGGCGGCGGAAGTGACGGCGGCGGCGGCAGCGGCGGCGACAGCGGCGGGGGCGGCGGCATCGCTCGGTGGCAAATTATAGACTGCTGGTCGATGCGGCGTGTCGCTGATGAACCATCATCCATCCACGAATCGTAGATCCAGCATTCTACCGACGTGTAGAGGGACAGACCGACGCAATTACCACACGCGGCCAGGCACTCGGACATCAGCACCGGCTTAACCAGCGAGCCGACAATGGCCTTGCGTGCGCATGGGGCATCCGCATTCAACGCACATGATAGGTAGCCGTTAAATTGGTGGGCGAAGCCGGACGGGCAGGGGTTTGGCGGTGGCGGCCGCCCAGGAGGCGGTGGCGGCCTGAACGGCGTGTGTAGCGGCAGCGGCAGGCGTGGCGATGAGGGCACGGGCGGTGGGCGGAGCGGCGGCAGGCACGGAGGCGATGGTGGCGGCGGCGATGGGCACGGAGGCGGTGGTGGTGGCGGCGGAGGCATCTGCAGCTTGGATGGGTGTGGCGGTGGGTTGCGTGGAGGGAGTGTGGGCGTGTCTCCTGACCATGGCGCCTCGCACCACACCGGCGCACGACCGACGGCAGCATCGATGGCGCACTCCGTGCATGCCTTCTCCGAGCCATTGCACTCAGCCATCGCGGAGAACCAGCCGCGGCATCGATTGCAGTCGCGAGCGTGTACATAGTCCGGCCTCGAGCAGCACGTGCCTGCATCGGCACCGGTGAGAACGGGCCTAACAGCGAAGAAGCGCGATGTATCCACCGGCGCTTGTGCTGGGAGCGCTCGTGCTGCAAATGTCCGCGACGCTACAGCATCCATTTGTGTGACCTCGTGGCGGCGGGCGCATGAATAAGGACACCCACCGTTGCAACCCAAATTGAGACAAGACCGCACTCTCATTAATTGGGTGAGACGCATGCTATTTGGTGGCGTTCATGCTTGTTCTTGTGAGTTTCGAAACGACACCACCCTAGCGCGCGCGCCTGGAGTGGGAGAGGGATTCTTTCTGGATACACTCACTATCTCCACCATCTGTTTCAAATCCAGTGTGGAAAGCAGCGGCGGCCGCTCCGATGTACGAATCCCACGCCGGCCAAATCTGCGCCCTTGGTAGGTATTGGTAGTATTGGTAGGATGCTGGTAGCACAACACGCACACGCGGTGCCAGCTGTAAACAGTCCGTTTTCCTCTAAGCACGAGCGGCAGCAGCTATGCAGAAGTAGACAGCAGGAGCGGCAGCAGGAGCCCAGAAGTAGGAAGCAGGAGCGGCAGCAGGAGCGGCATCAGCAGGAGCGGCATCCAAGGGTTGAGGAACAAGTATGCCGGTACTCGTGGCATGTGCGCGCCCTCGAGCTTCCAGTGCTTCGCGTGTCTTCTGGATAATTTTGTCCTTCAGAAGCCGTTCAATCGCCTCAAGCTTGGACTCCAGGGCATCGAAACGAGCGGCCTTACGAGCGGCCTCCCTCTCTTGCGAGCTGCGCGGCTTGGACTCTGCCTTCATCTCCGCCACGCGCAGCTCCAGGCCACTGTCCATGACGGCTAATTCTCGGTTTACTTCACGCCGATTCCTCGATCTCCAATTGGCGCTGTTGCCTACAGCACCTTCCATGGCACGTTGAGAGGCACACGCTTGGGAGAGAAATAAACCATCCCCTACATGTAGATTTGCGGCGTGGGAGGCACCCACGAGACGACGGTGTGCATGGCGCGATTCAATTTCCTTTGCTAGCTGCTTTGCGTAGAGGGGGCGAAGACGGCCGCGAAACTCCCCACCCGCAGCAAAGACCCTAGTCTCCGCTTCGCGCACGAATGCGCGACGAATGGTCCACTTGATCTTCACCATGCGGAAGCGGGCCTTGAACTCGGGGTACCTGTCGATCGTTTCGATTAGCGCCCGAGCATCGATCGTGTAGACGCACAAGTAGGTCGCGCTGAGGGCGGTCAGATCAAGCCACAGATCAGGTGGCAGCACAACATCATCACCCCACACGTCGAAGGCGCGCTTCATCCTGCCACCCCAAAACGCCCGCCCGCTTTGGACGATGTACATGAATCCAGGAGGGCAGAGCTCACGCGGCGGAAAGACGAGAGTCTTCAGGCAGACCACCAGGTCCATGATCAGTGCGTCAGGCACCGTCAACAGGTCGTTGAAGTACCAGACCATGCGCACCCATCGGGAGTTGATCAACGAAGAGACTTCGAGCTGCATCGAGGGCGTTAGTTTTGAGATGACCCTCTTCCACACCTCGCCGTCATCGAGCTTTCGTGCCTCGAAGAGGTACTCACGCAGTCGGTATTGAGTCTCCGGAGGAATGCGATCCTGCGCCATGAAGGTGTTGAGATTAGAGAGCTCCTCCATAAACCTCTGGTCCTCCGGACTGTTCCGCACCACTTCCGTCATGACGCCGATCACATAGCCCCAGAGCGCGCAGGAGGTCATGATGATGGTTATGCAGACCCACTGTTCCGTGACGTTGAACTCCTCCGCAAAGACGTCACCGTAGCCAACTGACGAGGTCGTCATGCACGCATAGTACAGCGACCATGCGTACATTACGAACGGATCGGCACAATGGTAGCCCCCCTCGCACACGTCGTCGCGGCAATCTCCCGCCGTGCACAGCTGGCTGCTTTTGCAGGTGTCGACACCTGCTTCCACCAAGCTCCGGTTGTTGGTCTCCCACGCCCCGCAGTAGCCCTTTTGGATTGGCCATGATTTCAGCGGGTTGAAAGATGCCTGCAGCGCCCAGATGCATGCAATCCAGTGGCACGCGATGAGGTTCACGGCGACTATCTGGAAAAGGGAGAGTTGCGCGTAGTTGATGGCCATGCTCATTTCCCACTTCTTGAAGATTCGTGAGCCGCGAGCGAGACGGACGAGCTTTGCAAGGCGCAGCACGCGGACTATGCGCAGGACCATGAGGCCTTGCGTGTCCTCGCCCCCAACGATGTCGAAGAGGCTTGTGAGGATAGAGAACACGTCGAGGTAGAACCAGGAACTACGCACGTAATGGAGAGCGATGGCTTTTGGATCGGTGATCCATGCGACACCTTTGGTGGGATGAACGCTCTTGTAAGCAGTTCGAAACTGAAAGAGGACATCTATGATGAAGATGATATCGACGGCACGATTGCAGAGGAAAAGCGTGTCACTCCATTGCTCGCTCGGACTGGGTGGCGCGAGGAAAGCTACATCATAAGGCGTGACGATCGCAGTGTAGATTAGGGCAATGCAGGGGACGAGATCCCAGTACTGTGCCCATGTGCCGCCCTTTTGTGGGTTCTGCGCGGCAAAACAAGGACGAATCGAAGTGAGGCACACATCTGACAGGCAGCAGTATAGCAGCAAAAACAAACGGAGAGCGCGCTTACAATGACCCACATAGCTTGCAAAATTTGGCTCGATGTCTTCGGTTTGGGCGCGTCTCGGAAGGAGTTTGTAAACCTCTGCACCTTCGTATCAGTCGGTTGTCTTGGCTCATCGTGCGACATGCCCATCTTGAGTTCGAAGGCGCTTCACAAAACCAAAAGGACGGAACACTTTTTGACGAATTCGTGATGATGAATACTGAAGTTTAGGATGCATGCAGCAACTTTGCGTCCTCCCAAATCCAGAATCATGCAGAATTCCTCGGAGCTAGGAAGGTCCCACACACCAACCCAACGAAACGCTCGAGGGCCGAGCAGGGAGCGAAGGGGGCTCTCGCTCTGGTCCGTGCGATTTTCGTACCCAGGTGTTTAACAGGTGCCCCTCGAGCAGAGTGAGAGAGGGAGAGAGAAGAGCGCGATCGAGAGAAGAGTGTTCCTGAAAGCGAACCTAAACTCGACACACGGAGACACACTTCTCCCCCGTATGACGTAACACATGATATGACATTTTAACAACGATACACACGATCTTGCATGCCACCACCTGATTTTGAACTCAGTGCTGATTGACCCAAAAGGGTAGGGGGAGGTATTCTTTCTGGATTCACACACTATCCCCATCACCTGATTTTGAACTCAGTGAGCACCAGCGCGCGCCTTCTTAAGCCTTCATTTCGCCCATTCGCCGACTGCTTTTGAGCAGGCACGGTGAGGCGCTCAAATGAGCAGGAGGCGGCAAAGGTCGGGTTCGCAGGGGGCTGCCGCTTCTAAGTCGGCCGTGGGGTTCGTCGGCTCCAGGGACCGGGGACGTTGTCGCGGTCTGGATCCCCTGCGCGATTGATTTATCAATTGTGATTTATCTACATATCTAGCACCAGTACTTCTACATCCACGGCTCATCGAGGCGCGCCGGAGCGGCGCCGAGCGGATCAGCGGCGGACTCAGTCCTCGGCCCCGGATTCGGTCGTCGCGCGGGGTCGTGCGTGCGCGTGCGTTGGTGGGTTGGGATGGTTGTGAGGTGTTCATCTGTGATCCACGTGTGCCCGTGTCCCACGTGTGTGTCCCGGCTCCCCTCGGAACGGTTTTCATACGTGTATTGAACACGTAACACTTCGCGCCTCCCACGTTGTGTCTCCACGGGACCTATTGCTGTGCGTCTTGCCGGGATGGCAATTTAACGTGAACGTGAACGTGAACACGTAACGGCTTTCGGCCTGTGGCCGACTTTCGGTGCCGCTTTCGGGACGCGGTCCCAAACGCAAGTCGCAAGGGAATTTGCACAAACCCATACAACACAGCCCTCTGCTCGACGGACCAGGTCTCGCATGCCTGAAGCAGCACCAAGCACTGAAGGCCCGTCGGATGCACGCATCACGGGCACAGCAGCCGGTATGAAGCTGAGTCTCGACTTGAACTGCGGCGCCATGCTTGGCGAGGGTACAAGCGGCGCTGTATACGCGGTCGATTCTTTGTGCGACGGGCGGCAGTATGCACTGAAGGTGAAGAAAAAAGGAAGCGCAGGAGCCGCCGCGCTTGCCGAATGCCAACTGCACGCAGCACTGCCACAGTGCGAAGCCATCGTTCAGTACTGTTTTGCGTGGACGACGCCGTCCAACGTCTACGTCCTCATGGAGCGCATGGCTACTGAGCTGTGGCAGGCTGTGCTGCAGCCACCAACGAGCAGCGCCGCGCTCTCCGAGAGGCTTCAGTGGTCCAAGGACGTATTGAGCGCGGTCGCGTGCCTGCATAGCATCAAGGTGGCGCACCGAGATGTCAACCCTTGGAACCTCTTTGTGAGCTTCGGCCATACGGGCCGCCGTTGCAAGCTGGGCGACCTAGGGCTCGCGGCACGCCTGCCAAAGTCGGGGCGCTTTGCGGGGCGGCACGAGCCCGGGGCACCATCGCTTGACGAGAGTGCCATCGACAGCTTGTACAGCGCCCCTGAGCTTGGCGCCGATGCCGAGGCCGGCGGCTATAGTCTCCCTGCGGACGTGTTCTCGACTGGTGTGGTGTTGGTGGCGATCTGGCATTCTGCAGTCGTCTTTGACGCTTCGGAGGACGATGTCACCGACACGACGGAGGCCGTGCGCCGGTCGGGCGAATTGCCTTGGATTGTGCCCTGCCGGATCGCTCGACTCGTGCGCCGTCTTACCTCTCACTACCCAGAGCAAAGGCCCAGTGCTGGCGAGGCAGCGGCGGTGCTCATGGCGATGGCCTCGGCGCACGACGCTATAGCCGCAGTCGCCGAGGAGGTAGATGCGCCAGCGGGGGCGTCAAGCGTGCGTCCGCCGCACCCACGGCCGTGGAAGCTGCCATGGCCGTCGTGGCGTCGGCGGCGCGGGACTGGTACGGCGAGGAGACCGGTGCAGCTTTCGGTCAAGGTTTAGTGTACAAACATGTACAAACATGTACAAACATGTACAAACATAGTCGTGCATACGTGGGCAAAAATACGCTTTCCGTCTTTCTAAAGTAGAAGCGCGACAATCGACCACCGACCCAAATGCGTATTTTGAGCACCGAGCACGAATTTCACACTGTCGGATTCTGGTTCCAATCGGTCGTCGAGCGAATTTTTTTCCATGCTCTCGCGAGTCGGCCTTTGCGCTGCTCGTCGACCCATTTTTCACGTCAGCCGTCGCGCCTGGCGCGAAACCGAGCCGACCGAGGCACCATGCCCTGGGAGGCACGTCCCTTGCCCCATCGCCAGTGCATTCCTTCGAGCTCGCGAAATAGGCAGGATGATTCTAAACGCCCACGCTTGCCTGTGTGTTTCAGTTGTGAGTGCCGATGAAGCTGTGCCTTCCCAAGGACCTCAAGGTCGGCGATCGCGTGCAGGCGCAAGGCCATGCAGCCTG
>Ga0210241_101330_pt1 | contig 18979 bp, 8 predicted proteins | sample ChrtobMetP5a_8mM_FD_155488 | JGI IMG/M metagenome (GOLD analysis project Ga0210241, IMG submission 155488) | Chrysochromulina tobin associated microbial communities from unialgal haptophyte culture, Seattle, Washington, United States - P5a_8mM | ecosystem: Host-associated > Algae > Haptophytes >...
TGGGCGAGTTTGAAGCCACGCCGTGGCCGTGTGCTCGCGCACGCTCGCCGACTCGGTCGACACAGAGTGTGCGGAGCCGCGTTTGGCAGGTCGAGAGACCAAGTTTGGCAGGAACCCGCTACAACGCACCGAAAAGACCGAAAACTTGACCCAACGCCCATCGGGGGACCCCCTCGGGTGGTTGGGATGCGCTGGAACCAGCCCTGGAATTTTTCTAGATTACTCAAACACCTGACCGAGCATCGAATGACCCCTGCACTAACAGTGAAGCAGATCCGCCCAGAGGAACTGAGCTGTGTCAAAAGCATGTGAATGCTGAATGGCGAAGAGCCCAGCTCAGCCTCGTCCCTGCGGCTATACCTTCCTGCGGCGCCTCGGACACTCGGGGCCGTCTATGTAACGATTCTGCCCGCGTGTTCAGGTCGCAGCGTGCCCTGGTTTGCCTCCCAAAAGAAGCAGCAGCGCTTCGCTGGCCCCCTTCGAGCCAATCGCCACACAACGGCAAGGCATCTGACTTGTCCATCGTGCCTCGCTGCCAAGTCGTGTCCAGATCCCACCCAGCACGCCCTGCCGGTTAGCCACGTCTAGCCACGGGTCGCCATTCCGCACACGCAAAAAGGTTTTACACGCATACACAACACAATATAGGCCAGCAGTGCCAGGCAAGTAGGCCTCGGGAGTTGAGTTTGTTCGCGTTGGACCCAGCGAATACGGCTCGTGGCTGTCGTGCCTGCTGCCATTCAGATGACCGGGTGGTTCCACACCAACCGCATCGGACTTTCACCCGCAGCGATGGCCGGCATGCAGCTCGGCGTCCAGATGCCCGCAGGGATCGATGGAGCCGTACGCATGCCGACCACAACGCAGGATCAGACACTATGCAGCAGAATGCAGCTCCAAGCCGGTTGAGTTTGTTCGCGTTGGACCCAGCGAATACGGCTCGTGGCTGTCGTGCCTGCTGCCATTCAGATGACCGGGTGGTTCCACACCAACCGCATCGGACTTTCACCCGCAGCGATGGCGTTGGACCCAGCGAATACGGCTCGTGGCTGTCGTGCCTGCTGCCATTCAGATGACCGGGTGGTTCCACACCAACCGCATCGGACTTTCACCCGCAGCGATGGCCGGCATGGGGTCAGACACTGTGCAGCTATTGCAGCGCCAAGCCGGCCACCTGAACCACAGCAAAGCCGCTAGCCGATGCGTGATCAGAAAGAACAAGGCCATCCAGAACAAGCTGTTGAATACTTTGCGAGCCTGGTCTGTGCTCTCCACCGCTGCCTCAGCGTCTGCACGACAGTGCTGGGGCTGGGCGCGCAGCACTTTCAGTCGCCCCTTGCTCGCCAGCGAGTCGGCAGCGCGCCGAGCATGTTGCTCCGCTGCAGTCCCTGCTTGCCTCGCACGGCATTGCCTCTCAGCAGCCACCATCGGAGCACTGCCGAGCACGGAGCATCCGTACTGAAGAAGGCCGTCGAAGAGCACGCTGCCGCTCCACTTGACCAGCCACATGTCCTGCGCCGCGTGCCACTCATCATCGTCCAGATGATCGGCTGACGCTGGAGGGTCGTTCGCCGCCAACGCGCGCCTCAACCGGCCGCTTGAGCATCGCGCGCTCGTGCTGAAGGCGAAAAATCGCCATGGCCTCGTGGAAACTCTCCGGTGGCGGCTTCCAAAACCGACGAAAATCGACGCCCTCCGTCGCAAAGCGCCGCGGCGGTGAACTCAAGTCTACACGTATCATGATAATACAGACACAGTCACATTATCATGACACAGTCACAGGCTTTTTGTTACTGTTCGCTTACATGTAGAGTAGAACATGTCCAGCGGACGGGATAGACAGGTCCGCACATGTAGAACATGTCCAGCGGATAGACAGGTCCGCACGTGAACAGCATGATAGTGTCAGGTCCGCACATGAACAGCACGCTCAGTAGACATTACGGCTTAACGCCACGAAACCCCACGTAAAAAAAGAAAAACGGCATGCGAGGGCCGAGGCGCGAGGGATGCGAGAAACAGAAAGGTTTCATTGGACACGCGGCGATTTGTCTCTTGTGCATGAAAACATGTAAGGTAAGCCCACCCCTGCACTAACAGTGAAGCAGAGGATCGCCCAGAGGAGCTGAGCTGCGTCAAAAGCATGTGAATGCTGAATGGCGAAGAGCCCAGCTCAGCCTGCGGCTACCTTCCTGCGGCGCCTCGGACACTCGGGGCCGTCTATGTAACGATTCTGCCCGCGTGTTGAGGTCGCAGCGTGCCCTGGTTTGCCTCCCAAAAGAAGCAGCAGCGCTTCGCTGGCCCCCTTCGAGCCAATCGCCACACAACGGCAATGCATCTGACTGGCCCCCTTCGAGCCAATCGCCATGCAACGGCAAGGCAACGCCAACGGGCATCTGACTTGTCCATCGTGCCTCGCTGCCAAGTCGTGTCCAGCTCCTACCCAGCATGCCCTGCCGGTTAGCCACGTCTAGCCACGGGTCGCCATTCCGCACACGCAAAAAGGTTTTACACGCATACACAACACAATATAGGCCAGCCAGTGCCAGGCAAGTAGGCCTCAGGAGTTGAGTTTGTTCGCGTTGGACCCAGCGAATACGGCTCGTGGCTGTCATGCCTGCTGCCATTCAGATGACCAGTGGTTCCACACCAACCGCATCGGACTTTCACCCGCAGCGATGGCCGGCATGCAGCTCGGCGTCCAGATGCCCGCAGGGATCGATGGAGCCGTACGCATGCCGACCACAACGCAGGATCAGACACTATGCAGCAGAATGCAGCTCCAAGCCGGTTGAGTTTGTTCGCGTTGGACCCAGCGAATACGGCTCGTGGCTGTCATGCCTGCTGCCATTCAGATGACCGGGTGGTTCCACACCAACCGCATCGGACTTTCACCCGCAGCGATGGCCGGCATGCAGCTCGGCGTCCAGATGCCCGCAGGGATCGATGGAGCCGTACGCATGCCGACCACAACGCAGGATCAGACACTATGCAGCAGAATGCAGCTCCAAGCCGGTTGAGTTTGTTCGCGTTGGACCCAGCGAATACGGCTCGTGGCTGTCGTGCCTGCTGCCATTCAGATGACCGGGTGGTGCCGCACCAACCGCATCGGACTTTCACCCGCAGCGATGGCCGGCATGCAGCTCGGCGTCCAGATGCTCGCAAGCTTCAATGGAGCCGTACGCATGCCGACCACAACGCAGGGTCAGACACTGTGTAGCTGTTGCAGCGCCAAGCCGGCCACCTGAACCACAGCAAAGCCGCTAGCCGATGCGTGATCAGGAAGAACAAGGCCATCCAGAACAAGCTGTTGAATACTTTGCGAGCCTGGTCTGTGCTCTCCACCGCTGCCTCAGCGTCTGCACGACAGTGCCTGGGACAGTGCTGGGGCTGGGCGCGCAGCACTTTCAGTCGCCCCTTGCTCGCCAGCGAGTCGGCAGCGCGCCGAGCATGTTGCTCCGCTGCAGTCCCTGCTTGCCTCGCACGGCATTGCCTCTCAGCAGCCACCATCGGAGCACTGCCGAGCACGGAGCATCCGTACTGAAGAAGGCCGTCGAAGAGCACGCTGCCGCTCCACTTGACCAGCCACATGTCCTGCGCCGCGTGCCACTCATCATCGTCCAGATGATCGGTCGCCGCCAACGCGCGCCTCAACCGGCCGCTTGAGCATCGCGCGCGCGCTCTGACGGCGAAAAATCGCCATGGCCTCGTGGAAACTCTCCGCGCGGTGTGGCGGCTACCAAAACCGACGAAAATCGACGACCCTCCGTCTTTATAGTAAGGATTTCGGTGTTTCCTTCTAGAACAAAATGCTTCGCCACAGAAGGATCCACGCCGATGCCTTACTGGCAACCGTTCCAGCACACATGCCGTGCCATACGCACTCTTGAGTCCGGCGTCTCGGACAAGCAATGCGGCGATCTGACTGCAGAGCTCCTCGTCAGCAACGTGTCGTCCCCCTCTGGCCTCTTAATATCAGCAACGGTGAGCAGTGGCTTGCCAGGCGAGCGGTGGACTCTGGCGATCAGCACAGAGAGCGGACATCGCTGGAGCACCTACCCAGTCGACGGAAATTCAACGCTCACAGCTCACCTTCCAGCATCGCGCGTGGAGTCAAGGACGTACACGCTGCAAGCGTGTCGCGTGGGCTCCCATGTCGGTTACGATGAGGCCATCGACCCTTTGTATGTGCAGCAAAACATACCGCATTCGAGGCCGAGCATCGTGTCAAGTAACTTTCGTAAGACGCGAAGCGAATGCGAATTCGTGGGCCTATGCACGGCTCGTCGGCGCGTGGTCGTGCCAAACCACCAAAGGGCTGCTACGGCGGACAGGCCGTGTTGCTCCTTGCTGCTGAACGCCGGTCAAGAACCTCTCTCGCTGGCAAGCGGTTGGTGGGTGCCTGGCAATGACAGTGCGAGGGGCGATGCGACGTTCGAGCATCAGCACTGCAGCATGCCAACACTCGAAAAGATGCAATTGCACCTCCAGCGCGGCGCCACCACGGGCCGCGTGCTCTTCGTGGGCGATTCGACGATTGAGGAGCAGGCGCTCATGCTTGCCAACAGTGCGGGGTACGCTTTCTCGGAGCTCAACCTCCGGTGCCCCAATGCGTCGGGGAGTCGCTATCGCGAGTTTGATGCCGTCGGCCGTAGCCTCGAGATCTCAATGCGATGGAGTGTCGGCGGATCGTGCAACGGAAACCACGAAAGCTTGCCGCCCAGCGCATCGTGGAGGGCGGCCCTGGTGTCTGAGGCTCTCAAGCTCCGGCCTGCCGTGGTGGTCTTCTCGCTACCGGCTGTCCATATGATAACGGCGTGCTTACTCCCAAACTGGAAGCCAGGCGACAACAGAGAGCGCAAAGCGTGCGACCCGCTACTCGTGCAGTCGGCTGTGGGCCGTTACGTTCGCTTCATGTCCGATCAAGTCGCAATGCCAATTAATGCGACCCTCGTCCTCGCAAGCACTGGACACAGCAACAAGCGTGACTCCTGGTGTAACGCCGAACTTTGGCAGCTGCACCGGTGGGGGTTCGAGGCCCTTGGCGTCCACGACGCAGAATTGAAAATGCATGGCCGCATCGCCATGTCCATTCACCTTGACAGTTTCGCCTGGGCCTTTTCGTACGATGATCACGCCCATGCGACATCCTACCTTCCGAATAATAAGCTCACTTGCGCATGTACGGTCGAACAGGAGGCTCGAATCCGAATCTCGCGTTGAATTCAACCCTGAAAGCCAGCGTCGAGAGAAGGAGCATCCCCCTCCCACATGCTCCTGTTCGCTTCTCGCGCTGCATGTGTGCAGACCTTGAACTGCCTCACTGCACGTGCCTCGGGAAATTGATGGCCTTTGATGGCATCTCGATCCTTCCTACGTGCTGGGCGACGCATCGTGCTATCACGCTGGCCGTGCTAACATCTCAAAGCCATCACGTGCCATCACGTTGGCCGATGCTCAAAGGTCGCAAGCCTGATGAGCCATTCGACAGGAACCTTTGTGATTGAGGTGCAGCACGCCGATCATAGTCAGCAGAGGTGATTGACCGAGCCCGCTTCCATACCGCGGTGAACGCCTACAGGTGCGTCCTCAAGCTTGACCTGCACCGCAGGGGCGCCGCACCAACTGCCGCACCATTGACGTTGGTAAGTGATAAAACTCGCTGTCTGTCTAGCATTTTTGAATGGGCTCTCTCATGTTCCGCGCGCGTTGTTTTGTGTCGTCATCTCTCGTCTTAGCCCGGCCCGGACGGGCCGTCTTAGCCCTGCTCGAGCTCGTGCACATTGCTGATTCAGTGAGCGAATCGGTGGTGACGTTGGGGTGTGTCTGTCTTCGAATCTCGAGGTATGGTTGAGCCCCGGATCGCCGCGGTGGCTATCACACGACGCGCATGAACGCGATGAAGTCGAAATTTGTATTGTATGACATTACTGATACTGTATATAACTGAAGCGGCCGCGCTTTCGGCAAATTGGGCATGCCCCCTTGGCAACCATGCCCAACGAGGACCCCGCGGACCACGAGCACGACAATGCTTCGAATGGCCGACTTTGGGGTGTGACCGTGATATGACCGTGAGTCGCGTGGCGCGTGTATCACGTTCGCGATCGCCGGGATCCGCATGTCCGCGACCCTCGAATTCCCGAATCAAACCCGATCCGGCGCCGGGGGATCGCGTCGGGCGTCGCGTCGGATCGCGATACGCGGTACCGCTACCGGGGGAGAGCGCGAAGCCTCGCCGTCTCCAATACGGGTAGACGGTAGAGGTAGTCGGACCGGCATGCCGGGACCGGACCGACGAGCCACGAAACGAGCGACGTGACCCGACCGGGGGGCGACGTGGGCGCGGTGCGGCGTCCGCTCGACGGGTCTGGCTCACACTCACTGCTCTCTGCTGGGTTCTGCTAGGTTCCGTTCTCGATCTCTCGAGTGAGTCGTCGCGGTCGGACGAGATTTCTCCGCAATGGTTGTAAAAAGGTCTGAGCTACGCATCGCTCGCTAGTACCGCAGGGAAGGAAGGCACTCGCAAGGTTTGGCGAGTAGGCCCGCACATCCACTGCATGACACCTAAGGCGCCCGAGCGCCCAGAGCGAACGTTATGGAGCGCCTCACTTGGCGTACTTCTGCGTCCACTCACGGGCAGTCGCATCGTACTTGGCCCTATCCTCCTTGTATATGCGCGCAATTTCCGGCACCAGCGGGTCGTCTGGGTTGGCATCCGTCAGCAGCGAGCAGATGCTCAGGATCACCTTGGAGGTCGTGAGCGCGGGCGACCACTGCGCATTCAGGATGTCCAAGCAGATGCTGCCGTTGGAGTTCACGTTCGGGTGGTAGATCTTGGTCTGGAACTGCACCTTCGGAGGCTTGAAAGGGTAGTCGGGTGGGAAGTGGATGTCAAGGAAGAAGATGCCGCCCTGGAAGGGTGAGTCCCCCGGGCCCATGATTGTCGCCTGCCAATGGAAAAGGTCGTCTCCGACGGGGCCAGCGCTGCAGTTGGCGGGCGGGTCCTTGCCCAGGTCCTGCAGCTCTTTGTTGATGCGCTTTGAGGCCATGCTGCTTGGGGTTGCTTCCTGCCAGAGCGGGCGAGGAGGCGAGGAGGCGAAAGACACACAGGGATGCGTAAGAGGTGGGTGGGCGATGTTGCTCGGTGCTCGCATCTCTCTGCACGGGGGCGGCGGTCCGCGCGCGGGATCGCGCGAGACATCCTCCGGCCACCCACGGGCCAGGGCTGGCGTGCGCGCGTACGGGTCGCGACGGCGTAGACGTGCGTGTCTTTGCGTCGATCGAGCGTTGGCGCCGTGCTGGGCGATGCGCCGTGATGGGCGCCGCGTTGAACCGCATGCGTCCATGGAGCTCCACCAGAGCACGCCCACGGAGTGCGCACCAGTCCTCATGAAAACGTGGTTTGTCTCCGCCGAAGAGTTGTACAATGTAAATCTGACGATAGTAGCGAATGTGTAGATCGATCTAGGGTTCGATCTAGTAGCAATGTCTAGTAGATGATTGGCTCGCTAGAGAGCAGGTGTCTTCCTCTTCCTCCGCGAAACACAATCCACGAACAGCGACCCCCTCGCGACAGGCACGCGGTCCCTTCAACGTTCAGCTTCACTCAACTCTCAAACCCCGCGGCTGTTGACCCCCTCGAGCCCTCTAGCCTTGAGCCATCCAAGCCACGGCTCGTACGGCGCCGACTTGAGCGTTGCGAGCGCCTTGGCCTCGTGCACGCGCCGCGCCGCGATCCATTCCTCCGACTGGATGGCTACGGCCACTGCCTCGAAGCGCACGGGCACGTCGAGCCGTGCGTGTGAGCCAAAGACGACTCCGAAGAGGTGCGCCACTCGCGCCAGGTGGTAGTCGCTGGTGAGCACGATAATCTCGCGGAAGACCTCGGTGGGACGCCGGCCAACAAGCCACTGGCGCACGCGCTCGTGGCTCATCATCGCCTCATGCACCGTGTGAAGCGCCGGCATCCCCGGCCGGAGCAGCGCCGCCTCACTTACACCCGCTTCTAGCAGTGCTCGCTCGACGAGCTGCCAGTGCGGCGTGCTCGTCGGGTTGAACTTGAAGCGCGGGTCCGCGCCGCCCGAGGTGAGCACGCGCGCATTCGGATGCGCCTCGAGCAGCTCACGCGTCCGCCGGCAGCGTGCACGCACGTCGGCATCGACGACTCCCGCCTCGTCATTACAAGCGCCGAGCTGTATGATGAGCGTCATCGGGACGAGATCCGCACTCGGGAGATTGCATCTCGGGAGTGCCATGGCCACCGCCACGTCCAGCGGCGTGAGTGCCACGCCGCTGAGCGCCGCCACGCGCGACGAGTCCATGCTAATATCGGGAGGCGACGCCACTCCCATGTCGCCGAGAGACGCTTTGCTCACGCCTCGGAAGTAGGGGGGAAGGCCGTTTGCAACGGCGAGGCTTGGGGCGGGCGTCAAGGCCTTGACGACCTCGCGGGCGACGTCGACGCGGGTGAGGCGCTCGGGGCCGCCCATGTTGTACACGCCCGCGTGGCTCGATGCGCCGCCCTGCAAGGCGGCCCATCGGATGATCTGCACAAGGTCACCCACCCACACGACCGACCGGTACTCGTCAGCGATGAAATCGGTCTGCAGCGCGCCCCGAGCGCGATCCTCACAGAATTGGAGAAAGGACTGCTTGCGGCAGCGGCCGGGCGTGCGCGGACCGAGGATGAGGCTCGAGCGCAGGCTCATGCTCGCCGGCAGCGCCGCATGCAACGCCAACTCAAAAGCCAACTTGCTGCGGCCGTAACGGTTGACCGGCTGGGCGGGCGCTGCGTTGGCATAGCGGCCGGCGATCCCGTCGTAGACTTGATCCGTCGAGAGGAAGATGAAGGTGGTCGATGTCGGCAATGCGTTGAGCAGCGCATGCGGTGTGTTGATCGCGTCGCTGCGAGCTGCATTCTTCTCGCACACCACAGGAGACGAGACCGCAGCCAGGTGCACCACAATATCGGGCCGCACACTGCGGACGAGCGAACGAATGGCGACCGCGTCCGCGAGGTCGACCTTAGTGACGCTTGCGACCGTGCCGGCCACGTCGCTCTCGTACGTCTCCAGACCTCCGAAAGCGACGTGCACCTCCAGCCCGGGCTCCGCACTGTGCAGCGCTGCAACCAAGTGCTGGCCGAGGTAGCCCGAGGCACCGGTCACGAGCATGCGCTTGCTGACATGCCGCCGGGAGCGGAATATAAGTATGGTGACCGCGACTGTCGCCGCACAGGCCGCCGCGACTCGGAACTTGGCGTTCTCCGACATGCTAAATTGTCGTTCCCAAATATGGATCCCACCCAATGTGACACAGGTTCCACGGCTTCTGAGAGTGCTACCTCTCTGGCGCTAGTAGCGGCTACTGTTTAGGGACGTCGCGACACAAAATGTACCATCGCCGGCTCGCCTAGCGGCGAGGTCCCGGATCATTTGCATGCTGGGAGTGCATCTGGCGGATCGAACCCATTGACACAGGGGAAGAACTTGTCGCCAGGTTTGCGAGGCGAGCAGCACTGCGAGAAGAGCGGCGCGTTGTTCGAGCCCTCCATCATGCAGAAGGGCGTGCGATGGTAATGGAGCATCACCTTGGTCTCACGCTCAAAGAGCCCGTTGGTCGCTGCGTCCTTGAAGCCGCAAAAGGTGCCGCGCGCGTCCGAGAGCTCGATGATGCGCGCGTCCTCGTGCGGCTTGAGTGCGGCAATCACCCCCTCATCATTGAGCGGCGTCATGCGCAGCGACACCTTGGCAATGGACGAAGTCACGTTGGCCGCGAAGGCCGGCCTCGCCGCCGCCAGGTTCTTGAGGAAGGAAGGCTCGCGCACGCCCACGCCCAGCTCGTTCTCGAACCACTTGGGCGTATCGAGCACGTGGTCCATCGGGCAGTCAAAGGGCAATCGCATGCTCTCGGCGCCGCCCACGCGACAGTTCTGCATCTCCTTCCACATAAAGTCGCAGTAGCAGAGCATGCGCGGCAGGATGAGCGCTCGGCCGAGCGCCTTGGCGATGCCGAGCAGCGGGCGTAGCTGGTTAATGCGATGGCGCTGCTCGGCCAAATGCTTCTTGACCGCATCGCGCGAGTCTACATTTGGTCCCATCGGCTCGACCGCGAGCGTCGCGGCCGCGTCCGAGAGGGCCAAGTACTTGCCATTGTAGTACGCGTCGTCGTCGACGAGCCAGAGGCCTGCCTCGCGTAGCCGCTGCCGCTTGCCGTGCGCAAACGAGGAGCCCTCGGCGAATTGGTAGGTCATGTGCACGGAGAGCGGTGGCTCCGCCTTGGGCAGCGTGTGCGCGTGCTGCACGAAGAACGTGTGCCCGTTGAGGTAGCGCGACAGAGGGAGCACACCGATCTTGATCTTGCCGTCGCCGCCATTCGAGCACGAGAAGAGTCGCGGCACAGTCTTGCCATCCTTGGACTTGAGCGGTTCGAGTGGGCGGAGCTTCGTCATCATGTTGAAGGCGGCCTGGTCGCGGATGCGCGTCTCCTTTGCATTCGCGATTGTCTCGCGCCACCGCTCGGTGAACTCGATCACCTCAGGGCGTGAGCGCATGTACACCAGCCCAGTGTTGAAGTCGCAATGCAGCAGCGGGTAACGGTTGTCCGAAGGCACGTCGATGCAGTCGGTGGCGATGGCGATGTCGGCTTGGTCCCACGGGTACTCGCGCATCATGGCGCGCGGGTCATTGACGAAGACGGCGTCCGCGTCGCACGCCCACACGTTATACCCAAAGGAGAGCAGCTCATTGTAGAAGCCCACCTTGAGCACGCTCATCTTGGGGTACAGTTTCGGGTCGGAGCGCACGTTACCCGCCGACCGTTGGGCGAGCTGCTTCGTGATCTCGCCGCCCTCGATCAGGATGCACGGGATGCCGTCCTTCTCGCACACGTCCATCATGCTCTGGTCGAGCGCGCCGATGAGCACCTCCGCCACACCCGCCTTCCGCACCGTCGCCACCCAGTTGGACGCCATCGTCGCCACCGAGCCCGTAGCGAACGTGACCATGATGTCCGTCCCCTTGGGCCTCTCGCGGATCGAGGCAGGCAGCCGCTCGTGCGCGGCGCTCACGAGGTGCTTCTCGTTGCAGCCGAGGTTGGTGAACTGCAGCACCTCCCCAGTGCCTCCGCGGTAGTGCGTGCACTCGAACAACGACACCGGCCCTTTGCCAGCTACGCCAACCAGCTTGTTCGACTCCGCGGTGAACGAGCGCATGCGCTCCGCGTTGCCGGGCATGCGTGTGTCCCAGCCGCAGAAGGCCTTGGAGGCGCTCGAGATCTCGAGCCAGCGCACCGTGCTGTACTGGCGCAGGGCAAACGAGATCTCGGAGTCGTCCATGCCGTCCGGCAGCAGCACGCGCAGGTGCGAGCAGCGCACCACCTCTGGCAGCTTCGACGGCGGGCCGGCCAGGAAGCGCGGCGGCTTGATCGCGGGCACCAGCTTGGTCGCCTTCCACGCGGCACCGTCCAGCGCCACGCGCAGCGGGCAGTCGAAGTAGGGCGCGGGCTCGCCTTCGCAGTCGGTCAGGTTGACCATATCCCGGCAGCGGCAGAGCGCCTCGGGCAGCACGAGCGTCCGCTTGAGCATCACCGCGATCCCGAGCAGGCTCTTCAGCAGCGTGCGCAGGTATTCCGGCTCATATCCTTCGACCATCTCGTTGCGCGCGTATAGAAAGTAGCCGTCGTACTCTGCCTCTGCGAACGTTGCCGTGGCCTCCGCGTGTGCAACGACGACGGGCGGAGCCGCGGCGGCTGGCGGCGGCGGCAAGGCATCGGCGAGGTCGCGGCTAGTGGCGATCGCGTCGGACGGCGGGTGCTCGTCCTGTCCTCTGTCGCCGTTGTCCCATGATGATGCGGAGCCTTGCATGTAATCGAGCAACGACTTGCCCGCGAACGCCAGCGTGCTACCCGTCTCGACCTTGACGTGAGCCGTCTTCTGCCAGCCCACCCGGCTCAGCAAGTAGGAGGAGCAGAAGAGGGTGAACACGGCCGCCGCCGCCGCGACCGGGACAACGAGCGACAGGTTGCGCGGCGCCATCGCTTGCTATCGCACGTCGTGTATGCTCGACTTCCTTACGCGGGATGCAGAGTCGGAATTCGTCATCGAAAAACACGGCGTGAAGGGATTTCCGCGACGGATCGCGGGCAACTGACAATCTGCCAAGACCGTCGCGTGGGTCGCGTTACATGAAACGTTCACACGGTTACGGTCATTAATAAGCTCCGCGGTGTTTGACAAAACTCGCAAGAAAAAGTCCCTCCTCGTGGGCGTCTTCCACCCCGGTCCCAGTTGCTCAACATCGGTGCCTTCCTCACTTCGTGAGCAACGCTGTGTACCTGCGCAGCACTGCGAGGTAGCCACCATGATGGCAACATCCGAACTCCCAGCTTCTAGTTCGAACGCCGACGCGCTGCTAGTTTCTGATTCCAACAGCATACGATTTGAGCGGCCATTTATCGGGTTATGCATACAGATCCTGATGGCAACTTTCTGGCTAGGATTGATTTGCTCATTTATACTCTCGCCCCTTGTAATTCTGGGATGCGAACTAGGAGATGATTGGCATCCCATTCTTGATATGCCAAAGAACTCGGTCGTGATCCTGAATTCTCTAGCGGTGCTGTCATTAATGCTGCCATGTATAACATGGCCATGTGCCCGGATGACATTTCTCTGGCTGAAATCGCTTTGTTCAGCCCTCTTCAGCCCACGTATCGTGCTTACTCTTGATAGCGCCGGGGTCACCATAGGCTGCAGCGGCCTTCTCATCGGCTGGGAAGAGATCGACGGCATCAAGCGAGTACATCATGCAGGTAAGCTCGGTGAGCTCATAATTAAGCCTCTGGACTGGCGCTGTGGTGATCGCTGGAAGGAATGCTGGCGTCCATCATGGTGTGGCATCCTCACTCTTGACACGAACGAGTCTACATACGAGTCCCCAATGCGGCTGCGGAGTGCTATCACAGTCCTGAACTCAGGAGTCTATGTGCTCGATAATGATGCCTTTGATTTGAAGCAGCTCGATGAATCCCTTCGCGAACTCTATGGTGTCTTCCATGGCAGTGAGCTTCGTGTGATTGACACCGGGGTCCTGGCTCCAATATCAAGCACACTACCCGCCGCCGCAGCTGACCCCCCCGCGATCGCCATCCCAGCATCCGAATTCCCAGCTTCTAGTTCGAACGCCGACGCGCTGCTTGTTGCTGAATCCAACAGCATACGATTTGAGCGGCCATCTATCGGGGTTATATGCATACAGATCCTGATGGCAACCTTCATGCTAGGAGTGATTTGCTCACTTGTGGTCTTGCCCCCCGCTCTTCTAGCATGGGGTCTCTTGAACTCCTCGTTCGTCCAGCATAACCCGGATCCCTTTCAATTAATCATCGCCATCGGGCCTTATCTGCTGGCAATTCCGCTGGCTTATTGTACATGGCCATGTGCCCAGCCGACATTTCTCTGGCTGAAATCGCTTTGTTCAGCCCTCTTCAGCCCACGTATCGTGCTTACTCTTGATAGCGCCGGGGTCACCATAGGCTGCAGCGGCCTTCTCATCGGCTGGGAAGAGATCGACGGCATCAAGCGAGTACATCATGCAGGTAAGCTCGGTGAGCTCATAATTAAGCCTCTGGACTGGCGCTGTGGTGATCGCTGGAAGGAATGCTGGCGTCCGCCATGTTGTGGCATGCTCGCTCTTGACACGAACGAGTCTACATACGAGTCCCCAATGCGGCTGCGGAGTGCTATCACAGTCCTGGACTCAGGAGTCTATGTGCTCGAAAATGATGCCGTTGATTTGAAGCAGCTCGATGAATCCCTTCGCGAACTCTATGGTGTCTTCCATGGCGGTGAGCTTCGTGTGATTGACACCGGGGTCCTGGCTCCAACATCAAGCACACTACCCGCCGCCGCAGCTGACCCCCCCGCGATCGCCATCCCCGCAATCGCACTGAAGAGCTTTGCAAAGAGCCGGTACAAGGCACTCTACTCTTCGACTTCGCTGAGAGACATAAACAGCGGCACAGTCCTGCAGGATATGCAAAGCATGATCTTTCTTTTCGCCGCTCAGCGCTCCATACCTCGTGACGAGGCACAGGCATTTGTTGATCGTGTGCTTCAGCATATTCGCGGGGACTCTGATGGCTTGATCGTCGACGAGATCGCCGAACAACAGGACACGATCAGAAGCGCCGTGCGGCTATGGGCCTGTGCTGAGCAGCTAACAGTTGGAGAGGCGCAGGCGCAGGCATATCAAGGACCGGAAGTCTGCAGCATCTTGAATGAGGCCATCCGCGAAGATGCCGAGCCGATACTCGAGCCGGCCATCCGTCTGGCCCGTGCAATCACCTTCTTCTGCTGCAGTCCGAAATACGATTCGAAGCAATGGCCAGATGGAGAGAACAGCACCACCCCAGACACAACTTACCGAGGCGGCGGCTTGCCTCGACGCCACATACCTTGGTTTAGTGAGCCCGGAAAGACTTTCCGCTCACGCCAGTTTATTTCGTCGTCCTTCCAGTGGTCAGTCGCGAAGTTATTCATGGACCGTCGACAAGCAGCCGTCCAAGCAGTTCAGCACCTTGAACGTGAGGATCCGATTCTCTGGGTCTTCAAATTTCAACGAGACTGCCTTCACGTCAACTTCATTGATCCCAGCGCCAGCGGCTTCGAAGGCGAGTTGGAATTCTTGTTGGTCCCGTACACAGTGCTCACCGTAGAGGAGGCCAAGTGGCAGGAGACTCCTACCATCGCATCTCCTCATGTCATCATCCTTCGCGTCGCTTCAGATAACCGTGCCTGGCCAGAAGATTTGCCGACTGCTCCTTGGGCGTGACCAGCAAAGCCCGGTGAAGAGTGATCTGTTATCGAGGTGTGGGGGTGGGTCTCCAGGCTCTCGAGCGCGCTGTGCAACTGCCGCGTGATTAGATGTCCTCGGGGCGGTCAGGTAATACCAGCGGCTTTTGTGGAGCTGAGACGGTGCGCTTTACGGTGTTGATGACTCTTGACTGCGTAGTGGTGGAATTCCGATGTGACTCCGATCTCTGGAGCGTTCGTCCATGGAGCGTTTCGTACATGTACCGGCAACTTGCATGCATGAGAATGTCATGGTGCATCATGTTTGCGAATCGTTTTCGTTTCCCCATTTCTCACGCCACGCCCGGGCACAGCACGTGTGGAATGCACGTGCAAATACGGCGCCCCAAAGGGCGCCCCCTTTCCAGTGCGCAGACATGCGCAGAGCCCTGTGCGCTGCTAGTGGCTGAGGGATGGTCGCTGCCACTCATCCTGCATCTTATCCCATCGGCACTGAAGGGAAGCGCGAAAGTTGAGCGCCTGCGCCCTCGCTTAATTGCATCAAGGGACGCTGTGAACCGAGGTGTGAAGAACGAACAAAACATGACAAAAAAGGTTAAGTCGATTCAACTGACCCTTTCTCAAAAAACGGCGGGCTCTTTTTCTGGGTTCAATGGTAAGGCGATTTTTCGGCCTGCGTCGCCGCCCCACATGCGAAGCGTCGCCAGTGCGCCTGCTCGCCAGCATTGGATTTTCTCAATGCTGCTCAGCGTGGTTCTTGCGCAAAGCACTAGCCCCTATTATGCGGCGGTAGGTGAGTTGGTGCGCATGTTCGAGCCTTCCGGGCCCTCGAGCACCTCGCGCACCGGGTGCCCACACGACCAGTCCGGCCTGGTGAGCTGGCACAATGCGGCCACCTGGGCAAGTGGCGTGCCGCCAAGCGCGGGCGCCCACGTGACTCTGCCACAAGGACAGAAGGTGCTGCTATCACGAGACGTGGGCTACACGCTCGGCCTTGTCACCATCCCCGCCACGAGCGAGCTCATCATTGGCGAGAACTCTTCCCACGGCGTCGCGCTGAACATGGCCGGGATGCAGGTGGATGGCGCACTTCGTGCTGGGGCGCAGACGTGTCGCCTGACGACCCGTGTGACCATCACGCTCTTCGGTGCGCGGCCCCCGACCAAGGAAGTGCGCGACGCGCTGCCACCCACCTTCAAGGGCATCGTTGTTTCCTCGACCGGCTCGCTCGACCTGCACGGCCAGCGCTTCTACCGCACGTGGACGCGGTTGGCGGCCCCGGTGTCACCGGGTGATACGACGGTCTATCTGCAGCGTGCCGTCAATTGGGAGCCCGGGCAGCAGGTGCTCCTCACCACGACGGCGCTCAAGGACGCGCGCGATTACCATCGAAACGAGGTGCTCGTTCTGAGCAGACTGCTGTCGCCGCCTGCCGGCGTGGGCGCGGCGCTCCAACTCACCTCGGCGGCGCGGTATGCGCACGGCGCGAACGGCGCTTGGCAGGGCGAAGTGGCGTTACTCTCGCGCCGCATCGTGGTGCAGGGGTCCGCCGCCGACTCGGAGCCCACTGACACGACGCCGATTGCCTGCACGACCTCCCGCTGGGCCCTCGGCTCGAACTCGGTGCCGTGCGCGAACTCATTCTTGACGGGCTTCGGCGGGCACGTGCTCGTCATGGGGCAGGGGCGTGTCTCGGGTGTCGAATTTTTTCGGATGGGGCAGACCAACCAGATGGCACGCTACCCTATGCACTTCCACTTTGTGGGCAACGCTGGGACGGGTGGCACGCGCGCCTCGATGCGTGATTCGTCGGTGCACCGCTCCTTTTACCGGTGCGTGAGCGTGCACGGCACGAATAACGCGCTCATCTCGGAGAATGTGGCGTACGACGCGATCGGCCACTGCTTCTATCTTGAGGACGGCATCGAGCAGGACAACACGTTCGAGTACAACTTGGCGTCGTTCGTGCATCCGATTGGTATGCCCGCCGCCATCAGCACGTCTGGCCAATTTTGCGAGGACATCGTGCAGAGCGACACGCTCACCCTGCCCGCCGATAGCGCGGCCGCGGGCTTCTACATCACCAACGGGCACAACACCATCGTGGGGAACGCCGCATCGGGCGGCTGGGCCGGCTTTGCTCTGCCGCAGCTCGACTCGCCCATCATGTCGCATCGGAGTAGTAGCATGAAGCCATCGAGGTATCCGCTGCTGCGCTTCGAGGGCAATAGCGCGCACTCATCGGGCTTCTGGTGGGCGAGCGCGGGCATGATCTACTTTGGCGGCAAGCTGTGGCACACGGACGTGAACACCACCGCCCCCCCGCCGAACACCACCGCCCCCCCGCCGCTGCGCTACAATCCGTGCCGTCAGAACCCAGCGCGTGTCACGTGTGCGGCGGAGCTCGAATCATGGGGAGGTTGCCCAGCCGGCTATGAGGCGGCCACGCGCATCACGGAGACCAAGGTCTTCTTAGGCGCCTTCACCGGCGTCTCACACTGGGGCTCCGCGCCCGAGATTGTGGGCTACGAGGCGCATGATGTGGGCCTCTCCGCCTCCATCCTGGGCTATGGGTTCCTCAACCGCGTCCTCGTACGGTGCCGCACCGGCGCCGCACTGCAGGTGCCTTGCGAGGTGAGCGGGTGCAACGTGGACACGACGCTTGCCAGCATGGGGGGCACTGGCTTTATTTGGTATGACACCGCGCAGGCGCACATCTTCACCAACGCCACCTTTCGGAGGTGCGGCGTACGTGCTTCGGGAAGCGGCGGCACCGAAGTCGGATGCGGCACTGGCTCGAGTGGCTGCAGCGCACGCTCGTCTGTCTGGGCGTTCTTGACGCACTCGGACCAGTTCGCGCCCCAATTCATGCAGGCTACCAAGGGAATCCGTTACGAGAACACCGGCCTGCGCTTCCGTATGACGAACTTCGTCGCCGATAACGGAGGGCATCTCCACAACGGCATGAGCTCGAGCGTCTCGGGCCGGCTTCAGAACTGGTACGATGCGGACGGCACGGCGGCCGGGCTGCGTGGCCCCCTGCTGCTCGGGAGCGCTCCTCTCGATGGTGGCAAGTGGTGGCACCTCGACGACGCGTGCGTCATGGAGCCGTTGTCACGCCTGTGGCAGTGCGGGGTGCGCGGCACACGCACGGTCGGCTCGGTGCTTCTGCAATGGTACGAGGAGCAAGCGCGGTCACTCGGCCGGCTGGTATGTGGCAACGGCCAGATTGGGATGGCGTGCACGCCCGTCGGCTATGTGAAGCACTGGGGATCGCGCTACGCGACTGGCGCCGGAAAGGCGCTGCCGTTGACGCGCAACGGCCTCGTGACCGGCGTGACGGGCGGGTACGGATGGCACGTGGCTTTCACGAGCGGCACGCCTCGCGTGCTCAACCTAACGCAGATCCAGGTTCCTCATACGACCAAGCTGCTGATCTCGATTGCATACCCGGCGTCGGTCGACACGATCAATGTCACGGCGATGGCGCCCAGTTGGTGCTACCCATGGCAGAGTGCGCAGCGACGGTGCACCACCGCGTATACGCGCGTCGCGAGCATCGCCGAGGTGCGCGCGTCTCTTGGCAACACGTATCACCTGTCGGGCGGCGTGCTAACCTTTCGCGTGGTGCAGATGCCCTCGGACTGGACCCAAAGCGGCTCGTGGACGGTGCCAGCCTATCCTGACGGCAAATTCGAGCGTGACAGCATCCGTATCCCGCGCTACTCGTACCATGCACACATCTTCATCAGTGCCAACTGCACCCCCTCCTCAAGCGACAGCGCTCTGTGTGACGGCCCGCCCGTCGCCACCGAGCCAACTGCGTGCCCGGACCCGATGACCATGGTGCAGACTGCCATGGACCAATGCTGCTCCCTGAACGGCTGCATCGACCCCGACGGCGCACCTTCGCTACCCATCGCGAGCCTCTCCCAGCCCTCGCCGCCACCACCCTCGCCGCCGCCGCCGTCGCCGCCTCCGCCCGCTCCACCACCATCGCCACCGCCGCCCTCGCCACCGCCTCCGTCGCCACCACCGCCCTCGCCACCGCCTCCGTCGCCGCCGCCACCCTCGCCTTCACCGCCGCCACCCTCGCCCCCGCCGCCGCCGCCCTCGCCTTCCCCGCCCCCGCCTTCGCCCTCGCCGCCGCCCCCCTCGTCCCCC
>Ga0210241_101334_pt1 | contig 18937 bp, 12 predicted proteins | sample ChrtobMetP5a_8mM_FD_155488 | JGI IMG/M metagenome (GOLD analysis project Ga0210241, IMG submission 155488) | Chrysochromulina tobin associated microbial communities from unialgal haptophyte culture, Seattle, Washington, United States - P5a_8mM | ecosystem: Host-associated > Algae > Haptophytes >...
TATGGTACTCGATGCCCTTCTTTGGCGTCAGGCCACCGCCGCCGCGGTGCTCTCGCCGTCCACATCGGACGTTTATACCGCTCACCCGCCATCGTGCAGGGCAATCAGTCTAGTCGAGACGCGCTGTTTGCGCTCACGGTGCTTGAAGCCCTTCTTTAGGCGTTGGACCGTGCTGCCGCTCCTGTGCTCTCGCCGTCCACATAGGACGTTTATACCGCTCTCGCCATCGTGCAGGGCGATCAGTCAAGTCGAGACGCGCTCATTGTGCGCTCATGGTTCTCGATGCCCTTCTTTTGCGTCAGGCCGCCGCGCCGCAGCTGTGCTCTCGCCGCCCACATAGGACGTTTGTACCGCGCTCTCGCCATCGTACAAGTCGAGACGCGCTCGAAGCGCTCATGGTTCTCGATGCCCTCTTTGGCGTCGGACCGCCGCCGTCGCTGTGCTCTCGCCGTCCACATAGGACGTTTACATACCGCTCTCGCCATCGTGCAAGGCGATCGTACAAGTCGAGACGCGATCTTATTGCGCTTCCTGGTTCTCGATGCCCTTCTTTGTCGTCGGACCGCCTCCACTGCTGTGGTCTCGCCGTCCACACAGGACGTTTACAATACCGCTCTTGCCATCGTGCAGGGCGCTCAGTCAAGTCGAGACGCGCTGTTTGCGCTCACGGTGCTCGGTGCCCTTCTTTAGGTGTTGGTCGCCGCCGCAGCCGCTGTGCTCTCTCCGTCCACATAGGACGTTTACAATACCGCTCTCGCCATTGTGCAGGGCGATCGTTCAAGTCGAGACGCGTTCATGGTGCGCTCATGGTTCTCGATGCCCTTCTTTGGCGTCGGACCGCCGCCGCTGTGTGCTCTCGCTGTCCACATAGGACGTTTGTACCGCTCTCGCCATCTGGCAGGGCGATCGTTCAAGTCGAGACGCGCTCTTTGTGCGCTCACGGTGCTCGATGCCCTTCTTTGGCGTCGGACCGCCGCCGTCGCTGTGCTCTCGCCGTCTACATAAGACGTTGATACCGCTCTCGCCATCGTGCAAGGTGAACGTACAAGTCGCGAGACGCGCTCGTTGTGCGCGTATGGTACTCGATGCCCTTCTTTGGCGTCAGGCCACCGCCGCCGCGGTGCTCTCGCCGTCCACATCGGACGTTTATACCGCTCACCCGCCATCGTGCAGGGCAATCAGTCTAGTCGAGACGCGCTGTTTGCGCTCACGGTGCTTGAAGCCCTTCTTTAGGCGTTGGACCGTGCTGCCGCTCCTGTGCTCTCGCCGTCCACATAGGACGTTTATACCGCTCTCGCCATCGTGCAGGGCGATCAGTCAAGTCGAGACGCGCTCATTGTGCGCTCATGGTTCTCGATGCCCTTCTTTTGCGTCAGGCCGCCGCGCCGCAGCTGTGCTCTCGCCGCCCACATAGGACGTTTGTACCGCGCTCTCGCCATCGTACAAGTCGAGACGCGCTCGAAGCGCTCATGGTTCTCGATGCCCTCTTTGGCGTCGGACCGCCGCCGTCGCTGTGCTCTCGCCGTCCACATAGGACGTTTACATACCGCTCTCGCCATCGTGCAAGGCGATCGTACAAGTCGAGACGCGATCTTATTGCGCTTCCTGGTTCTCGATGCCCTTCTTTGTCGTCGGACCGCCTCCACTGCTGTGGTCTCGCCGTCCACACAGGACGTTTACAATACCGCTCTTGCCATCGTGCAGGGCGCTCAGTCAAGTCGAGACGCGCTGTTTGCGCTCACGGTGCTCGGTGCCCTTCTTTAGGTGTTGGTCGCCGCCGCAGCCGCTGTGCTCTCTCCGTCCACACAGGACGTTTACAATACCGCTCTCGCCATTGTGCAGGGCGATCGTTCAAGTCGAGACGCGTTCATGGTGCGCTCATGGTTCTCGATGCCCTTCTTTGGCGTCGGACCGCCGCCGCAGCTGTGCTCTCGCCGTCCACATTGGACGTTTGTACCGCTCTCGCCATCGTGCAAGGCGGGATCGTTCAAGTCGAGACGCGCTCGTTGTTTGCGCTCATGGTTCTCGATGCCCTTCTTTGGCGTCGGCCGCGCCACTGTGCCACAGTGCTCTCGCCGTCCACATTGGACGTTTGTACCGCTCTTGCCATCATGTAAAGCGATCATACAAGTCGAGACGCGCTCGTTGTGCGCTCATGGTTCTCGATGCCCTCTTTGGCGTCAGGCCACCGCCACCGCTGTGATCTTACCATTGACATAAGACGTTTGTACCGCTCTCGCCATTGTGCCGGGCCATCGTACATGTCGAGACGCGCTTCTTGCGCTCACGGTGCTCAATGCCCTTCTTTGGCGTCAGGCCGCCGCCGCCGCTGTGCTCTCGCCGTCCACATAGGACGTTTACATTACCGCTCTCGCCATCGTGCAGGGCAATCAGTCAAGTCGAGACGCCATTGTGCCGGGCCATCGTACATGTCGAGACGCGCTTCTTGCGCTCACGGTGCTCAATGCCCTTCTTTGGCGTCAGGCCGCCGCCGCCGCTGTGCTCTCGCCGTCCACATAGGACGTTTACATTACCGCTCTCGCCATCGTGCAGGGCAATCAGTCAAGTCGAGACGCGCTGTTTGCGCTCACGGGCGATCAGTCAAGTCGAGACGCGCTCGTTGTGCGCTTATGGTTCTCGATGCCCTCTTTGGAATCAGACCGCCGCCGCCACTGAGCTCTCGCCGTCCACATCGGACGTTTGTATACCGCTCTCGCCATCGTGCAGAGCAATCGTGCAAGTCGAGACGCGCTCATTGTGCGCTCATGGTTCTTGATGCCCCCTTTGGCGTCGGACCGCCGCGCCGTCGCTGTGCTCTCGCCGTCCACATTGGACGTTTGTATACCGCTCTCGCCATCGCGCAAGGCGACCGTCATGTCGAGACGCGCTCGATGCGCTCATGGTTCTCGATGCCCTCGTTTGCGTCGGACCCGCCGTCGCTGAGCTCTCGCCGTCCACCTCTAGGACGTTTATACCGCTCTTGTCATCGTACAGAGCGATTCTTCAAGTCGAGACGCGCTCATCGTGCTCTCATGGTTCTCGATGCCCTTTTTGGCGTCTGACCGCCGCCGCCGCGGTGCTCTCGCCCGTCCACATAGGACGTTTTTACCGCTCTCGCCATCGTGCAGGGCGAATGTTCAAGTCGAGACGCGCTCTTATTGCGTTCACGGGGCTCGATGCCCTTCTTTGGCGTCAGGCCGCCGCCGCTGCTGTGCTCTCGCCGTCCACATCAGACGTTTGTACCGCTCTCGCCATCATGCAAGGCGATCGTTCAAGTCGAGACGCGCTCGAAGCGCTCATGGTTCTCGATGCCCTCTTTGGCGTCGGACCCAGCCGTCGCTGCGCTCTCGCCGTCCAAAATATGTTTATACCGCTCTCGCCATCGTGCAGGGCGATCATTCAAGTCGAGACGCGCTCTTATTGCGTTCGCGGTGCTCAATGCCCTTCTTTTGCGTCAGGACGCCGCCGCTGCTGTGCTCTCGCCGTCCACACCGGACGTTTGTACCGCTCTCGCCATCATGCAAGGCGATCGTTCAAGTCGAGACGCGCTCGAAGCGCTCATGGTTCTCGATGCCCTCTTTGGCGTCGGACCGCCGCCGCGCTGTGCTCTTGCCGTCCCCATAGGACGTTTGTACCGCTTTTGCCATCGAGCAAGGCGTTCGAGGCGATCGTACAAGTCGAGACGCGCTCGATGCGCTCATGGTACTCGATGCCCTTCTTTAGCGTCAGACCGCCACCGCTGCTGTGCTCTCGCCGTCCAGCGTCCACATAGGACGTTTATACCGCTCTCGCCATCGTGCAGGGCAATTGTTCGAGTCGACACGCGCTCGTTGTGCGCTCACAGACTCAATGCCCTGTCCAACATCGGACGGGACGAGGCACTTTACGGAGCGGGGAGCGCACTCACTTTCGCTTCGGACGTGTGGCGCTACAGCGATGGCCTTCTGCCAAGCTAGCGCCGAGGTCATCAAAGACGTCGGTCGTTGGAACAGCGACGCGTATCTTCGCTACATCCGCGAGTGTCGTGGCGACTACATGTCTTACATGACGCGCATCTGCAGCGCCGACGTCGACGACTTGGAAGCCGATCATCTTGATCTCTACGCCCATGACCTCGATGACTCAGACTATGTGTAATTCTACCTTTTGGGGGGGTTCAGGCGCCTACTCAGCTTCGGCGTACGCTAGCTCCACCTCTCGCTGAGCGCTCTTGGCTGTTTGGGGGGGGCGACCGATACGGCGCCTTCCCCACTTTTTGGCACACAAAGCAAGACAGGTGAGGCAGGCTTCTTGGATAGTGACACGGAGTGTCTCTGAGGAGAAGCTAGTATCATCGCGCCGCGTTCAATCACTCTCGACTACCGGAAGTTCTTCTAACTTCTGGTGGGTCAGGGAACGCAGGCATTCTTGCGCTCTCGCTCGTCTTCGCGACGCCCGTCGGTACCGTGCCGGCGGCTATCGTCGAGACCGAGCGCGAAGTGGACCCCACCCTCCCTCCCATATCGTATTGTATGTGCGTCCGGGGTCTTTGTAGGCCCGTCCGCTGTGTCTTGTTAAGACTCAGTGTGGGGGGGGGCGACCGATACGGCGCCTTCCCCACTTTTTGGCACACAAAGCAAGACAGGTGAGGCAGGCTTCTACCTTATGATGACGCGCGATTTTGCCGGTTTGCGTAGGAGGCTCCTGCCGAAGGAGGCGCACCGTCCCCACTTTCTAATGGCCACGCTCCCACGGATCACGGCGAATGAGCTGCTGCAGGTGAGCGTCGTCGGTCAGATTGTGGGCGGCACCGAGCTAGGAGACGGCGCATCGGGCAGTGCGCATTGCAATTGGAGGCTTGTCGCGCAGCCGGGCTGGAAGCACCTGTTCGGCGAGGTTGCCGGCGCAAGCCAGAGCGACATGCCTGACACGAGCCAGAGCGACATGCCCGAGTCGACGATGTACGTGTGGTGTCATCCCCTGGACGCATGCTTCGAGTGTGAGAACGTTCGCGCGCAGGAGGCATGGCCGCGCCTCGAGCTCGAGGTGCGCTGGCGCGACATCTACGATCGCTCGGACCTCGAGGGCTACGGCGTCGTGTCTGTGCCTCCGCTGCCGGGCGTGCACCAGCTTGTGTGCCGCTTGTGGAGGCCTCGCGGCTCGATGCGCGAGCGCTTCGTCGCTTACGTGATGGGCGGGCGGCCGCATTTGAAGAACAATGGCCTGGTATTTGGCGTCGCAGAGGAGATGGAGAATGGCAGCAAGCAACTCGCGCGCGCGGTCGGCGAGAGGCGACTGCTCACCGAGCCTGCCGGTACCGTCCACATAAGCCTCGCCGTGTGCGTGCAGCGTAAGCTCAAGCCTGACACCGACTGAAGCGTGCCGCGAGAGACTCACAGCTGCGCCGTCGGAGCCGTCTCAGGTGCGAGGGTGCCGTGAAGCGGTGATATATGGCCGGCATGCGATCTCGAGCACGTCGCAGAACGCCAAACCCGCGCCACCGGGAACACGCAGAGACGGGGTGCGTTGTAGCAGTGTGACAAACTTCTTGCAACTCACAGAGACACAAGATACTCTCATTTCTTCACAGCCATGCGACTCAAATCCAGTGCGCGACCGGGCAGGCGCTCCGGCAGCCTCTCCTCCGTCACCGCGCGCGCCTCCCACAGCGAGCTCGCCACCAGAAGTGGCAGCCGGTACGCACAGTAGAGGCTGAGCAGCAAGGCCTCGCCTGGGCCCTCTAGCGCGACTCGCAGCACGTCCTTGCCATCGGCGGCTTCCACGCATCGAAGCATAGTGACCATCTCACCGACCCTGACGCTCGACGGCGCGGCCGCTGTGAAGGCGCCCATGTCTCGATTCGTCACCTCCTCGCGGTAGCGGGCCTTGCCCGTGCCGGTCTCGGTGCCAAGTTCGATGCCGGTGGGTATCCACCCGTTGTGAGAAAGGCACGTAAGCAAGGCCTCGCTAAAGCTCGAGACCCCATCGGCCATCTGCATCAGCTGCATCGGGTTCAACCGCCGCCGTGCGGCCGCGCTCAATATGTCACCTCGAGCCATGAGCTCGATGCCAAGCGCGGCTCCCGTCGAACCCGCTTGGCCGTTGCTGAACTTTTCGATGAGCTCGCCTTCTCGGTATCGTAGTAGAATGGGCAGTTGGCGATCGCTCTCGGCCCCATCCTCACGAGAGAGCGTGAGAAGGTGCTCGGTTCCGTACACTGGCAGTGCCAAGCGGTCAAGGCACATGGGACGGACTTCGATCAGTATATGAGGCGACGAAGCCGGCTTCCACATGGCGAAGGCCATTGTGGCGAGATGTGCATGTAGCATCGCGTGAACTGGCTGGCTGGAATCCTGTTAACACCACGCACACGTTCACACTCGTTTCTTTCACAGCGCATCATTCCCCTTCCAAAGCGGTCCTTCGTCCCCACTAGGTGCCCGCATCGCCCGGCCAAATTTTAATCATGGGCGGTGATATGCTATCGGTATCGCAGCGCACAACACACTCAACAGTCGGTGCTGGTGAACGTATGTGAATAAGCGCACCAATATCAACACAACCGCCTGTGCCGCCAGGGGCGGCAGGCTCGAGCGTCGAGACTGCAGCAGACTGAGTTCGCGTGTGCGCGCGGCTCGCGTCGCCGAGACGCGCGCGTCCATGACGCAACATGGGGGTCACGTCATGGAGTCCCTCGGATGTCCTATCTGACTGTCAGCCGACAGCACGGTCCAGCTCCACCTACAGTTACACCTGACCGAGAATAATATTGCGAGAACGTACAAACCACTCTGCCCCTATGTTAATGTACGGTAGTAACACTGTGCACAGGCTCTCGAAACCCATAAATTCCCCACAGGGATCAACCGCCCGGCCCGCACGGGCAGCCGATGGCCAGATTAGGCACCTCATCAGCTTGCCCCTTCTCCCAATCGGCCCAGAACTCTCTCAGCGCACCCGCTAGCGGGGTGCCGCACGAGGGTGTGCACTGGACCTCGCGGCCGGCGCACGAGGGTCCGGGTACGCCGCCGGGGCCGGGCGGGGGCGCGTCCTTGAGCAAGCACGAAGGTGAGCGGCCGTGTGGAGCGCTCGCATTCGGACGCATCGTCTCCCAGCACGTCTGCCAGCATGGGATCGGGCTGACGGACGGGTACAATCTGGCCTTGATCTCGGCCTCGTCGTAGCCCGGGAAGGTCATCGAGCGCCTGCAATAGAACTGTTGCTCGTCCGGCGAGAATTGGTCTTCCCACGACGGCCAGCATGGTTCCATCCCGGGGACCGGATTCGGCTCGCAACCCACACAGGAGCGCAGGGGGTTGCCGCAGAGGTTGACGCCGCAGAGCTTTTCCTTGTGCTCGCCCACCGCCTCCACCCGCCGACGCTCCACGTCGGCGCTTGCAGCTTTGATCTGCGCCAGACCCCGACTCACGATGAGTGGATCAACGACGAGAGGGCCGGCGCCGCCACCGCCACCACCACCACCACCAGTAATGCTGCGGCCTCCGCTCTTGCCTAATATGGAGCTCTTGCCGCCGCCCAGGATCAAGCGTCCCGAGCCGAGTTCGCTCAAAGTCCGATCGAGGCGCGCCAAGGCGTGCGCGTGCAGCGCGCGGTCGGTGGAGGTCTTCTCGAGCAATCGATACAGGAGCTCCTCACCCGAGATTCCCGCGCACAGGTCCGAGCGCAGCACCCCATCAGCTTGCTTCAGGGACATCATGCAAGGATAGAAGTTGCAGTCAGTCTTCGTCGGCTGCGGCTTGCGTCCATAGCCCTGCAGCTTGAGCGAGAAGCGCAGCGACTCTTGATCGAGACGCTGGATCGCCTCGACTGCCTCCGGGCTCCAAGCGCGGTCGCCTTCCATATCCATACCGTCGACCTTTGCGCCCGCCTCCGAGCTGCTGTTGAGTCGGCGGCGCCGGAAGAAGCCAGGGCGCCTGTTTTCGGCGCCGACGGCCACTTTGGTCGACGGTACGCCGAGGTCGCGTAGCACGGCCTCAAGGATCTTCTTGGCCAGCTTGGGGTGCTCGGGCTTGTTGTTGGCGGCGAGGCGCGCGTAGCCGAGATGGCGCATCCCCGACGCCGTCCCGAGCGCGAGCAGCGACTCGTCAAAACGCTCCGTGAGCCCGACGACGTCGAAGTGGTCGAGCACGCTGATGGCACTCTCGGGAGGGATGGCCATGCGACGGCCGCCCCGGCTGTCCTCCAGAGTCGCCTGCACAAACGGCAGTCCCCAGCCGAGCAGCTGGCGTGATTGTGGGTCGCGAGGCGGATCCCACATGCAGAGCGGCATGTAGTTGGAGGCACGCCAGTTGAACCAGGAGAGGTAGAAGGTGAACGGATGGCGCAGCATAGTGCCCAGCGTGACACGGCAGCCGAGCGGCTCGTACAGCCGCCGGATGCGCCGCACGTCGGCGAAGAAGGCGCGCGGCAGGCCCCACTCGGAGTGCATTTCAATGATCACCCGCCGCGCCGCCACCTTGTGGCTCAGCTGGTGCATGATCAGCTGCCAGCGTGGTTTCCTTGTCGTGTCGGTGTAAATGTACTCAAAGTCGCCGAGCTGTGCCTGCCGCTGCAGCACGGTGCGCATGGTGGTGCCCGCCGTCTTGACAATGTGGAAGAAGAAGAGGATCGAGCACTGAGGCAGCTCGGCCGAAGCCTGACGTCGGTACCCGGACATCGGTGACGCTGCATTCGCTGCGGCGCCCGCTGATGCCGTCTGCGAGGCTGAGACCGAGCCTCGGGCCGCGGCGAGGAAGTCGCCGCGGCTCAGCTTGCCGTCGCCATCGCCATCGGCACGGTCGAAGATGCTCATCAACAGCTGCTCTGAGGGTGCACCGCCGCTGACCTCGAGATGCGACGCTGCGAAGGTGGACGCAAAGTGCGAGGCCGTGGCCGATCTGCGCAGCGATGTGCTGCCGTAGAGCCAGAGCGTCGCTGCCGCGGCGAGTGCAAGGAGGAGGATGCGTCGGCCCGACATTGATTTGCCGATCGCGTCTTCTTGGGCATTCACATTCACGACCCTCGATGACGATCGCTTTTCGTCAGTCAGTCGGGGACCTTATTGGAACCGCGCTCTCGCGTCTGGGCCATACAGAACCATCGAGAACAAGCAACCTCCTGTTCAGTGTTCTCCCCAGGGGCCCTCGCAACATAAGGGACCCCTCGCCTGATCTCGCACTTTGCCGACGTCCCCCTCTCTCGGCCCACCAACGTGCTCAGGGGAGGAACCCTGTGAATACCTTATCCATTCAGGACCCTCCCCGATGGCCACCTCGGACCTCGCGCTCGGAGCGAATATCGACAACATGATCGTCGCGACCCCTGGGAAGGACGCGCCCGACCCTACCAAGATCCCACCAAAACGCGCGCTCTTCTCATCGCCGACGGTTGCAGCGCACAACAAGAACAATGAATCTACTCCCTCAACGACCGAGAAGCGCAACATCAGAGAGTCGCACATCGTGATCTGGAATGGCGGTAGCATCACCATCGCGAACCGAGCAGTTCATCGCGAACGTTATCAAGGCGATCGACGCGGAGAAGTTGCTAGAGCAGCTCCTCAAGAATAGACCGCTCGAGATGACAGCGCAGGCTCTGGTCAAGATTACGTCGGAGCCTCTCGATGGTATCAAGTGCAAAGACCTCGTCTTCTTGAAGGAAGGTCTTCAGAACACGCAGGCGATGCTGGTTATGCCCAAGTCGGCCTGCATCGGAGCGCTGGCCACCGTGATCGCTGGATACTTCGACGTCTACCAACGCATCCATCGTCTGACGCAGGGACCGGGTCGGTGCTGGGCGCTAATGGGCAACTCGTGGATGAAGCAGATGGCGGGGCTCTTTGACACTGGCGCGCCCGGCGAGTTCGACATGACATTCGAGCGCAACCTGGACCGCCACAAGGAAAAGCTCAAATACTGTTCGGATGCCATGGCTCTCGGATTCGCTTCATGGGCACTGCCGCACGTCATCAACGCGCTCATCTCTGCACTCCGCAGCGAGTACGTCCCGGAGGTGGCCGCCCCTGACGCAGTCTACCCTAATGTATATGACGAGCTCTATGGTGAGTTCAAGAAGGAGCTCCTCGATGCTCTCAAGGTGCTCGGAGTTCAAGGACCGGAGCGAGACGATGGCTGGGTGGCGTACCCGGCTGACGAGACGGTGGAGATTACTGCGAAGGGGTTGGACATGCTGCGCCTGCCCGTCGGCACCAAGATGGAGATGAAGCGGCTTGTCACCACAGATGAGCTACAGGCGGTCATCGACGTCTACGTGTCGCCGCAGGCGGGAATTTTCAACATCAAGCGTGGCTTTCGAGAGGGCGGTGATGGGTTTGAGGCTGTGATCGCCGAGCTCGGCGACGACGTCCTCATGATCATGCCGCGCACCGAGATGGACACGGAGGCGACAGGGCTGCTCAAGCTTTCGCTGCGCGTCAAGCTGACCGCAGAGAAGGAGATCGAGAAGAAAATCCAAGCACTTTGCAAGGACCCGCGAAATGACTCGGCCGAGATCAAGGGCATTCCCACTAAGCTGGCATCGGGGGTCGAGGTTCGCATCGTATGGTCTGGAGACCTCGGCACCGCGCGGGTGCGCAATGGGCTGACCCGGGCTGCGGCGATCTCGGCAGAACTCAGCGGCAAGAACTCGGAGGAGGCGAAGAAACTCAGGAACGACCTCGAGAAGCAGATCAAGGCGAACGCCGACGCTCTTCTGGAGCAGGACGTCAAGCTTACTTCGTACACGGCGCATTACACAATGCTGATCGACAAGCAGGCAGCCGTCGTCACGGAGATGCAGGGCAAGCATGCTGAGGCGATGACCGATCTGCACAAGCAGATGCAGGCCAGCGAGGAGGCGCACGCCAAGATGCTACAGGACAGCGAGCAGGCTCGCAAGGACAGCGAGCTATCGGCCGCGTACGCAATGGACGGACTGCGGCAACAGATAGCGGAGCTGCAAAACCTGCAGATCAAGGCACAGCACAACATGCTAGCTTTCGCCGCGAGGGCAGATGAGATGGCGGCGGCGCTGACAGGCCATGTCAAGCGATCGGAGAGCTTCATGGAGGCGGTCCGGATCGAGATGCTGGCTCAGAAGCAGGAGGTGCAGATGATCAAGGACACTTCGGGGTATGTGGAGGCTGTTACGCAGCAGCACGTCGCTCTGACGGGCGAACTGGCGCTCCTGCACACGCATGTCACCGCCTTCGCCTATTCCGTGCGCGCAGGTCTGGGGTCGAGTGATGAAGTCCGCATCAGCACCTCGTCGACGCACCCTACGGATAGCTCTGACGGGACGAGCGGGGAGACCAGGACGGGCAGCTGCGAACTGGCAGCACACAGGGCGGGACACATCGCCAAGGGCGATTTGTCTGGGCTAGGAGACGACTGCGAGCACGCGGCGTGCATCGTCAAGGGCGGCCCTACTGGGTCAGGAGGCATGATAGGCAGACGAGGGACTACCGGCGACCGTGTTCGCGGGGAGCAGCCCGTCTTGCAGAAACTGGAGGGCGCATGCAGTGCCGGCGGAGAGCGGTCGAACACGCCGGGCTTAGGTGAGTGTGCATCGGAGACCCCTCGGGTCCCAGACGTGGTCGAGATCCATGGCCATACCGCGTTCAAGGGGGCCTTAGGTGGCATACGATTAGGCGGCATACTATGTGTCGAGTCTATGTCCTTACCACCGGCCAAAATTCGGGATACATCGAGGGCGCTCGAATTGGCGCGCCGAGATGGGCAACGCAAGTTTGGTAACGCTGCGGACTGTCGGCCATTCACACGGGTATTCCATGCGGTGATCCTGTTGCTAGCCCTCCTCGTCCCGCGATGCGACGCGGATGGATCGACCACAAGGTGCTGCACGACGTTGGACCTACGGTACGAGGGAACGGAAGGGATACGCTGCTACGATACTGCCGAGTTAAGGTGCTATGGAACGCGGCAGGGCCCTTGGTTTAGGCAGGTGGGCACGAGGGCGCAGTTGCCGGCGAGCTGCGCGGATGCAGGATCCAGGTTCTGGAGTTGCACACAAGAGCTCGGCGTGCGGCCGGATCCAACACCGGCGGTGGACGTGACTCAACGACGCGAACCTGACCCTGAACCGAGCCCGAGGTGGGATCAGCCTAGTCAACAGGTGCCGCCTCGAGCAATGGAACGATCAGATTCAGGGAGGCGATGGAGAGAGCAGCGCCGAGAGGGAGGCGCTGTGTATGCTGCCGTTCATACGTCGAGGTCGCAATGCTCTACGAAACCAAGGTGGGCGGTGGTGAGACATGAGCACGGTGTCATGGCAGACGTTGGCAGCCTGATGCGGCGACGGCTTCGGTGGTACTTCAGCAGGAAAGCATGGAAGAGGCGTATGAGAGCGCTGCGCGGAAACACGGTCGAGGAGATGTTCAACGTCGCGCTCTGGAACGCGCGGGAGTTCCATGCTGAGGCGTGCCCATCGCGAGAGGCATCTCGGGCGAAGGCGGTATGGGTCTTGCGACGTTTGCAGGAGGAAGACGTGGACGTGTGCTTTCTACTCGAGATGATGGGGTCACAGGAAGCGTTCACAGCGGAGATTTATGGACTGCGTGCCCTTGCGAAAAAGATCGGATACGCAATTCGCTGGATGGTTGGAGAGGGCGGGAGCCAGCGGGAGCAGCGGCAGAGCGGCGAATCTTTCACAAATGGCATCGCGGTACTCGTCAAACAAGCGACGTGCGTCATCGAGCGCCATGCGCGTCTTGAAGAGAGGGTTCTCGGTGTTTGGATCAGAGGCCGTGGGGCAAAGGAGCAGCTCCAGACGAGAATCGCTGCGATCCATGGGCTGCACCACAGTGGCATCTCGAGCTTCGAGAAACAGTTACAGGCCACGTACGCGTGGGCGGCTGATTATTCGCAAACTGTGAAGGGCTGCATCGTTGTCGGCGATTTTAATTACGTTGCGGATGAGGCGTGGCGATCTTCACGCACGACGCTGAGCGTCAACGATCGCGCGCTCAGAGACTTCATTGCGCAGCCAGGGGCGGAGTACGTCTTACCCTGCCCGTCGCAACCGCTGATTGTTTGGACGAGGAAGGGCGGTGAGGCTTCCGAGACGATCAACTCGGACGGCCTGGGATCCATGCTGGATGGGGCTGTGGCAATCGGAGCTGAGTGTGCTCTCTGGCGCAGGACGGTGGTGGGCTGGCGCGGGAAGGCGACCGACTAGTTCAAGGCCTCTCGTCCACTCCGGCGATCATCGATGCGTTCAAGGCCTTCTGCAAGGTCTTCTGCCCAACCTACGAGACTTTACGCGGGCGGGACGGCGGCGAGTGGGAGCTCACCAAGGAGCTGACGTTCCCGGTCTTTCTGCAGGTGCTTCAGCGAGTACCGAGGGGGAAGGCGGTGGGGTATGGTGGTTTCTCCATTGAGCTCCTCATCCACGCCGATCGCGGGATCAAGAGGGCCTTCTATGACTGCCTCATGGCGGACCTGCAGGGAGGCGAGTTCCCTCCGTCGTGGCGCAAGGTCATCTATGTGCTGCTCACGAAGCCGCCGCCCAGTAATCAGGCGCTCATCTCCGAGAGACGGGAGATTGCCTTGATGGCGCAAGATATGAAACTGATCATGCACATGGTTCGGGCGACAGCGTATCGGCTCATTACGGGTAGGCTTCGGTCGGAACAGTGCGGCTGGCTGCCGGGGTATGGTACTGTTGACGCCGGGCTCCCGCTGGCGGCCGTGATTCAGCAGGCGCAGCGGCAACACCAATCACTATGGATCCTATACGTCGATCTTGCGACGTTCTTCCCGCGCATAGACCGCGAAGCACTCACGGTCGCAGAGGTCTTAGTCGGGCTTCCTCCTCAAGTTATTGAGCTGGTCGGCCAGATCTACGGCGCGGGGCGAGCGGTGGCGGCCGAGGCGGTCGAGTGCCAATTCGACACTGCCATCGGGCTCAGTGCATCCTTCCGGAATCACATGGGAGCGTTGATGGGGGAGGTGCTCTCTCCCGATCGAGCGAAAATTATCCTCAACTCGATACTGTGGGCGATCAAATTGCATGTGCATGGGGTGCAACTCTTCGGATTTGGGGAGGATGAAGAGGGATGCATTCGGGCAATTGCGAGCCTTGCCTACGCAGACGATTGGGCGGGCACGTTTGGCAGCGAGACTGATCTGAGGCGTGCCTGGGCAATATGGAGCGTTTGGGTCCCGATCTCCGGCTCTAAATTGGGCATCAAAGGGAAGCTCAAGACCGTCGTCACCGGCGTAATCCGTGATGGGCAAGGCAACGAGAGCGACATCCCTGACCCGCAGCTCGTCACTCTCGATGGTGTTCGTGTGCCGACTCTCTCGCGAAGCGAGGCCTACAAGCACTTAGGGGTACTGCGCGTTGCCATGGGCGGAGACGGAGCGGCGGCTGATTCGCTCAAAAAACAGCTGCGGGTTGCGATTGGTCGCGTGGCGCGCATGCATAAGCCATCCAGGCGCGACATGATCTTGGTGACGAACGGTCTCTTCCAGGGGCTTGCGGGTTTCAAATGCAGCACAGTGTATTACCCCTTCGAGTGGATGGAAGATATCGAGAAGGAGTGGAGGAGAATGTTCAACAGAAAAGCGCGACGAGACGCGACTACACCATCGTGCTTGCTGTATGAGGGCGGGGGTGGTGCGGTAGGAGGTCGACGGCACCTGTGGGCGATCGGTTGCGCCTCTTTCTACGTGGCTTTCACCAGAGCCCTTGCGGACGTCGCGGACACCTCTCAGCGCGCAGCGGCGCGATCGGCACTGGCACTCAGCCTGTCAAGGTGGGGGGTGCAGGGTGACCCTCGGCTGTTCTCGTGGCGACACCTCACGAGTGCTCTCGAGAGGCAATTGCGAGGCCGTCAGAGGTACCTCGGGGAGACCTTTATGTTTATCTCAAGCCTCCTGCAGGGCGACAAGCCGTCTGGAGAGAACTGGCGGTGGGTGCAGCGTCCTGAGACATGGGATCCGCTACACGAACATCGCCCTCACTTCCGCACGCTGGAGTCGATTGCGCTCTTCGAACCCGAGCAGTGCGGCGGCCTCGGCATCGAGCCCGCGCCCAAACTTCTCGATGCACGCATTCGGGTGGCAGGGCAGATGTATACATGGGGTGCCATGCACGAGGGTTCTAGGCTGATGTCGTTTGATGAGGCTCGTCGAATATACCCGTGGCTAGCTGCTGCGCGCGGACGGAATGGGACAGGACGGTGGCAAGCATTGAGGAGCGTCTCGACGTTGGAACTGCGCCTGAGCGTGAGGCGCTCAGGGCCTGGGACCAGCGGGGGCTTTGTGCCAGCGGCAGCACTGTAGGGCTTAGCGGCGGCGCAGGGGGCGCGACGAGGACGAACGAGGCGAGCGAGTGTACGCTGCACGACGCCATTCGGCGGGCACTTGGAGAGATCAGGAGCGGAGCAGAGCCTACACCTTTCGATTGGGAATCCTCTCTACGGAGCACCTTTTGCGGTATCAAAAGGCCGAGCGCCGAGGAGTGGTGTGTCGGGGGCGGTGACATCCAGGCAGACGCCAGAGGGGGGCGAGTGTTCTGTGACATCGACAGCGCGGAGGAACCACGAGGTGGCGAGGCATCGTGGCTGTGTCGTCTGGACGTCGACGGTCAAGGATTTCTTGCGGGCTGGATGGAACGTGCATGCGAGTTGCGAGCACGGTTCCAATTCGATGCGGCGGGCTATCTTTGCTCTAGGGACGGTGCTCGACTCGAACTTCAGCAGTTAGCGCAACTCGACCCGGCGGTGCAGCTTGTGGCACGCGCGCGTTTGGCGCTCGGCGACGTTGAGGTTCTTCCGGGTGACGGGATCAAAAGGCAGGCGACGCACGTTCAACTGTCCGCGCAGCGCTGCCTGTGGGAAAAGCTGACGACTTGGTCAGCGCGCATCAGGGCGACACGCATCTACACGCTGGATGGTGGGTGGCGTGAGGTCAAGACTGACAAAGGGGTGACAAAAATCGCTACGAGAGCCGCAATCGATCACGAGGGTCGGGTCCTCGGAGGGCGGATTTGCGAGGAGGACGTGAACGAGGACAATTACATAGCCGAGCTCGCTGCACAACTCGATGCGCTCACTGATGCGACCTCGCGAGGGACGGAGGAGAGGATCATCATCGTTTTCGATGCTACGTCGCCGGTAAGGGCGATGCTCCGCTTTGGACGGCTTAGCGCACGTGCACGCGGGGATCGGCTGGCTGCCGAACTGCTCGAGCACTTTGAGCGTCTTCGGCGGCGAGTGGCGGCCTTGGTGCTAATTTGGCAGACGTCGCACGTAGGTGAGCCGGTCAACGAGTGGGTCGACGTGATGTGCGACACCTTCGGGGTAGACGATGATTACCCGGTCCCACGAGGCAAAATTGCTTTCGCCTCGATCACCTTTCCGGACCATAAGGGCCCGGCGCAGGCATACGCAATGAACGGAATGAGTCGCGTCGTGGCGCAGCGCTTACGCGGTCGGGTGCAGGACACGATCCTACGTGACCCTGACGAACACGTGCAACTGTTGGGAATGACGCCGGAGGCGCATCAGATATGCGATGAGATCGCAGCACGGCGGTGTCAATACGTGGATCAACCATACGCAGAGCTGCGGGCGCGGCGGGTGCTGGCGGCCGAGTGGTGCCCCTTTGGCTGCACTGATCACGAGGGGCGGTGGCGGGAGATTCACTCTTCCGCGGTGGCGCGGCGACGGGTGCTGCAGATCCCTGGGCTTGCAAACCTCATTGCGACGCAGCTGAGCGCGCAACCTGGTGCAACCTGTGAGATCTCGGCGCAGGATCAGGCAGCTCTGGGCGGAGGTGCGGTGAGAGCTGGAGATGCGGTCGGCTGGCAGGGCAGATGGTTTGCGCTGGCGGAATGTCCACCCACTTGGTGGCACTTTCAATTCGAGTGCACAGGTGCGCCGCTGTTGGCGGCACGGAAGGCGTATGCATTGGCGGCGGTGGCAGCGCGGCGATGCATGGTGTCTCTGCAGAAGGGACGCGAGCTTGTCCCACACAGTCAGCTCGACGACCTCATTTTGCTCATACACCAAGGAATGAAGGGTTGGGAGGCGGAGGACAGGGCCATAGGGTCAGCGGCCCAACAACAGAGCCTCAGGAATCGGATTCAAAGGGGAATCACTGAGGCTTGGGAGACCGAGTGGCTGCGAGCAGGTGCCGCAGGCGCCGTGCGTCTCTCCGGTTCGGGGGCGGACACCAACGTTCGGTGGAGATTAGCGCTGACGGAGATGGTGCTGAGTGGGTGTCGGCTGCAGAAGCTAGGCAAGGAAAACTGTGCAGAGGGGAGGAGGGCGTTATGGGGGCGCCTTGGCGATCTTCGCCTTCTCAGCAAGATCTTCACAGCCTGGAGCCGGGCGCTTGTGCTCACCACAGCACGCAGGGCGGCGGCACTGCGCGATCTGCGGAGTGCAAGAGAGTTCGTCACGCAGGTTACGACTGGCGAGAGACGACGTCTTCGCAAGGAAGTTGAGAGGAGGCTTGCTATGGTCGATGACGAGCAGGCGGACGATGCTCCTGGCGAGTGGCTGCGGCTACGGGCGTGGTTGGCGTGGCGAATGGTGCTGGCGCAGGGGCTAGGCAGAAGCGGCAGGCGCATCGTCCATGGGCCGGCGCGCGACTCTTTGCGCGAGCAATTGCTGGAGGGTTCTACTGGGCGACAGCAGGAAGTTCCGAGAGCTCGTGCAGGCGTCGCGACGTTGCGATCACGGCAACGGCTGGCGTGGCGGCGTTGGCTACGTACGGGCGGGTGGGCCGCGTTTGACCTTTGCCTCTGTAAGAGAGAGAGAATCAAAAGGAATCGGGCGCTTGCGGCACAAAGAGAGGGCTAAGAGAGGGCATGCGGCGCTGGGCGTGCATGGCTGACGGCACCAGGTGGCTCATCCTGACAGAAGCCGACACGGAAGAGCGGTTCGAGTTTCGTCACGAGGGACTGCGGGCCCTCCTCGAACTCAAGCAGGTCTTGAGTGCTGGTGAGTGGAAGGCGCTGGGCATTCGCAACCTACGACTCGGTCAGTTCATTAGAGTCGGTCAGTTGTTCTACGGGCCGGAGCAGGTCCCTTCCTGTCATACGTTGAGTGGACAGGAGGCGAGTGAAGTGGGCGACACTGTGATGATTGAGATCGAACCCAGACGGGATCCTCAACGTGTAAAGCGGCGTCGACAGGAAGTGCAACGATCCAGGCGAGCAGTTCGGCAACGCGTGGCAATGGGCCCCGTCATTGCTGGTCAGGAGGCGGACGATGGAGGGCGGTGGGCGGTGCGTCGCATTATGGCGGTGCGCCGTCACGAGGGGCGGCGCGGGCGTCCTCTGGACGTACTCGTGGAATGGGAAGGTGAGGACTCCGACGGGGATCTCTGGGAGGAATCTTGGGTTAGCGTCACATATCTCTCGAAGGACCTACGCGACGAGGCGAGAAAGCTCGAAGGCGAGCTGTTTGGGGCGCGCGGTGCGCAGGCGCCCAGTCGGCGGGCCGCGCGGCGAGACGAGGTGCGGCAGAGACAGGAGAGAGAGAGAGAGCGCATGCAATGGAGCTCACGACTACGAGATCGGGCGAGAGGGGCGCTTGCGTAACCCCGCAGCTCTCGAGCCGCAACCGAGGGCTGACTGATGGCTTTCATCAGTTTCAACTCCCGCGTTGCTGAACACCGTACACGCTTAGTATGCCTGGGGGAGACCCCCTCGCCACGTGTACGCTGCCGGTTGGCCAATGGGTAGGCACCACTTGTCGTGGACCGACGGGGGGGCGCGTTCTGGAAGGGGTATTCAAGTTGCCCCTTAGCCCGCCGCAGGCGCGAAAATTTGGGCACTATTTACTCCAAATAACAACAGTTACACTGTAAGGATGCCTGACCATAACCAGACCATTGTGCCCACGCAGACTACACTATTCGCTATTCGTCTGACCAAATGTCGTCGACTACTGTACATACAATACCGTACACCGCACAGCGCGCTT
>Ga0210241_101337_pt1 | contig 18907 bp, 23 predicted proteins | sample ChrtobMetP5a_8mM_FD_155488 | JGI IMG/M metagenome (GOLD analysis project Ga0210241, IMG submission 155488) | Chrysochromulina tobin associated microbial communities from unialgal haptophyte culture, Seattle, Washington, United States - P5a_8mM | ecosystem: Host-associated > Algae > Haptophytes >...
ACCCCATCCGCCCTCCCATCCGCCGCCCCATCATCGGCCGTTGATGACGACGGCCTACCCACCTACGAGCCTCAGGGTGAGGAGGCACGCCGTCAGCGGCTCACGATCATCTATGCTCGGACCACGCTGTGCTCGGGCATCTTCCTCACATTCCTCTTCATCGCGCCGTTGATCGTCCCCATCGCCCTTGTCTACTTTGTGCCCTCGTACCCGCTGTACGCGGTCCTCCTTCGCAATGTCGAAGGGCGGCCTGAGGTCGACACGGGCGGTGCGATGTGGGAGCGAGCGATCCGATTCCAGACATGGACGCTGCTCCTCTCTCTCGTGCTCTTGATGGGCGTCCTCGTCCTCAAAAACTCCCCTTTTGGCTTCGTGCTCGTCCTCATCTCGTTCATCTACGTCGCCTTCCACACGTACCGGCTACGTCACCGCTACTCGGGCATCGCGGCCGGGCTGCCGGTACAGCGCTGCGACCAACTCGACCACGCTGAGCCCGCCGAGCCCCGCTGGGAGAGCCTCGAACCCTATGCGCGCGCGGGCGCCGCCGCCGCCCTGCGAGCCGATGCTGACCAGGTGGGGGCCGGGCACCTCGAGATCGACGAGCTCGAGCCCGAGATCGACGAGCTCGAGCCCGAGTCCGAGTCCCCGGGGACTGTTAACACGACAGACGAACTCCTCCATCCGGAGCCAACGGACGCGCCAGGAGCGGTGCATGAGAAAGGTGCGTAACTCGCCAGAGAGTCAGCGGTGTACAGGTGAGAGACCTGGTGACGACGACGTGAGGTCGACTCGGTACACGAGAGGAACTTGCAGCGACAGCACCGGTAACGCTGCACCATGGGTAACACCCGAGCTACGAGCTACCTTTTGCTGTGCACGACCGCCGTGAACCGCGCCGGCGCGCGGCGCGCGCGCGCGCGGCCCCCGCAAAGCGCCGTAACCCTTAGAGTACGCTGTACGGTACAAGTAGGTTCTTGGTCAAACGATAATGAGCTGCGACGCAAACGCATGCCGCCCGGGCCACCCGCGCCGCGACCCGACCGTGCGGCGAGCTACCACTAACCGCGCGGTCACGCCTACAGGCTGTTCCGCTAACGTTGATTGGCATGTGGCAGCCAACCGGGACGCACGCTGACGTGTGACGCACGATGCGATAGAGCCCTATCAATCGTAATGAACTGTGGCCTGTTACGCTTGACATCATCATTTGCTAGGTCGAGGATTAATCACCTGATCGGCGGGCTACTCACCTGATCGGCGGGCTCGGCGGCGGACCACTCGGCGGCGGACCAAAGAAATCGGCCTCGGAGCAGACCGTCGAGTCCGATGCGAGGGACTGAAACGTCGAGATGAGCGCTAGCGTGCTGATGGAGATGGTGACAAGGAGCACAGCCGAGGGCAAGGCGTAGTCGACAGCCCACGAGACTAGGTGGCTGCCACCCGTCGCTCGCGGTGTGAGCGTCCACCAATAAGCGAGCACGGGGAAGACGTAGCAGATCAGGCAGACGCCGCTCGCGCCCGTCACGTTGAAGAACGTCGCGCTCGCACCAGGCAGAGTGACGACGACGATGAAGACGGCACCGAGCAGCAGCGAGGTGATGACAAGGTCCTGGATGCCCTTCCCAAGCGCTCGGAAGCGCTCGGAGATCCCCACGCTACGTGAGGGTGGAGGCAGCAGCGGCGAGGGCGACAGCGGGCTGCTCGATCCCAACGGTGACGCGGGCTCATAGGGCGACGCCGGCTCTCGCACATCGAGCCTCGGGCTGTCTGCGCCCGCACTGCTACCTCCCCCTCCCCATCGGCTGTCGAGGGCGGCGTCGATCAACTGCTCGACTGGAAGGTGCCTCCTCATTGGACGAGGGCCGCGACGAGAGCCCTGGGCAGTGATGAGCCTCTCGATGACCTCGCGTAGCGGCACCACGACTGGCGGCGTGCTCAGGATCACATACATGCAGAAGATGCATGCGAGCATGTCGCCGGCGGAGCCGCTGAAGCCGTCTAGGATGTCCTGCGGCGTGGCCGCGCCGAAGGCAAGGAAGCCGCCCAGCCCGATGCTCCCGTAGATCAGGGCCGTGCAGAAGTACGTGAGGCAGAGCGCTTTGGTCATTATGCGGACGCCCACCGGACCCGGCGGCAACTCCTCCATGAGGGGGAGCACGACTGGCTGGACCCAGAACGCAAAGCCGATGAGGGACGCGGTGGTCGGCAGCTCGGACCAGACCGGAGTGAGATCGGCGGCGTCGAGGGGCGTCGAAAAGCCGCCAGTGCTCACCGCGGTGTACAGCGTGTAGGCGGTCACCACGAGCGACAGCGTGATGCCGATCAGAGAGATGGCGAAGATCTCTCCGAGCCTTGCGAGGCTCAGAGGCAGCAGCACGCCAAAGCACAGGATGACGAGGAGGGTCAAGCCGCCGATGCCATCGTCGGCGAGCCATGCATCAAGGCCCCATATGAACCGTGCCCCGTGCTTGCCCGTCTCCCAAACCACGCTCAGGCTGCCGCAGAGCGTGCCAAAGAGCATCACGATGAGCGCGATGCGCGATATGTTTTGAGAACACGGGCCGCGCAGCCCCATGATCTCCTCATACCCGAAGTTGCCCACGCGTGAAGCCGCCGTGGCCAGGAGGATTGAAGTGTAACAGTTGATGCATGCGAGCAACACGAGCAGGAAGACGCCGCCGGGAATCCCAGAGAGAGAGATGGCGCAGGGGAGCGGCGCTATGCTGACGCCCGCGACAGCCAGAAGCAGCGGCATGGCGGACTTGATGACCAGCAGATTCTCCGAGGGGTTCTCGCCAGGGTCGCCCAGCGGCAGCCTCGAAACCAGAGAACTGGCTTGCGTGACCAGCCGATGCTCCAGCGAGCGCAGCGAGCCGCCGCGCAGCAGCATCGGTGAGATCAGCGCGGACCTGCTGCGCAATAATTGTTGTGCAGCAAGTTCACCGAGACTCTCTCTCCGTGACACGGCCCCGAGACTCTCTCTCCGTGACACGATCTCCGCTTCGCTCCACGTCTGAGTCAGCGGCTGGGCCGACATCAATTATCTGGACGCGGGGGCTCGAAGGAGTTGCCGGGTACGGCCATCGGCGGTGCTAAACACTTCGTTTCGGCAATTCCTCAGGCGCATGTAGGGCACTGTTGGACCAGACACACGACCACTGCACGCTTTGTTCCGCCGCGTTCGCGTTGCATTGAAACTTCGCGTCGACCCCACAACCCTCACTTGTCATGAGAGAGCCGACCTGGTATCTTGCGGCGGCAGGCGCCGCCTGCACGGTGCTCCTCCTCGAAGCTTGGCGGCGACGACGAAGCGCACGCTGTGTGAGACAGCCGGCCGATGATGACGAGTGGGTCGCGTTCTGCCACGCGCAGCGGCGCCAGCGCATCGAGCGGCCGTCGCAGAGCAACTTTCGGGTGACCGCTGTCGTGGTGTTCCGGCAGGATGGCATGGTGAAGCACGTCGTCGGCCACAATGACGAGGCGTGTAACCTGAACAACTCGGTGTGCGCGGAGCGTGCCGCCTTCCTGCAGCTGGCGGGCATCTACGCGCCACTCGAGGTGATTGATGTGTTCATCACGACGGACGCTGCACACGCAATCACACCGGGCAGCCTGTGCCGCGAGTACATGCTCTCATCGCGCTGGACATTCCCCACGACGCGCGTCGTGGCCGAGGGCGAAGCGGGACCTGCCAGCCGGATCGAGGTGACGCTCGCAGCCCTCGTGCCCTTCGCCTCCATCTACACCCGGCTCAAGCGCGACGACCAGATGGCCACAGGCGCGCGGCTCGAGCCGACGCTCGCCGAGCAGCGGAGTGCCATGGGCGGCCTCGACGGCGCCGTGTGGCGCGCAGCGGTGGCAGCGTGCGGCGGGGATGCTCGCGATGAGCTCCACCCAATCCGTTTCGGAGCGGCCGTCGCCTTTAGTGACGGCTACATTGCGAGCGCATCTCACAAGAAGGCGCTCGAGTATGGATGCAGCCTTGATGCGATTGGGCAGCTCGCGCCGGCCATCGAGGCGCATCGCGCGACGGCGCCGCCCGTCGTCATTTGCTTCGCCGACCAGTTTGGCGTCCTCCACGGACCCTTTGCCCCGGCTCGCGCCTACTTGAGCGAGTTCGGTCATGTCGCATGCCGGGTGCTCGTGCACGATGCAATGGGGGGGCTGCATGCACCCACGGTGGCCGAGCTCGCACCATCTGGGCTCGCGCCGAGATGGGCGACCCGATCGGGATCTGGGCTGCCCTGCCTGCCTTGCCGGAGCTAGCGTGAGATCGACCCGAGCGTTGCATGTTGACGAGACCTCCGACGAGAATTACGGGGCGGGCCGACGAGAAATACACAGGGCATGAGAGGGGAGAAAGGTGCCAGTGTCTGAGGCCGACTGCCGCGGCCTTAGGCGCTTTGTTGCTGACCAGAAGCATGTCCTATATCTTTAACTGCTGCATCATGCAAACCCCCCAGCACACTAAAACATTTACTAAAACATCAACCCGCACCCCCCGCCATTATACAAACTCATCATAAAACACCCAACTAAAACAACCCTCCTCCCCCATACCCACCACCCACACATGAAACACCATCAACTACGTCACCACCCTTCCCCACAGGGGGAGAGTGGGACCACCCCCCTATAAGAGGGTGGCCACGACGTCCAACACCACCACACAGCAAAGAAAACGAAACCTCCCAACCCACCCCCCGTCGGGAAAGCGGGGTTCGAGGTGTGGGTTTTTACTAAGGGGGGTCTAGTTAGTGTGCACCACTGCAGACTGTACTGTACCGTAGTACACGCCCATCTCTTTGGGGATGTACGTCAGAACCTTGGGTGCGTGCGTGTATAGGTATGGTCCGGTCACCAAAAGCAAACTTTCCTAACTGCTGCATCATGCTGCATGCAATACAATTCGTCCATGCATACCGTGACTCATTCTGGGCAGAGTTTGAGGTTCTGGTTAAGAGCTGCTCCCCAACCCGAGTCATGGCCTCGCACGAATGCCGTGTCTGCCTGCTGCAGTACGGGCGCTGCCAGACTCAGCCGCGACTGGCGGGCGCGCGTGTTGAGGTGCGGATGCCTGAGCAGATGGGCGGCACCGACACGTGTGCTATGCGGGCACGGGTGTGGACCAAAACGTGCGACTCTCCTGTGGTCGGCACTATTTCCCGCGTGCCGTGCAGTGTCTTCAAGCTGGGGACGCCTCGGACGCGCTTGCTGCTCACCTCATCAACGCCGCCTCCACCCTCACCGTCGCCACATCCTCCTCCGCCACCATGCCCCCCGCCTTCGCCCTCGCCCCCGCTCCGATACTTTGGACACCGCCTCGCGTGGACCCCTGATGGGTTCCCGCATCACTCGCCGCAGACGTGTCCGCCGCCTTCGGCCGCCGGCGAGCCCGAGCGCATTCCGCGCCTGCTCTGGCAGACAGGCCGCGGCAACAGCGCCTTCGAGCACAACGGCGCGATGCGCGGCGGCTCCAAGCGCCTCATGCTCCAATCGTATAGTCAGCTGGGTGAGGGCGTGCGGGTCATCTTCCACAATGACAGCACCGCGCGCCGGTTCGTGCACCGGCACTGCCCCTACGCGGCACATGCTTACGATTGCTTGCTGCCCCCCGCCTACCGCGCGGACCTGTGGCGCTACTGCGCGCTGTACGCCCACGGCGGCCACTATCTCGATGCCGAGGATGCTTTGTTGGTGCCGCTCGCGTCACTTGTGCGACCGTGCGACACGCTCGTGCTCACGAATGACATGTGCCCGGAGCAGCCGCCAGGGGGGGACCGCGTTCAAGTGCGACCGTGCAAGATGCCCGCCGTGCAGATCAGCCTCCTATTCGCCGCACCGCGCCACCCCTTTTTGCGCTGCGCCCTCACCATGGCCATTCGAAACGTCGAGCAGGGCGTGCGAGGTCGTAACACACTCGACATGACAGGGCCAGTGGCGGCGGGCGCGTGCCTGCGCAATCTGCACGCGACGTTCAACTACTCGATGCCGTACTTCATGGCGCCTGAGCCGAGCCATCGCACACGCACGAACCCGGCCGCGGTTGCCATCTTCCGAACGGTCGGATTCGGGCGTGGAGCATCCATGGACGCGAGCGCCCCGGCCGTCGAACTCGAACCAACCGCGGTTGACGACGTCGTTGCTGCCGCCAACGCCACCGCCAGCGATGCCTTTGGAATGAGCTATTACGCCTCCAATTTCGCCTCCAATGAAAGTGCTCGACACATTGCCGTCGTGCGCGCCCATGCGTGGCGCGCACGCACGCGCAAGAGCGGGTACGTGGACTACGCGAAGGCCCATGAGAAAGGCACGACGATCAATGCGCAGTGCGCACGAGAGTACGCCGCGCGCATGACCGGTGTGAGTGGGCGCGCGCATTTTGCTCGGATTTGGGAGGCGGTTGCGCGCGACACGCCCTTGAAGGGGGATCTGTTTGACGAGTGATGATAGCGACCCGATGCATGCATCGTGTCTGAAATCTCAGGATTCAGGTGGATTTTACAAAACAAACGTGCTCAGTTCGATTCACAAGCCCGTCGCCGTCAAGCACGCCAAGTCGGGCGTGCACGATCTCGACGACCTGCAACGCGAGGTGAGTGTGCTACAGCTGTGCAGCCTCCCGCACGTGCTGCCGCTGCTCGGCTGTGATTCGCATGTGCGACCGATCGCTTGTTCGCACGTGCTTCCCGCACGGAGGCCCCAGCGTCGGAGGGACGCGCGTTTGGCTATCCGGCTCATTTTTCAACGAGCGGTCGGCAGCCAGCGTCACGTTCAGCTTCGGTCCAGATCTGCAGCTGCGCTCGACGAACGTGACGCTGATCACGGTGCACGGGCTGGTCGAGGTGGTAACGCCGCCCGTACCGGCGAGTGCAGGCGCTCTGCCGCGCACAGCTCGCGTCTTCCTCTCAGGAGCGTGCCGTGGCGCGACGATTTCGGATCGCAGTCCGAGCAGTGGACCCAACGCTGTCGCCACGTTCACGTTTTGGACCACCGCGCCCTCACGCCTCCCTCGATGCTTCGGTCCGTCCGATCGTTGTGACCGCCCACCGCTCCTCTTTGACCGGCTGTCGAGCTTGCCGCCCGTGTATCCGTCGGCCCGCAACGCAGCCATGCTGCGCAGCTTGCCACCTGGCAGCCGCTGCACTGACTGGCCCGCCCTCAGCGCGCTCACCGAGAGCAGGTGCCATATGATGGCGCTGCGTCTGCCGCGCGCGCACTGGGAGGGACGAGTGGAAGCTCGGGCGGGCGGCTTCGAGGGCTGTGTGCTCTGGCTCGGCAGCGGCGCCGCCCACACCATGGTCCTGCGTGTCCAGTACCAGTCGGCATGCCCAGTCGGTCGATGTGGTCGAGCCAAGGGGCAAGGCAAGGGCAAGGGCAGAGGTGGCGACGTTACGGCGGCGACGGTGACGACGATGGCGGCGGGGGCTGGATGCGACCTGTGGCCACGTGGCGGGCGCTGCCTCTGCCTGGGCCTACCGCCCAAGCCGATGCTCCAAGACGCTTGCGCCAAGCACCTGGTGTCGCTGTATGGGCCGCCTCGCGACCTTGGGGCTGCGACTGAGATTAAAGCTGATCCATGCGAGGAACGCGCACGCCAGCGGCCTTGCTTGGTCGCACTGCAGCGCTCCATCCCCGCGCCACAGCAGCACGAGTTCGAAACGCCCACGCCGGCTTTGTGGTATCGCCCGATGGCCGGGCCGACAGCCCCACCGACCGATGGGCCTACCAGCGGGAGCAGCCGCAGGAGCAGCCGCAGCAGCAGCAGCAGCAGCAGCGGCGGAGTGCGAATGCATGCGAGTGGATCCGTTGCGTTGGCACCCATCCCGGCGCCCATTCTTAGGTTGCCTCGGCCCGCGTACATTGTCGATTTGGTGGTGGCTGCTCACTCGACACCGTGCTACGGCGTGGTGTGGGCTCTGCTGAGGTCACTCGACCCAACGGCCACGAGGGCGCGGGTGTGGCTGTACGTCAAAGGCTCACTGCCAGCCGACGAGCTGCAACGGTTCCAGGCCTTGGGTGGGCGAGGCGTGGCGCGAGAGGGAGGGCAGGGGAGCCGCAGCGGCAGCGGCGGTGGCAACGGTAGCAGCGATGCCAGCGGCGTTGGCGGCGGTGAAGGGGAGCTTAGAAGCGCTTACCACCCTCAGCTGGAGGTCGAGGTGAGCGTGCGTCATCATCTGATGACCTCTGAGTGCCTCTGATGACAGCTGATTGTCTCCCTCATCAGGTGAGCGTGCACCATCATCTGATGACCTCTGAATGCCTCTGATGACAGCTGATTGTGTCCCTCATCAGGTGAGCGTGCGCCATCTGCGCAACGTGGGCCGATGCGACCATACGTACCTGCACCACATCCGCTCACAGTACGACGCCCTCGCCCACGTCACGCTCTTCGTCAAGGATACGATCGCGGAGCACGTGCACATGGGATATGTGTCCAAGCTCCACTCGTTCGTAGCTCGTCTGCCCCAGCCGCTCCTCGCCGTATGGGGCGCGCGTAGCCTCATGGTCGCCAAGCCCGCCTTCGAGATGGACGAGTACACGTCGGACACGTGCCGGAACCGCTTCGTGAGCGGAAGGGGGCGGCGCAAGTGCTATGCCTCCGACGCCGACGCCGACTACCTCAGAGCGTCGGTGCGGCCGCTACGTACGTGGCGTCGTCAGATGGGGATCGACCCGAGGAGCGCCGTCTCGAGCGCTTCGGCGGGGGCAGGCTACGTCTTCGTGCCCGGCGGCGTCTTCGCGGCAAGCCGCGAGGCGGTGCGTCACACGCCCCTCGCCACCTATCGGAATCTTGAGGCCGAGATGAGCCGAGGTGCAAACCTCGAGGCCGGCCACTACATGGAGCGCTCGTGGATGCAGGCCTTTGGCGCAGCGGATGCGCGGCGCGACTTTTCCAACGTTCGGGGATCCATGGTCATCTACACGGCGCTCACCCGTGCCCAGGCCGCAACGTACCATGCGCGTCAGGTGCATCAACGGCATGGGGCATCAGCCGCAGCCGCCTCGGTCAGCCGGCGGCGGAGGGGCAGGAGCACCGAAGCATTGGCCATGAGGGCGGCGGCCGGCGGAGCGGCGGCCGCCTTCCCCCTTGCACGGGCTCCATGTAACCACTCCGCCTTTGCCGACGCGCTGAGCGGCACTCGATCGAGCATCGGCGGCTCCGACCGGCGTCGCACGAGCCTGCAAGCACGCATCGATTGCGTCTTCTTTTCGGACTGCCCTCAGCTCCTCCGACGCGCCGCCCAGCTAGGCTGGCGCTCTGTCACTCTCCAAAGCCCGTCGGATGGGGCGATGCTCGTGCGTGCGCCTCACCGGAGCGCCGAACTGACCCCCTACGACTACTCGTGCTTCGTTCCGCCGGCGAGGGTGCTCAACGTACCCGCGGTGCTCGAGGCTCTGAGTGGACACGTGATGGGCGCAGGGGCCGCGCTGCTCGTCGTCCTCCAGACCATGCCGACGGCGGCGTCGACGATGGCGCCGACAATAGCAGAATTGAGAGCGTCGAGCCCGGCCGAACACGTCGCTTCTATGGTCATCGTCCGCAGACAGACGCACGCGGCGAGGCTGGTGGGGGATGCTTGGCATGCACAGGCGACAGGGTCGTCGACTGGGACGCTAAGTCCGCTCCCCCAAAGCGTCGTGACGAGCACCGTCGCCATGCTCTCGCCCACGGACCCAGCCACACCCCTGCTGCTGCTCCCGAACGAAGCGCATGCCCACGAGTGGTGGGAGTGGTGGCGCTGCGTCGCCAAGGGCCAAGGGCCCGAGAGCCTTACTGGTAAGCTGCGGCTCAGCCGCTGCTGCAAGCCAACGGCGCTGCTTGCCGAGGGGGGCGGCGCGCGAGCCGTTGCTGTGCCAGAGGGAGTTTGAGATGAACATGTACCAGCTACCACATTGATGTGTATCAATAATATATCTTTAGCAGATAATACCAAAGGGGACGCGTCAGGGAGCGGTATCATTACATTTCACTGCACTTCGCTTAACACTCGAGACTCGACTACGCCATCAACCCGGCACCGTTGACCATACGACTGCGTCACTGACTTCCTCAGCGAATTCCCAGAGGCATGACGTGAGCTCTAGTCTATTGTTCTGCCTACACGTCTCCATCTATCACGCCGTCTCCGTGTCCATCTCCAGCGAAGAGCCATCGTGCCATCTTCATCTCCACAGATCCAAAGATACTCATGTCTCACGCGCGACGCGGTACGGTCGCGAGAGCACAGCATACTCGTGGCTCGTGCTCTTCGACGGATGTGTCCATCAGTTTCCAGTTTCAGTTTCTTCGCGGTCCCCCCACCGCCCACGGATCTCGGAGATGTGTCCATCAGGTTCTGCTGCCCCTTCGCCGAGACGTAGGTGCACTGGGTGCCATTCTGCGCCGCATTATCGCGGTTGTCATATGTACTTTTTCCTCACACTTTGTTCTAGACCGGCCGACCGGGCACCTCTCGACAAAGACCGAGGTGCGCCTCTCCACACCCGCACTCAAGTCAGACCCGGTAGCGGTACATTGTCGGAGCTCTCGAGTACGTATAGAAGTACATGTGCCTCTCGCCGAGAGTCTCACCGAGAGGCAGAGGGTCGTCCGGCACCAGGTGTCCGGCACCAGGTCCCGGGCAAGTAGGTAAGCTCATGTCGGAGCTGCCACGTGGCAGACGAGACGAGCACCCGTGGACGAGCATCCCCCGTCCATCTCGTGCTCCTCAGCCACGTGCCTATTTGGGCAGGATCGTCGTCTGCCCTCCCATATATGGGCGGAGCACCTCGGGGATCGTGAGCGAGCCGTCGTCGTTTTGGTAATTCTCGAGCAGGGCCACGAGCGTGCGCCCGACGGCAAGGCCCGAGCCGTTGATCGTGTGGCAGAAGCGCGGCTTCTTCTGCTTGCCGTTGGCGTCGCGCTCGCTCGGCCGGTAGCGCAGGTTCATGCGACGCGCCTGGAAGTCCCCACAGTTCGAGCACGAGGAGATCTCTCGGAACTTGCCCTGACCGGGCAGCCAAACCTCGAGGTCGTAGCAGAGCTTGGCCGAGAAGCCAATGTCGCCCGAGCATAGTTGCATCTTGCGGTACGGGAGCTCAAGGGCCTGCAGGCATGCCTCCGCGTGCCCCACGAGCTTGTGGTGCTCCGCGTCGGACGCCTCGGGCGTCGTCAGCTTGACCAACTCGACTTTGTGGAACTGGTGCTGCCTGACCAGTCCACGAGTGTCGCGCCCGTGGCTGCCGGCCTCCGCCCGGAAGCAAGGGGTGAAGGCGCAGTACGAGAGAGGCAGCTGCACCTCCTCGAGGATCTCACCCGCGTGCAGGTTCGTGATCGGCACCTCGGCCGTTGGAATCAAGTACCCTGTACGGCCGTTGATCGGTGCCGAGAGCTTGAACAGGTCCTCCTCGAACTTGGGCAGCTGACCCGTGCCGTAGAGAGCCTCGCCACCAACGATGTACGGCACGCACAGCTCGGTGTACCTGAGGAGGGAGGGCACCAGAGGCGCTCAGAGAGGCGCTCAGAGAGGCGCTCAGAGGGGCACTCAGAGAGGCGCTCAGAGAGGCGCTCAGAGAGGCGCTCAGAGAGGCGCTCAAGGAAACTAGACGGCACGCTCACCCGTGCTGTCCCGTGTGGAAGTCGAGGAAGAAGTTGATCAGCGCACGCTCGAGACGGGCGACCCCGCCCTTGAGGACGGAGAATCGCGCGCCGGAGAGCTTAGCCGCGCCATCCATGTCGATCCCGCCCAGCTGCGTCCCAAACTCATCGTGCCAGAGCTTACCAGTCCGCAGGTCGTCACATCGCCACCTGAATACCTCGATGTTCGCATTGTCATCAGCGCCGTCGACAACGCGCTCGTCGAGCAAGTTGGGCAGCTTGTTGAAGAGCGAGGTGCGCTCCGCGTCGAAGACCTCGAGCTTCGCGTCCGCCGCGTCCGCCTCCGTCGCCGACTGCGCCACCTCTGCCTTGAGCTTCTCCGCCTCAACGGTCTCGCCGTTCTTGACCAGCGCGCCGATCTTTGGCGAGAGCTTCTTGCGCACCTCGCGCGCATCATTGCCCTCGGCGACGGCAGCCGCGCGCAGCTTTGTCAGCTCGCCGATCCGGTCGACCGCCTGGAGCATGCTCTCGTCCGCACGGCGCATGCGCAGCGTCTTCTTTATCAGCTCAGGCTCGTCGGCGATGAGGCGCTCATCCAGCGTGGGCGAGCTCGAGGCGGTGGCGGCCTGCATGCGCACGGCTGAGAGACCGCGCGTGATCGCCGCGTGGCTGCCCACGCGCGAAGCCAGCGCTACCGAGCGCAGCATGAGCCCTATTGAGAGAAGCCGCATGTACAGACAAGGCGCGATCTCATCACAATCTCGCGCCGAGACGGCGCGAAGTCGACCTGATGAAACACAGGGACCCGCGCGACACAAGCGCACGAGCTCGGCTCGGGCTTCGCGCACACGGGTCGATTTTTGCGCTCACGAGTGTCCGTGAGTCCAAAATGGTTCCATGGATGGTCCAAGACGCATCCGCGGCTCAAAAAACAAGCCACGAAGGCCACGTACCGCATACACATTGCTGCCTTGCCTCCGCGGACGGAAGTTCACCAGGAGGGAGGAGGGTTGAGGTCCGTCCAGCTGGGCTTCTCCTCTCCCGATGGCTTCGGCGGCGGGTAAAATGGAGAGGAGCCATTCGCCGTCGGCGCCGGCGCCGAAGCGAATGCAGCCGCGCCCGACGAGCTCCTTCTGAGCGCTTCGGCGCCGAGAGCCTGTGCTGCTTCTTTCGAGAGCGGCGTGAGGGGGCGCGTGATGACGACAGTGTGCTCATCGAGGGAGGTGTCGACGGCGTCCTTGAGCTTGCGCTGCTGCCCAGTCACCGGGTCGAGCAGTGACACCTCATCAATGTTCACCACCACGTCGCCGATCCGCAGAAACTGCGCCGCAGGTGCCCCTGGACGTAGGAAGTCCACCACGTTCGCGGGATCCAGTCCGACGCCAATGCCGCCAGCAAGGCACCCTGTCAAGCGGAACCTCATCGTCTCCCGCATCTGCATGGTCGCAATGGACAGCCGTGCCGTGCGCAGGCGCTGGGCGCCCGTGCCGTGCGTCAACAGGCTGCCCAGAGCCGCCGCGACAAGAACGATGGGCAACATGATGCGCGCACGCGGCGAGTTCAGGACCGCTTTTTCCTAAATCGCCTATTCACACGTTGCCAAGCCACCGAAACACCCCTCCCCGTCGATGAGCGTGCGAAGCGCACACCAGGGGACACCGGACCGGGTCGGTGTAGGAGAAGGAAGCCTTCGTGTCCTAAATAACGACTACCAATACAACGCCGGAAACTAGGGCCGCGTTGGGAACCTATACACTCGAGGACCGCGCTCAGACGCCCCCCCTCTGACTGACGTGGGTAACACGGACAGGCAGATTGCTTGCTGAAGCGGTTGAGAGTGATTAACGAGGCTCGTTCATGATCGTCTTGCGGAAGGCGTGGAATTGGCTAGCGGATTTCATGGGCTTTGTGAAGAAGTCTGCAATGTTGTCGGCTGTGCGAACGAAGGGGACCTCGAGTTCGAAGGACTCGACCATGTCGCGGATGAAGAAGTGTCGCCGCTGTACATGCTTCATGCGATCGTGATGTTCTGGGTTGTATGAGACGTCGCGCGCGCTCTGGGAGTCGGTAGCGAGCACTGAAGGACCGGGCTCGGGTTCACCGAGGCCGCGAACGAGCTTGCGCAAGTAGACCATGTCCTTGGCGGCTTCAGAGAGGGCGATGATCTCGGCCTCACAAGAAGAAAGCGCAATATATTTCTGCTTGCGTGAGCCCCAGGAGAGCGCGGCAGATTGCCACATCACTACCCAGCCAGATGTGGAGGCCGCGGTTTCCCACGACGCATCGGAGAAACCAGCGAGGCGCATCTGGTCGCGGGTGTACGTGAGACCAGCTGAGGGCAAACGCGCGAGGTAAGAGAGGATCAGATCAGTCTCGCGGATGAGCTCGGGCGTAGGCCGTTGAAGGCACTTGCACAGATAGATCATCTATGATATACGCATGCCCTTAAAGACCTTACATTATAATAATTATACATTATCATACCTTGTGTGATCATCTGTGTTACAATTGCTACAAATGAGCGTGTTGTGGCAATTACTTCTGAGGTGAATGATAGAGTTGGTGAGCCGCTGAATAGTTGCCTTATATGGTTTTGTCGACGCGGGCGATCAAGGGCTGGCCATTCGAGTCGAGTTCGGTATAGCCGGTCGGGAGGTAGCAGTAGACGACCTCACCGTCGACGAAGCGGCCCTGAAGATAAGCGGCAACCAGATCCACGCTGCGCACTCGGCAACCTTTGCGCGCGGCGTAGGCGAAGAGCGCGCGCGCTGAAGAGTAGCGGAGGGCCGAAGACCAGGTTTGGTCAAAGTCGACGCCCGGCTGCAGTGTGTTACCTTGCACGCATAAGCGCGCCTTGGCAGAGCCGTCGCGCTTGAGCTTGTACACCCAAATCAGTTTGTGGATGCGGCGATCGTTCGGAACTTCGCTGCGCGGGATCGAAGTCCACGAGGCGTTCCGCGCATGGTTGCTGAGCTCCTTGGCCTCGGCGTCCAGCCAGATTTGACCGGCCTCGACGGCCTCGCGATGAGTCGAGGGCGCGCCTGGAGAATCTGCGCGAAGGGCTTGGCCGAGAAGAGCGAGATTGGCGAGAACGTTGGGCGAGTAAATGTCATCGTCTCGCTTGAGCGCAACAAACACGGGAAGCGCGCGGCCGCCGCCGGGAAGTCGCACCGATTTTCGAGGGACGCAGCTACCGTCGAGAGTGGACCACGGTGAGATGGGCACCAGGTCGAGAGTCGCTGTTCTCGGCGAGGGCGCGTCGGCAGCAGCAGCTAAGAGCGTCTGAGCGACCGCGGCCTCCATGATGTCGAGGTGTGAATACAGGTGCGCATGGAGCGCGTCGCGGGTGCCGGTCATCTCGAGGCGAAGGGCGGCGCCAGGGGGCAGGGGTGGAAGAGGCTCAGGGAGATCGGCTGCAACGAAGGGAGTGTATGATGAGCCGAATTCGTGCGTGCCCCCAGGCGAGTATTCGGCGGGCGAGGGAGTGGTCGGATGCGAAAGCGAAGCTGAAGGCGACGGTGGGGGCAAGGGGGCCGGGGGTGGCGAGGGCGTCTCCTCGGGCACGGGTGCGAGCGTCCTGGCGACGTTGGGGTCCGCGCCGACAGCGTCAGCCCACTTGGGGCCCCACTCGCGCTTTCGGGGCTGTTTCTTGAAGTAATCGACGGGAACTCGAGCGCGTACGGCGCGCTGAGGGGCGTCGGGCGAGAGTGCAGACGTGTCGAGCGACGGGAAGGTGATGGGGGAGGCGCGAGGGTCGCGTAGGCCAGTGAAGAGAGAAGGCGGAGATGAGGGCGACAGCCCCCCCCCGTCGGAGATGGAAGGCCCGTGGGGCGTCGGCGATGCCCCCCCGTCGACTGAGGTCGGCGCCCCCCCGGGAGCGAAGGGCGGCCGCGAGGAGGGCGGGAAGGGCGGGAGAGGCTCGATGACGATCGGGGGGCCGGGCTTCAGATTTGAGTTTGATGAACTCGATGAAGACGAAGCGCGAAAATTCGTCGATGACGAAGACGACGTAGCGGTAGCCGCCGACGGAGAGCACCAGCTCCTTGAGGTCGTAGTGGAGCACGCCGGGCTCCGGAGCAGGCGCCGAGAGGGTCCCAGGGTGCGCAGCACGGCGGATGCGAGCGGCCGCGCAGGAGGTGCAAGAGCTCGTGCGCGTCGTCGCGGAGGCGGAGGCGAGGTTCTTGGGAGCATCGGCGGTTGTGTGGGCGGCATGGCGGATCTTGTCGACGCCGATGTGCGCGCGGCGGTGGAGGAGCTCGGCGGCCTGTGCGGCGGGAAGGCGAGCGACGTGGGAGGTGGCGCCGACGCGGTGGAACCCGAGAGCTCGATTGGTGGCGACAGAGGCAGCCGCTGACGGGGCAGGTGGAGCTGGATCGGGGTCCGGGGGCGCCGCCAGAGTAAGATCGGGGTCCGGGGGCGCCGCCAGAGGTTGGGGAGGAGCCGTCGGAGCGTTCGGAGGCGAGAAGCCAGGAGAAGGAGCCGTCGGAGGCGAAGGGGGCGAGGGAGATGCCACCAGACCCAATCCGGGCGGCAGAAGCGCCATGGAAGGCGACAGCGTGGAGGTCGGCGAGGCGGGCAAGGTTGCGGAGGCGAGAGTAGGAGAGGAGCTCGCGGCTGGCCCGAGGTGTGCCATGCTGACCATCGAAAGAGATGGCAGGCGACGGCCGGTGAGGTACGGGAAGCGCAACCCGTTAGGAAGGTGGAGTCTGGAGAGAGCGGCTGTCGGCGAACCGGGCTTCGATGCGCTGCTCCTGCCAGAGCTGCGTGACCGACAGCAGCGTGTAGTGGAAGTCCGGAACGCACCGCACGTTGCGGAACACGACAGTGTGTGGATGGCCAAGGTGGTCGCGGATCGTGACGGGCATGTCGCCGATGCAGGTGGCAGAGGTCACGGTCCCGTCGGCGGAGGAGAATTTCTCGTCGCACGGGCGCACGTTGATGAGCGCGCGGTGGTGCGGCGTGAGCGAGCCGGTGCAGCCGGAGTCCACGGCACCAATGATGACGAGGTCTGTGGATGTGCGAGCTCCACGGAGCTCGGCGGCCGTGAGCTTGTCCGAGGCGAGGAGGACACGCTCCGTGGCGCCATCGAGAGGTGGGAGCCATTGCCCGCGGTAGGGCAGGTCGACCGTCGAAGGCGCGATGAGGCGGAAGAGAGGCGAGCGGGCGGCATTGTGCGGGGAAACTGGTGCCGAGACGGCGTTTTGTACCAGTGCCACTGGTACAAAACGCCGTGTTGAGCGCGATCCGAATTCATCGTCCCCGGGGGGAACCGAAGTTGATCGAGACGGTGTTGGGGCTCGGTGGCGTAGAAAAGTATAGGCGGAGTCAGACTTAGACTCGACACCGGTACCCGCCACGGCCCCCCCGTTCACGACGATCTGGCTAAGGAGCGCCGAGATGGCGGCCATGGCGTCGGATGGCAGGAGGCCGGGAATGGGCGGCGCCGCGGCGAGCGCCTCCTTCTTGGCCTTCTTGGCGGCCTTCTCCTTGGACTTGGGGCAGTCCTTGAAGAGGTGCTTGCCGCCACCGACGCCGCAGCGGCAGAGGGCCATGCCTATTGCCTTCGACCCACGCCGTGGGCTTGCCGTTCACCGGCGGCTTCTTGTCCTTGTCCTCGCCGGCCTTGGTCTTGGCGGGGTCGGCCACGGCCTGGAGCGTGGACATGAGGGCGGAGAGGCGCCCGTCGGACGTGCCGATGGCGGAGAGGAGCTGCTGGAGCGCCTTGTCCTGGTTGGGGGCGATGCGGTTGGCGACGAGGCCGAGGCTCTTGGCGGGAGACGGGAGACGCGGTGGCCGTATTGACTTCGTCGATCTCCTCGCAGCGCGCGCGCCCGCGGAGGATGGAGGAGAGCAGGCCCACCGCTAGGGTGGCCAAACGCGTCGTGTTGGGCATGATTTCACAGCTGCGGTGACTGTGAAAGCTGCGGAATTCCAGTTCCGGCATGATTCTTGCCATTAACGATTAAGAGATTCCAAGGATGTTAAGTATGCTACTGTAATCATTGTTCTCGCTGATTTCAGATCTGCAATCAGCTCAACCTCAAGTTATCATGGTCATACCGTACTGTGAACATCATGTTCACACCTCACCCCGGGTAGTCGACGGCCTCTTGTGAGGTGACGGGGGTGCTCTATAAGGGGGGGTAATCAAGTTGCCCCGCGCGTTTAGCGCGCGGGTTTTCAGCCCGCCGCAGGCGCGAAAATTTTGGCGATATTGACTGTAAATCACTACATTTAGGCCCTGAAATTGATGCCACTCACACACTATTGACTGCGACGTACATGTATGACAGTATGAGTACCGACAACTTCGATGACACACTTAGCCACAATGACAAAAGCAATAGTCTCGCTCCCTTATCCGCCTGCTCTCTCGACTGCATGGCAGGGATCCATAGCGAACTCGAGCCTGAAGTGAAGATATCCTTATCCGAAAGCTGGATTGTAGCCTCACACCACCCTGCGGAGCACACGAGAGTCAGCAACGAGCACAAGCTGAGTCGTCATCTGCGTGGAGTCAGTCGAGGCTCACAAGACGGGCATTACACTGTTTGCAGCTGATTGCTGGTCGACTGCTGCTCATCACTGTGCTTGGCCCACTGCTTCCAGCGGTTGGTGGCCGCCGCCTTTGCTGCCTGTTCCTCTAGCAATTCTTTCGCTTTTGCTGCAGCCTTTGCTGCGGCTGCTGCGGCGCGACCACCCTTCTCCTGCCAGTAGCAGGCAGGCAGGCCAGCCTTGCTGCGGTCACCGCCATGGCCACCCTTGCGGATGTATGTCCTCACCATTGAGACGTAGAGAGGGTCGGCAGCCAAGGTGCTGGGTCGCACCGGAAGCGAAGGTGTGCGCGGGATGTTTCGTGAACAAAGTTGGAAATGCTGTTTGTGGGCTACGGTTAACCGATGCAAGCCGAATTTCCGCGGTTTGGGGGTCTACGTTCCGAGATCTGTCGATTGGCACCCTGCATTATGGTGCATTATCTCGCTATTAACGCGTATTAACGAATAACGATGGTAATCAAGTTGCCCCGCTGACGCGAGAGCACCCCCGTCGCCGTTACACCCCCGTCGACTACCCTTGCACCTCACTAGGTCCCGGCAAGAAGTCTTGCCATTCAGAGCTACCAGAGTTTCAGAGAGATGTTAAATATGCTACAAGCATCCTTTTTCTCACTGATTCCAGATCAGCACTCAGCTCAACCTCATGTTATCATGGTCGTACCGTACTGTGAACATAATGTTCACACACGTGCGTGACTGTCGTCGTTGATGAGTCGGGTGGCTCGTCATTGAGAGCTACCAAAGATGTTAAGCATCATGCTAAGTCAAT